>Ga0214542_1009284_pt1 | contig 15433 bp, 5 predicted proteins | sample CNSS1metaG_FD_160096 | JGI IMG/M metagenome (GOLD analysis project Ga0214542, IMG submission 160096) | Root nodule microbial communities from cowpea collected in UCLA plant growth center, Los Angeles, California, USA - CNSS1 | ecosystem: Host-associated > Plants > Roots > Nodule | place: USA... | reverse complement strand
ATTAATCAATGGTTACATTCAACGCTTAAATTAGTAAGTACACCTAGTTAACTAAACAAACGCAATTCCCGTGGGAAAACGATACTTGGACTTACCATTTTTATTACTTGCATGACTTGGTACACTTGCCAAAATCTTAACAACCACCTAGGGAGGAAACATCATGGATAACCAACATCTTTGAGTTGAAGTGGCACATTATGTTTTCATAAAAAAATATCATTGCTTTGTTATTTGTATGTTGGTTTTAAAGATTGACTTAACACTTCTGTCCTAGAGTTCTTAGGCACATATTGTAATATCCTTAGAGAAAACCATGAGAGAAGGAAGGCAGCTCCTTGTGTTTGTATTAGAGATCATTATGAAGACCTAAACTCTTCCTAGTTGGGATTGGATGTAACTTCTCTAATGAAATAATTAAAATAAAATGCTTACATTATCAAAAAAATTACAAAAAAAATACCAAATAACCAGAACTTTAATTATTTAATTCTTTTTTTAAAAAATTGTCCAAGAAATAGAGCTCCACGTGTCTGGCTTTACGAGTGGGTGTGCACAACACGCACCATTTATCATCTCCTTCATGAGGGTGAATTAGAAAAACGTGACCCAGGCCTGTTTTTTGACTCAGGTCAATTATCCCTCAAATTGATTTGGGACTTTTGACCACCTGATCACGGGGTCGAAAAATTGGACCATTCCGCTGTGTAAATACCAATTAATGGAAAAAATAATCTAAGATACAATAACATAGTATATTCAAGTATATGTTTAGAAGGAATTATGTACCCAAGGATTTATCTCTTTATTGTTCTTGAAGTGCATGTGAGAGGATACTCTCTCCCTGGTAGGTTATTCTCACATAAAACAGAATACACAAAAACGAATCTGACTATATGTTTACATACCAAAAAACTTATTAATGGGGTATCCGTTTTCTATCCTTATTAGCAGAGACTAAGGACCGCTCAAGAAGTTACTGAACAATCAAGTTCATCACAGACCGTTCACTGAACAATCTTGTCCCAACCATATAATTAAATAGATCTTGTCCAAACATTTTCCAAATTAAACAAAATAGAGGCAATTTCTCATACTCCACATCATTAATAAACATAAATCTTGAATTACCAAAAAAATTTAATTATGCAAATCAGATAATAAATCATCAACCAATACATATGCAACCAACCTTTTACGCCCCCTCCAACCTTCTTTATACAAAAAGTGAAAGTAATCGTAGTGAAAAGAAATATCACATGTAATATTAAAGACTTGGACAAATAGAACCACTCAGATGATACCCATTTTTGTAGATGTGTGTCAATTTGGTACCCGTTTTTTAAAAAATTGTCAATTGCATCCAAACTTCTAAAAAAGTGCTTTAATTAGGTCCCTTTCAGACAAAAATTATGAACGCCGATAACAATGTGCCACAATGCCACAAGTCCCTAGTGTGACACGTGGTATTGTCAATATCATGTGGCAATGCAATGTCACATGTCAATGTCACTGTCAAATGTCATTGTGTTGATTTTAATTTAGTCTCCATATACGTGTTCTTGATTCAATTTAATCCATACTTATGTGTCTCTAATTAATTTTGTCCCAATTTTTTTAATAATTAATTTATTTTTTAATCCTATTTTTATAAGATTAAAACTAATTAAGTATAAATATTTTTACAAAATGAAGTATTGATATTTACATTGTTTCTCTCCAATTTCAGGCCAATTTATTATTTGTATAAATGTCATACTAATATTTATTATTAAAAATGACCTTTTAACATATTACATTATTGTATATTATTAACTCATGTTTTGTTAATTATTAATTTTTTTTCAAAATAGAACAATATTATCTCTCGCTAATTTTAAACCAAATTTTTTAATTGCATGAATGTTATACTAATATTTTTTTATTAAAAATAACTTTTACCACTAAATTTTAATATAAATATTAGTATTTAATTTTGTAAAAAAAATATATTTAATTAGTTTTAATCTTATAAAAATGGATTAAAAAAGATTTTAATTATTAAAAAAATTAGGTCAAAATTGAATGAGAGACTCGTAAATAGAGAATAAATTAAATCAATAAAAAATATATAAGAATTAAATTGAAATCAAAACAATAACATATGATAACACTAACACGTGAAATTATTTTGTCATGTGACAGTAACAATGTTACGTGTAACACTAGAAATCTAACATGTGTCAATTTTTGTATTAAAAAAAAAAATTTGACCGACATATGATACACGATTAACTGCGTTAGTATGTGAGAAGGAACTACTTAAAACAATTTTTAAAAACGAACTAAATTGACACAAACTTACCAAAATATATATAATCTAAACAGTTAAACGAAAAATATAAAACGTGAAAGAAGTTATACTTATATAGTTCACCACCAGAGTGTAGCCCTGAGCAAGCGAAACCCAGAAACGCAGTTGCGGCAGACCTAGGTGTTCCAAAAAGAGCACCGCAATAGCTGCAAGATTCAGTGTTCCAAAGGCGATGCAGATTCTGGACCAATACTTGAAAAACTACCCACACACTACTAACGCACCCATGTCAACACACTCTGCTCCAATCAGTAAAACGTGAATCTGCTTCACCTCCAAACCCCACACCTAATTCATCCACCCACGTCAACATCCTACCGCCCCAACCACAGAACTTAGCCTGCACGCAAATTTTCTTCTATCTTCAAACATTTTAAATAAAGAATAAACTTAATGCATCTTCTTACCCAACTATTGGATTTCATTGTTATTATTGTGGAAAAAAATACCACTATGATAAAATATGACTCTATCAACCAATTCATTCATAATTCAATTTTTTTTCGTAACAGGAACTATTTTAAATATTAATAAATTTTTATTTATAAATTAATATTTAAATCGATCAGACTAATTATTTTTATTTTTTAAAATTGATTATTTATTTAGATATTTTTTATAATATAATTTTATTGAATTGATTATATTAAATTAAAACTTTAAAATTTAATGATAAGAGATAATTTTCAAAAGTTAAAAAAATTTGAAAATTATATAATGAAATAAAAGGTTAAATATGTTTTTTATATCTTAAATTATTATAATAATTATTTTATTTGGTATGTATTATAAAATTTTTAATTCATACTTATGATATATTATATTTTAATAAATATATAAAATTTTGTCAAGAATATTTATTTAATATTTTTTATTTAAATCAGATTTTAAAAAATAGATTTCGACCATCAAATGTTGTTCTCAAATTTTTTAGATTAAAAATAATTTGAAGGACTACAATTTTAATGAGAATAACATCCTTATATTATATGACAATAGTGTTCCTATAAATATACCTAAGAATTCTATCTTACATTTTAGACGAAATATATTGAAATCAAAACATCATTTCATTAGGGACTATGTGCAGAAAATGATTATTAACTTAAAAGTTTGTCTCAATAAATGATCAGTTAGTAGATATATTTACAAAATCTCTTGTTGAAAAGCGGTTTAATCATTTGAGAAGCCTTTAAGGCATGAATTTGATAAATGAATGATTAATACAATGTAATGAATTATTAGATGCATTTAAGTATGTTAGACCCATTTTAGCTAGTTAGACCCATTTCCGCCTATTAAGCACATATAGGTTGTTAGACGCATTGGAGCCTATTATATGTTTTTAGCCTATTAGACCCATCTAACTCTATATATGGCATGTAGATGCATTAGACCCTTATGTGCACATATATACATGTTACATGCATTTCATGACATTTTCATAACTTCGTGCATTGCATGCAGACACATGTATGTTTAATTTTAATTGATATTGAATATTTGTGTGATTGTTATTATCACTTCAGTTTTCAAATATTCTTATACCATGTTTCCATATTATAAGTGTGAGAAAACATTTTCCTAATTTTAACTCAAATGCGAAAATATTGTTTTTTTTTTTTGAAAGGTTCTAATTCTACTCTTAAAACAATTTCAAATATTTCTATGTTTTTCACTCAAATTTAAAAATTATGTGTTGCAAATTATAAAATATTTCTTAAAGTGTCTAAGCTACATCCTTTTCAAAATTTAGCCAATACTTATAGAAATCATTGGTTACCTACATCCACACATGTCCTCTCCTCTCCTTCTTGACTTAAGAATCTTCTTGAAATTATGAGCTCCAACAAAAAGGTTATTCCCTCCACAAAGGAAATATCCTAAAACATGTCCATACATAAAACCTAGTGTACAACCAAAATTTTTTACCCATAGGCTTCCAATATCTACACCATCTGCAAGTGAAGATACCTCTGAATCCTCCATGTCACCAACCAAAGAACCTGAGTCATCCCAAGTGGTTGTCCAATTCCCATATAAGTTTCCTAATCCACCAAATATAAAACTCCTTGAACCAAAAAATGGTAGATATTCTAAAGAGGATTCTCGAGATGACAATAGCACAAGAAAGAAAATACATCATTCAAATGCTCAATTCATATGAGGCCAAACAATAAGAACGAGTTGAACATGTTTCCTATCTCATGTTCAACAAAATCAATGGTATGTTTGTGAACATATTTTACTCTCGTGATATCATTCTCAATCCACCCTCACCCAAGCCTTCATCGTAGCTATGATGAAGTCTTTCACCTTCAAACTCTTTTTTATGCTAACAAAAAGGGGAGACGTAAAGAGAGATAAAGAGAAAGAAAAGATGCAAGGTAACAATAGTTTTGGTTCTATGTTTTTTTTTTGTTCTGAAGTTTTTTGAGGTTTTTTTTGTTTTAAATTTCAAAATTTCTAGTAACAATTGTCTTTCGGTTATTTGGTACATTTTCATTTAATTTAAATAATGATTATTTCGTTTTGTTTTTTATTTTGCTGTGTGATGATCTTATGATTATTTGCTAATATATGATCAACTTATACTTTGACACTTGAGATTCTGATTATTAATCATAAATTTTGATATCACAAATATAAAATGGTCTATTGATAATCTAACATATTTTGATCTATTTTATTTTGATATGATAATACGATTGATCAAATGTATGTTTTGATATTAAATGGTTTGAATTACTCTTGTATGGTTTTGTCATCATAAAAAGGGAGAGATTGTTGGAGTAGATGAGTCCCATTAACTAATATAGTTTTTTATGATAACCAAACAATCACTCTATTAGACAAGTAAGTTTCTGGTTAGATGTGAAGCAGCGTTAAACGAATAAGAGAGAACATCTAACAAATATAATGAGGTTAATGAATTGACCAACATGGTTTGAAGATCAAAATATATGAATTTCATTGTCGACTACCCTGTTCAATGATTAAACTCCATATTTCATATATGTTAGCAAAAACTAGAAGTATAGTAAATTCAAAGGCCAAGTCTTAACATTAGACGAGTATGGATAATATACAAGTCAAGCTGTTAGATGATTACATACATGATACTCACTAAGTTTGAAGCATTAGACAAATAAAGTCTTTAGATGGCCTATTTGTCTTCGAGTAACACAAGGTGTTAAGCGACCTAAGTAACAAAAACATTAGACAACCAAGGTGTTGGATGGTTTAAACAAAAGAGTGAATTAAACATGCTTTCTTATCTTGAATGCTTTATTCTATGAATGATCATATGAATTGATATATTGATATGAGTATTTGAAACAAAGAATTAATGATATAAGCTATAACATTCAAGAAAATATATCGTGATAATTACATTTGGAAGAAGAAAGTTTTTTAAAGAAACGTTTAAATCCAATGAGTATTAGGAAATGATTGATGAACGAATTGTTTGATTGAATGTGAAATATTATTGCTCGAACAATTCAAATGCAGAAGCATATTGCACAAAGTTTTCTTGACAAGACAATTGTAATGTTCAAGATAGAACATAATTTAGATCAAGTCAGAACTCAATCATAAAAGGAAAAAAGATATCTTGAAGAGCGTTAACAAATTTAGAATTGAAGTATTGAAGAACGACGTTAAAGATTCAAGCTGAAAAATCATCATTTCCAGAAGAATCATCTCCAATTTCTGTCATTGCAAGAGGCACCGTTTCACTAATCTTAATTTCCAGTTTGTTTCGCTACCTTAGCAATTTCCATCGCACCTTCATAATCCCTACTCCCTCACCAACAATAGATAGGACCGCACAAAAGCTAAATAAAATCATCATTATATCAAATAAAAACCGAAGACATATTGTAAGCTACAGCACATGCGATTTAAATGCTATATGGAACAACCACCCACCCACCAAAATTAATATATTTTCATCCTTACAAAATTAATAATGCATTGTGATTTGAATTTTAGACCCTCTACTTTGTGCAAAAATGATAGACAGACATCATCACTAAAAGGCTAAGAAGAAGAATTCTCAGTGCCTTTTTCAGTGTTACCTTGACATAAAAACACACTTGAGCTTTGATTCATACAATTTAACCTTTCTTCATACATTATGCTTTCCCTTCTTACCATTTTCAACCATCTTTCACTTGCCATGTAGCAAGAGGACTGTAAATAGAGGTACAAATCCTCCTACATCGAGCTTTGAATCTTCTAGAGAAATGCCAAAGCATGCTGAAATTGAATACCCCAGGCTAAATACAACACAATATTTATGTAGCATGTCGCAAACACACAAACTTTAAGCACTTGCAGCATTTGGAAAATCAATCCATTGTTGCAGGCTTAAGAATGGTCCCTTCAACATTTATTCTTACATCTCCCACGTATTCATTCACCAACATCATGCCTAAAAAGTGCAAGAATATGTATTGCAAAGTCCTGTGTTGGCGCTATTATAGGGGAACAAGGAAACAGGGCGAGTTTTTGGCAGTTCAGGAATGGGCTTATCCATGTTCAGAAGAAACTCCACCACTTGCTCCATTGAGGGTCTTCCTTTGTTCTCATTTAAGGTGCAAAGCAACCCAATTTCGAGAACACGAATTGCTTGCTCCAAGTTGATCAATGATCCCATCCTTCTGTCTACCAGCTTAACTTTCTCATCAATCTGATGCAAGTTCCATGCATAATCCAATAGGTTCCTCTCTTCTGGATTTCCCTCCTGTTTCTCATCCCTTACCCTTCCAGCTATCACTTCCAACACAAGGACACCAAACTCAAACACATCTGCACCATGGCACACTGCTGACTCAAACTGTTTTGATTCTGCCCCCAACAGCACAAACCCAAAATCACCCAAAACAGCTCTGAAGTTGACATCTAGAAACACACTGCTGCATTTCAAGTTCTTGTGGGCTAGTTGCTTAGTGTGGAGGAAGCTCAAGCCATCAGCTACATCCTTAATAACTTTGAACCTCCTAGTCCATGGAAGAACACCAGCCCCAAATAACCATTTGTCTAGGCTGCCATTGGGAACAAAGTCATAGACCACCATGATTTCATGGTTGTCTTGACACCACCCTCTGACAGGAAGCAAATTCGGGTGGCGAACATGGCCAATGACTTTGATTTCCTTCAGCAAACGCTTCTTGTCTGATCCATGTGTGTTGAGAAACTGATTTGAGAACCTTTTCACAGCCACCTGGCTTCCATTAGAAAGCTTTCCTCTGTAGTATTCTCCTCTAGAATCACTGCCAAGCAACTCTATCTCACTGAACGACCGAGTTGAAGATGAAAGCTGAGAAAATGTGAAGCGGCGTGGTTTGTTTGGAGGCCTTGGCAAGTGAATCTCTGTCTCCACTGAAGTCTTTGTCTTGGAAGCATTTCTCCTGTGCCTGCTGATGAAGTAGAAGCCAAGGAAAAGAGCCAGAGCCAATGCCACAGAACCCATAAAAATCAAAAAGCTTCTTGGTGGCTCATTCTTAGAAGACTTCTTCTCAGTAGTTGGTGGTGCTGTACTATTCTCAAGTAAGATCTTACCCTGGCAGGTTTCAGATGAAGGGAAGCGAAGAAAAGCTTGGCTTACAGAAGTGAAGTTCCAAGAGAGTATGTTGTGGATTTGTGTATGGTTACCAGTGGAAGCTGAGAACCCCACAAACATGTACTCGTTAAGATAAGGAGAGAGATCCACAGATTCTGAGAAGATAGGTGTGGAAGGATAATCCTCTTCATTGGCCCTTCCAAGACGAATGTCCATTCTCCTCTGAGGACCATCATAGGTGATCCAAGCGCGGTGAACAAAACCATCCTTAAGGGAAACTCCAACGTCAGAAACATTGATAACTTTGGTAGACACTATGGTACCTAAGTTGATGCCAACATGGTTGTCATTAGGATCTCCAAACTCTGGGTTCTTTCTTGTGTCAAACTCCACTGCCACTGCCTTGTAGTCATTTTCACAAGCATCATTGAGCATGCCAAGCCATGGCCCGGGCCTTCCCACAGTGAACTCATCAGGGACAATGATGAAAGTGAGGCCACTACCCCCATATGCAGCTTGCTCAGAGGCAGTGGAATTGTTGAGCTGAAAAGAGAAAGTTGTTTGAAAGGAAGCTGGGGTCTTGGTGGTTGGATCTAGCAGCCGAATTGGGAAGGAATAGATGCCTCTACCAGCTTGGTGTCTTATGTCTGCGTATTGTGACTCATCTGGGATTTGAAGAGAACCCTTTTCATCTGAGAACTTAGCACTCCCAAGAAGCTTCACGTCATGAACTAGTCTGGGGTTGTTGCTGAAACTGAAATTGTAGAAGGAGAAGTGCTTTGTCACATTAATTGGAACATCAGCAGCTGAATGAACTGCAACTGGGTAAGCCAGAACATTAAACAAACAAAGTAAGAGGAAGATGTTGCATAAGGAAGAAGCCATTGAATGCATAGAACAAACAAAGGATGTTCCAATAATTCAGATGATATGGTTTCTGGCAGTGCTAATAATTGTGGTAGTAATGCAACGGATAAAGTTAAGATTGTTGAATTAGGTGTCAAAGGCTAATAAACCAGAACAGAAGAAAACAAATATGATTAGACTATGAATTGGACTCAAGCTGAAAAGATATTAAGTAATTGAAATTATGTGATGTAAATTATTTTGAAGAGGAAAATGATGAAGGGTGATGAAAGAAAGTTTGATTAGTATCACTCATATTACGGAAGCAGCACAACCTGCTATGTGGGGTCTGATATGACATTGAGATATGTGAGGTGAAGAATTGGTTGCTCAAAATTGCTGGTCCACTCAGTTTTGCTTTTCTGGCTCAGCCATATCATTTCCGTAATCCATATGCAAATCAAAACATGATCATAATATTTTAGATACAAATGTTAGATCAAGCAAGTTTGAACACGTGTATAAGGAATATTGTTCAGTGTGATGTGTCTACTGCATAATGATAATTGAGAAATGTAATTGTGGATCAAATAAACATGCAGAGCACCGTCTCCTTATTATTTTACAATTTCTGATTGGTGTAGCCAATAATCAATGTTTATAATTATTGATTGTAGAATACAGAATATTTTCTAACGAAATTATTGTTTTTTTTTTTAATTTGTCTTTGAGTAAACTGCATGATGTCTGTAATTAGTAACATGTAAAAATTATATATTTACTGAGAGTAAAATTACTTTGATAAAATTGTTTCAATAAGTAACATATTTATCGTCACAAATAATATGTATAAAAAAAATCAAATTGCTGCTATTAGAATGGAAGGAATGATCTTAAAAAACCCTTCATAAAATATATTGAGATTAACATATGTGCAGTAAAAACTTTCAACCGATAATGTAGAATCATTTTATAATCAACAAAAAGATTAACACATAAGGTGTCAAGTTCGAAAAGGAAAATTATATTTTGAGAAAGATTTTTTTTTTTGAATTTGAGAAAGTTTTCATAAATAGAATTAAAATAAATATATTTTTTTATTTTTTAACTAAAATGAAGTTTGTTAAAGTTGGTTAAAAAAAACTTTGTTAAAGTATCATTTTCTGAAAGAAGATGGCTCCGAGCCTAGTTGTAACTTACTCTTTCATTTAGTTTTTCTTTAGTAGTCCTTAAATGAGGGAGGAAAAGAAAAGTTTTAGTCCCAAACCTTTCTCTCAAATGGATTAAAATCGAGGTTAAGCTGGATTTGGTTCCATTAAAATGCTTTCATTAACTCTTACAAATAATATTTTGAATCTGAGTTAAAATCGAGTCGAGCTTTCTCGAGTCGGTCCACACCAAAGGCTAAGACAGGATAGCCTGGGCTGAAGGCCGAGATAGGTTGGCCCAAATCGAAGGTCAAGACTGGTCGACCTAGGGATGTCAAAAAAATCCGTACCTGTGGGTATCCGCGGATAAAACCCGCAACGGGTAGGAAACGAATATTAAAAATGGATACCCGCTACCCGTGGGTACAGGTATTTTTGATATCCGCATGTTAACGGGGCGGGTACGGGTATCATAGTATCCGTACCCGTGGATACCCGTACCCGCTAAACTTTAATTCACAAAAGTACCCATATATATATATATATATATATATATATATATATATATATATATTAGTAAAAAACATTATGGCCTAATTTTTTCTAAGTTGCACATCTTGTCTTTTATTTTCATTCTTCAAACTTCAAGTATTGGTACATTGTCTTTTTCCAAGTACACCCATTGACATTCTTCTCTTCCCTTTATTTGAAATTAGGCATATACATCAAATCCTATATAGACAATGATGTTTATGGTATGTTTGTTGTCAAATGATAAAATCAAAATAAGAATATTTGGCACGTGGCAATTGAGGTTTCTTATTTGTTTATTTTGTTTATTTTTTAGGAATCAATTGGAGAAAGTGGACTTTTTGATCAAAACACTAATTAAAGAATTTTTATTGTGTTGAACGTCATTTTATATTTACTTTTATAATTATTTGAACTTGTATGAACTTGAGTTTATTTGAACTTTATTTAAAATTTATGACAGTGATGTATTTTATTTTATTTGAATTTATGATTAAATATTTATTTTTTAAATAATTTTGTAAATATTCGCGGGTACCCGTGGATATCCGCGGATATGAAGAAAATAGGCGGGTACCCGCTTAACGGATACCCGACGGATATGGGTATGGGTACGGGGCAGATATTTATCCAGCGGGTAGGGTATGGGGGAGCTACTACCCGTACCCTACCCGCCCCGTTGACATCCCTAGGTCGACCCGGGTCAAAAATCGAGATGTGTCGACCCAAACCAGAGGTCAACACGGTCGACTCGAGTTGAGAGTCGAGAAGTTTTGGTCAGGGTCGAAGGTTAAGACATGTCGGCCTGAGTCGAAGGTCGAGACATGTCGGCCTAAGTAGAAGGTCGAGACGAGCTAACGCGGGTTAAAGATTGAGACGAGCTGAACCCGGACCGAAGGTCTAGACAGGCTGGTTCGGGCCTAAGGTAGAAGGCCTTATTGGGCCAAAGGCCTAGACGATTCAGGCTAGGCCAAAGGATGAGACAAACCAAGACAGGCGCTCTAGGTAGGGCCAAAGGCTAAGACAGGCCCATCCTTGTTGAAGGACAAGATAGACCAACTTGGGCCGAAGAACAAGACGAGCAGACTAGGGACGAATGTCAAGACAGGCTAACTCATGTCGACTTCTAAGACGAGCCAATCCATGCCGAAATCCAAGACAAGCTAGGTCAGGCTGAAGGTTGAGATGCGTCATGCCAAAGGTTTAGAAGGTTGGAGTAGGGCTGAATGTTAGTCAAGGCTAACTCTCCAGAAATTTTGGTTGGGGTCGACTTGCCGAATTTGGTTGTCGTCGAATCACCCGAATTCAGGCGAATTTTGGACGAGGTCGATGTGACAAAATTCAGCCAACTTTTTGTTAGTGCCAACTCGCGAATTTGGTCGAATTTCGATCAAAATTTGGTCATGGACGATTGGCCGAATTTGACCTTGGTCGAATAAATGGAGTTCGTCAAAATTTTGGCCCCGGATGTAGTTCAACTTAATTCGACCAAACATACTCAGTCAAATTTTGTCTGAGGGCGAATCAGCCAAATTCAGTCAAATTTCGGTCGTGTTAGACTCAATTGAATTTGGATGAATTTTAGTTGAGGCCAAATGTTGGCCATGTCCGCCCTGACTGAAACTTAGTGAAATAAGCCCAAGTTAGCCCTGACTGAATTTTGACACAGTCGCCTTTGGCCAAAATTTGGTCGAATTCGGCCGAGTTTGCATCGGTTGAAATTTGGCCAACTTAGCCTGACTCAGGTCGAAGGTCGTCTCAAGCCGACGTGTGCTGATGTTCGAAACAGGTCAACCTAGACCGAAGGTCGACATGAGCATACTTTAGTTGAAGGTCAATTATAATCAATTTAGCTGAAGGTCAAGACAAATTGATCTAATTCGAAAGATTAATAATATATTTTTCATGTTTAAAAAGAAAAGTCATGAGCTTATCAAGAATTTTTGTGAACCTTTTTTATCTTGTGAACTTTTTAATAGAAGACTTTTTGGTTCTGTGAATTTTTTTGTCTCCTCATTAGGATTATGCTTTGTGAACTAGACCAAATTACATTAGCTAACTATTGATTTACTAAAGTTATTAACGTGTAATGTGTAAAAAAAAAAGTTTATTAGCATTAGTTTTGTCCTAAAAAAGAAACGTGAACTAAAATTTGATTTTCTTTTATGTGATTGTTGGATTTTTACTTTTATTTATTTGTAAAGTTTAATAGGATATAATATTTTTATTAAAATGTACATTCAAAAGTTTCAGTGAAAAAAATGAAGAAAGCATAACAAAAGAAAATCAGTTTTAAAACTTTTTAAAGAAACTTAAAAACAATAAATATTGAAAGATCTCTAAAAATGTTATTTCATAAACACAGTTCGTTCTTTTTCATCAAATACTTATAGACTGTTCTACAGAAACATGAATCCCCACCAAGAACAAATTCTAATATTCTGGTCCGTCACATGGACGTAATACATCAAAATCAGACAGTAGGTTGTCGCTCGGCAAAAATAATGAACTTTTGACCTTCAAACTATTTCTTTTAAATTGAAATTTTAATTTATGTTAAAAAAATTATAATTTAGAGGTTTTTATTTCTGTAAAATTGTTTTTTTTTTCATTTATAGATTTAGGATCAGTGTAATAGTTAAATAGATAAAATTAAATTATATTATATAAACTATAACGAACCTTACTTTACCCAGAAAATTTTGTAGGGTTAAAATATACTTAAAGTCATTAATTTAATATATTATCAAAATCGCAAATATTTATCGTAGTAAAATTTGAATCTATCATACCATTTATTATTTTCTCTTTTTCCTTTAATTTTCATACCCGATATCCTTATATGAATGCATGATATGAGAGGATCTACCAAAAATTATAAGATTATAATAATTTGGCTTATTTATTTATATATATATATATATATATATATATATATATATATATATATATATATATATATAGATATATATATATATATATATATATATATGAGGACGTTATATAATATTTTTACTTTTTTTTCTTCGCGTAATATTTATGTTCTTTTCTCTTCTGCATAATATTCATGTTTTTTACTTTTCTTCTCTAATGATAAGAGAAAATTAAGAGGGAACCCTCGAATCTATATCTATATACAAATGGGAACTAACAAATAACAACTTTTTCAATTAAATACTATATATCATTAGGGATGTCAAAAAAATCCGTATCCGCGGATATTCGCAGATAAAACCCGCAACAGATAGAAAATGGATATTAAAAATGGATACCCGCTACCCGCGGGTACGAATATTTTTGATACCCACGTGTTAACAGGGCGGGTATGAATATCATAGTATCCGTACCCGTGGATATTTATCCAGCGGGTAGGGTACGGGGGAGCTACTACACGTACCCTACCCGCCCTGTTGACATCCCTATATATCACACACTTCAATTCAAAAAATTTTATCTACAAAAAGTAAAAACACTTACGTGTCACGCTCTCATGATTTTGGCACTTTGTAAAAATATTCAAAAACAAAATCAATTATATTTCTCCACGTATCCCACCGCTTCTTTTTCCTCTCTCTCCACTTTCAAATTTCAGATTCAATTCTCTCTCTTAAACCTCTTCTCTCTCTTTCTGACTTTTCGTTTCTCATTCTCGCTTCATCTTCTTCTCATTCTCACTTTCTCATTCTCTATTGCACGACTTTCTTCTGATTTTCTCCGCTCTTTCTCAGTCCATCGAAATAGCATGGACTCCACCTAATGTTCATCTTCAAATCTCTTTGTATTTTTGCTTCTTTTATAATATTTTTTGTTTTATTTCTTTTTTGGAATTTTTGTCAGATGAATGAGCTCAGTAGAAGTTGGGTAACATCCACATTTTTTTTTTTTTATCCAAATATTTTTTTTTCTTTGGAGTTTTTGTAGGAAACAGTTCATATTCATCTTCTTCTTCTTATATTTGTACCCACTTTTTGTTGATGCTATTTTTTTTTGTTTACAGGCTTGAAATGAAGAGTTCATCTTTTCATCCAGATTTTGATTTTTTTAGACAACACCATGGCTTCAGATAATCTTCATCTTCATATCTCTTTGTATTTTTGCTTCTTTTGTAATATTCTTTTGTTTTAGTTCTTTTTTGGTATTTTTTTCAGATGAATGAGCTTAGTAGAAGTTGGGTAATGTACACATCTCTTTTTTTTTTATCCAAATCTGTTTTTTTTCCGAGTTTCTGAAGGAAAGAGTTCATCTTCATCTCCATCATCTTCTTATATTTGTACCCACTTTCTGTTGATGCTATTTTTTTTTGTTTACAGGCTTGAAATGAAGAGTTCATCTTTTTACCCAGATTTTAATTTTTTTCGGACAACACCATGGCTTCAGATAATCTTCATCTTCATATCTCTTTGTATTTTTGCTTCTTTTGTAATATTTTTTGTTTTAGTTCTTTTTTGGAAATTTTGTCAGATGAATGAGCTCAGTAGAAGTTGGGTAACGTCCACATTTTTTTTATCCAGATCTATTTTTTTTTTCAAGATTCTGAAGGAAAGAGTTCATCTTCATCTTCTTCTTCTTATATTTGTACCCACCCACCTTTTGTTGATGCTATTTTTTTTTTGTTTACAGGCTTGAATTGAAGAGTTCATCTTTTTACCCAGATTTTGATTTTTTTCAGACAACACCATGGCTTCAGATAATCTTCATCTCCATATCTCTTTGTATTTTTGTTTCTTTTTTAATATTCTTTTGTTTTAGTTCTTTTTTGGTATTTTTTTTCAGATGAATGAGCTCAGTAAAGTTGGGTAACGTACACATCTCTTTTTTTTTATCCAAATCTTTTTTTTTTCGAGTTTCTGAAGGAAAGAGTTCATCTTCATCTTCATCATCTTCTTATATTTGTACTCACTTTCTGTTGATGCTATTTTTTTTTTGTTTACAGGCTTGAAATGAAGAGTTCATTTTTTTACCCAGATTTTGATTTTTTTCAGACAA
>Ga0214542_1009283_pt1 | contig 15433 bp, 4 predicted proteins | sample CNSS1metaG_FD_160096 | JGI IMG/M metagenome (GOLD analysis project Ga0214542, IMG submission 160096) | Root nodule microbial communities from cowpea collected in UCLA plant growth center, Los Angeles, California, USA - CNSS1 | ecosystem: Host-associated > Plants > Roots > Nodule | place: USA... | reverse complement strand
TTATAAATTATATATATATATATATATATATATATATATATATATATATATATATATATATATATATATATATATATATATATATATATCATTATCTTAAGATGTCCCAACGTTTGGACAAGTGGGGAGTAAACATATAAAGCAATCCAAATGAAAGATAAATGTAGAAGAAAAATCCAACATACGTCAACCTTATTAATCCTTTGTCCCACACCTTTAAATACCTTCAATGATTGAGAATGAAGACTTGTCCTTCACCCTTATCCCAATTAGGGTTGAAGGGGTTCACATGCAAATAAACTTAATTTAGCTTATAATGAGGTAAAATTTTGCAATTTGACTAAACTCATCATCATAGTTTAGTGAGTTAGGTGAGTTAATTTATTTAAATATGTTTTGTTTTTCAATTTATTATATATATAATAATATATTCAAAATAAGTTGACTTAATTCAATTATTTATTATTTTGATTCACTTTTAATTTATTATTTTAATACGTTTTAATTATGATTCATTATTATTCAATTTAAAAGTTCAAGAAAGCTATTGATTTAAGCGGAGAAATTCAAAATTTATATAGAAAATGGTTATGACTTAATTCACTTTTAACATGGTTCAAATCTATTAAATCAAGGAGTGAAGTGAATCCGATTCATCTTGTTTCATACTAAAAGAAGCTTACTTTTTAATCAAATATAGCTCAAATCAATGTAAAGGTACCATTCAATTCCCACACAAGTAGTTGCAAACATTAGCCAATCATACCTTATTTAGCGAAAATTAGGAAATAAAGAGAAGGAAAAACCATATAAATTGTGAAGCTCTCAATACTTGTGCAAAACCTTTTGTATTCTAAGTCCAAATCCAAAAAGAAAAACTAGAAAATGCCCCACTAACAGGATGAAAAGGAATAAGATTTCTGTGTCATTGAGACTCTTTTGAAGAGGTTAGTTACATTAGGGTTGGACTACGTGTAAAATACATACTTCAAAAAACTATTTCAATTTATCTTAGAGACATTTAAAGATAGAAACCTAATTTGCTAAACTGATAAAAAGAATAGATTGAGACCTGTTTCAATTGATTTAAACATTGTAAAATGAGTTGCTAAAAAAATTTCAATTTAATTTATTCAAATCACTTAAAATGACATTTTAATGATTTTAATGAATTGATGATTCACATTTTAATGGGTTGAAATAGTGAGAATTTTGTTATGAATAAAAGTTCTACTATTCATTCTATAGATAGACAAAAATCATATATTCATTTTAATGGGTTGAAATCACTTAAAACTTCATATTTGTATAAAAAATCTCCACAAGGTCTAGATAGACAAAAAAAACTATTCATTCTATTTCTAGATGAATTAAGGAAGAAGCCATGATAGAATCACAAGACCAATGTAGAATTATAGAAATATAGACTAATAACATTCACATTTTAAATACAAAGAAACAAAAACAAGCAAAATCAAGATGAGGAAGCAAAGTATATTTTTATTCATGTAACCAAGCATAATACTATATGTTTTTTAAATAAGGAGAGATAAAAATTCACAAATGAAAACCTAACCAATTTCCAAGTTATGTTCTTTTTCTCATAAACGGTGTATTTTCATAGATTTTAATCAATTAAAATTATAGTTAAAAAAATCGTGTAAATTGTGACGATTATTTTATATATTGTGTCGGTTTTGACCGTCATCATTTACATTTGTGATAGTTTAAAAAATTGTCATAATTCGCATTTTTTTTGGATGAATTATATTTTTCGGTGGGTTTAATCAATTGATTCATATTTTAATCAATTAGAACATAATAAAATGGTTTTCTGAACAAAAACTTTAGTATTTTAATTGATTTAAATCTTGTTTTCATCAATTCAAACATTTCAACAAGTTAAAAACCATTTCAACTGGTTCAAACTTTTATGGTTTTCAAGAAAATATTTGAAAATATCAAATGAGAGCTTTAACTGTAGTTTTTCTACAATGTTGCATATGATCAAACTTAATTTCTAACCTCCCCATAAATATATTGATTTAACTATTCTTTATTTCCTTTCCCTGTTTTATCTCTCTTGTATATGATATGAGATTAACTTATTCTCTATATACCAGATATTTTCCAAAAAACTCCACTGTTAAAACACTATACCAAAATCTTTATTACACTACTTTATTCAAAGGAGTAACTACCATGTAAACCTGAAAGAAGGACTCTTGAAAAAACCATTAATTTATTTGCTATAAGTATTGACTTTTACATATTTTAAAAAAGTGAGTAGTTACTTGAATATGTTTTATCACATCTTTCAAGTTCAATACGTAACAATGGTTTAATACTTTGATAACATTTGTTAGTTATTTGGTTATTAGTTATACATTTTTTTTTTTTGTTTAAATTTGCTTTACTTTTGAAATATTTATGCAATTTATGATATTTTAGATGAAAAATACGTAAAATTTGATTCTTTTGAATAATCACTACAATTAATTAAAGATAATAATAAAATTATGAAATTTATATAAATTTTGGGGAATCTCAGTGTAATATGGCCTTCATATATGACCTTCTATCAATTTGCTTGTATCATATTATAGTGAACTTGTTTTTCAATGAATAAAATAATTTTCTTTATCTATTTTCTTAATTTTGTACATGCCCCAAAGGAGGAGAAAGTGTATTTTATGCTATTATATATGTGCCACATATCTTATCACATGGAATTTGTTGCGTCATCATAAAAAAGTGACACATTGTTTATCGAGACTCTTGCGAAGTTTAAATTTTTTTAAAATATAATTTGTGTTTTTATTATGTATCTTAGAACAATTAATTGTGTAATATTTTTATCTCTGGATGTGTGTGAATCATGTATTAGTACTTTTTTTTTTTAGTTTATGCATATTAATATTAATTGTTTTTTCCTTTGAGAGAACCTTAAATATTTTTGAAATAGTTTTTAAATGTTTTATAAACATCATAAATCAATTAAAACATAAGCTATTTGTTTAAGCGAAAGATTTATAAATAATTGATTAAATCATATTATAACTAATTATTAATTATAAGTGAGACAATCAATTATATTAAGCCATAATTGATTATTTGGAGTTTAGTTTAAATAAAGATTTTGTTAATTCGTTAGATAAACTATTATAAAAGCTTTTCATAAAGAATTTTGGAGTTAATTAGTTTAAATCATTTAGAATCGAATTTCTACCTTTTAATTCTTCAAGATGAGTTGAAACTTTAATCCATAAAAGTTTCTTAGAACTTTGTACTCGAATGAAATAGGTGAAATAATTCGATATCTCATGGTCTTAATTTAATATTTTGAAAAATCACAAGAGGTCTTATAATAGAGTTTTGCATGATTGTATAATTTTTTCATAAATTTTAAAGAAATTTATTTATTTTGATTGAGTGTATTATTTCGTACGTGACATATGATTATAATCTCTTTTAAGATAGTGACTCGTTAAAGTTGTGATGATTGACATTTTTTACTCTTTACATTTTAAATTCTTTCATATTTTCATGCTAACATGTGATATTATTTTTTTATATTTTAATTTCTTAATTCACTGTTGTAAGAAGGCTATTTGAAAATTTATTAATAAGAAAAGGTTTTTAAAATACTAATCCATTCCCTTCTACAACCTATGTTTAAATGTACAGTGATATTAATGCCAAATTCTAATATATACAAAAGAGCAAATCTTTGTTAACAATATCATATATGTCATTTAATTAATACAAACGCATACCCTTTATATTAATAACTTAATCATTTGTTGGATATATAAGGTTACAAGCTATACATACATACATATAATAATAATTATAAATATATATTAAGATGCACTCACTTTTAAATAAAATATTTTGAAACTAATTTTATAAAAAGATAAAATGATAATTTGTTAATATTTTTTGTACTGTATGGCGTATCGCCATCCCTAGCCAAACCATCGGTCAGACGGCTCAAGGATAAGCGGCCGTAAGTCGTCTGCTACAGGTAGACCATCCCTTGGATTGTTGATATGACAATCTCTCTGGAGTGTTTTAAGGGAGCTCGCGACCAAACAGCCTCCGCATTCATTCCAGATGAACTTTGTCTCCACATTTGTGGAGATAACCGTCAGGACACACGGTCCTCAGATCAGGCAACCGCACCAAAACTAAATCAGTAAGGTAAAAGTAAATTAAAGTAATACAAGTTGGTGATGACTTTTTACTCGCATTTATTACAACATTAATTGCAATACTCCGATCGAACTTGAATTGATTTAAGCATTGAAACCTTCTAGATAGGTACCCCGATCGTCTGACCAATCGAGCAGGAAGGAACAGAGAAATCGAACGGAAGAGAACATTGAACAAAAGGACTTGGAGGTAATTTAAATGTTGGAAATAGATGGTTGGTTCCTATACCCGAAACATTTTTCTTTAAAAAATGTATTCATAAATCTGTTTATATTTATAATAAGATAAATTCTAAATATTTCCTTCTAAATAAGATGAATTTACCTGCAGAAAATTCAAAGCACCAACCACTCTGATACTCACGGGTATATATAATAGCAATATTCTTGAATGAAATGATATTCCCATGCACAGTGATGACACGTTGTTTGTCCACAATAACAATTTAGGAAATTTGCTGCAATATCCCCAGCCACTATTTATAAGTATGATTCAGAAAAATGTGTTACGTGATAATCATTTTAGTGATTAGTGGTGACAAATGGTGATAAGTAAGTACCCATTGTTGATGATTTGATCGTGATCGGTGATGATGTGATACACACCAGATATTTACGCACAATAACTTCTTATTCTATAAATAATAATAACCATTTCAATGGCAAAACCAAACATAAACAAAACTTAATACAAAAACAAGTATAAAATAACATGTATTTTAATATCTTGCACATGTTTTCATTCTATGTATATATTGTTGACTCTTTTTTTTTTTAATTCAAAATTTTTGGAATTAATTTCCGGTGTAACTTACAACATTACTTAGTAGTATAATTATATGAATTTAATTAAATTAAGTCATCAATCAAGATGTTGCAAAATTTAATTTAGAAGGTTCGAAGAATTTAAGGATTAAAATTAACCAACTGAGTTTACAAGATTAAAAGTAAACTTAATATTATAAATCAACAATCAAAAGTATATTTGTAAAAAACCATGTAAATTTGATTATATATCTTATAGTCTATGTTTATTTCCAACAATCTAACTAGTATTATATTTAGTAAAATTGAAATAATAAGTACATCTCAATTACATGAAATGCCAAGTATAATTAAGATTATAAGGTTAGACATAATTAAATTAATCAAGAGATATTTGGTTATTAGGACCTATATATATAGACCAAGTTAATATAGTCTGAACTAAAAAAATTCGTTAAAAATTTTATATATAGATTAACATCTTCCAAGACAAACTCAACAAGATTTATTATTAAAAAATTTCATATTGACTTCAACATTAACCTTTTTTATTTTGTTGATATAAACAAGACAACCTTGTCCTTAAAAAGTGATAAAACGTTGTAATGATACTGTATAATTACAGAAGAAAAATGATTTGAGGTAATAATATTATGATGGTGATGATGGTATGGAATACCTACCTGTACAAGATAAGACAGGAGCACAAAATGTAGGTTACAGTGTAACAAAAAAATAATTCAGATTCAGTCGTACGTTGTGCTTATAAATCACATATTCTTCCACTCTCTTTCTTCTCATTCATTCTCCCTTCAATATCATCATCATCACCAATCATTCTGCAAAAACATCACTCACAAATGAAGAACACAGTCATCAACTTCTGCATTTCCCATCTCTTTCACCCTTTCATGTCCTTCGCTCACAGATGCAGTAAACTCGCCAAAGAACATAGGGCAAGATTCTACATCTTCAGAAAATGTGTTGCAATGCTTCTTTGCTGGCAAGATTCAGGAGGTGACCTCTGAAAAATCAAATATATATATGTATATGTATCTGTATATGTATATGGAGAGAGAGGGGCATAATTTTCTCATCATCGTATAGTTCTGCATGAGTATATTATGTATGGATTATGATTCTGATGTAACTGAGATAATAACTGAGTTGGAATGAATCTAGTATTATGTTGAATAAAGATTTTTTTTTTTTGGGTGCTCCTAATTCGTTTTCTTCTGATGTCCTTAGTGTTTTGGATTTTCCTTTCTTCCAATTAGATTCTTTGTCAAGGTTCAAGATCAATTTAGGTTATTATCTTTGTTAAAATATCATTCCCCTTTAGGTTATTATTATAATAGCAAGATTTTCCTTTGGCTCCAAATGTTTTTACAGAAAAAAAAAAAAGCTTTGCCATTTTTGCATGTTAATTATAACAGTTCTTCCTTTTGATAAATTATTCATTTATATCGTACACTTCTCTTCTCTTTTCTTCTTCTTTTCTCTCACCCTTATAAAATTTTATGGACAAAATATAAAAGAATATATGTTTTATATGAACAAATGATTGCTTCTGATTACTAGGGTTTCGTTTTTTTGTTTCTTGTTATCTCCGAAATTTAATGGATTTGGTGGTGTTCTTTCTTCATACTGGTTTTGCTAAGATCCTCTAATTTCAAATTTAGTTTACAAGGAATGAGAATGGATTCGAAGTACTTTGCACACAAGCAATCAATAGTACGTTTTCCAGGTTAAGGAATTGAAATAAAATTTGAAAGAGAAATAATAAATTTTGGCATTTAATGAAAACAATGTTTATTTATTTACCCAAATGATGTGTATTCAAAATCAGCTTTGGACATTTCATTTTTAGAAAAAATACAAGAAAGATAATTCTAAAGAATTTTGTAAAATGAGTATATCAAAAGATTAAACCATATCATTGGTATGAAATAATCTTTTTTTATATATATAAAATTAGAAACTTTTCAGACATCTACAATCACAAAAAGAATTAGGATTTATTTAACAGTACAATTAACTTTTCTCTAAAAAGATAAATACTAATATTATAAAGTATACTATAGCAGTACGACGTACACTAATAATTGATGTCTTGACATTAATGCCAGGAAAAAAAAATGCCAATTTCTCTTATGGATAAAATTTTGCTAATCATAATTATCATTTAATTAATATAAACTCAAAGTATTTATGTCGTCAGTGATTTAATTTTTATTAGATAAAAGTTAGAAGCAAGAAAAATTAACTCGTTTCCTGATTAAGAGATATTTTTACGTCACATTAGTGTAAAACTCGATATCATCACTTTATGGTCAGAAAAGGTGCTTTTGCACTTTTTGTCCCCACAGGGCTTTTCAAGTATTCATATCCACATCAAGTAATAGAAAGAACTGTACAAATATTTTAGCGGGGAAAAAAAATAAGAACCACCACTCAAAATATCATATAGAAATGTTTAGTTACTTTATATACTTGCATTTCATTTAACTTTATATATTTTGCAATTCATTTCATTTCAAAATTAGTTTATAATATATGAGTGTAATTTTTTTTATAAATTAATTTTATTATATTAACTTAAACTTAAAATTTATTTTTAAAATATTATCATAATTATTTAAAATTTATTGTTTGTTAAGTTTATTATGTTTTAAGTTATAAAAAATTTGTTATTTGTTATATCTATCGTATAACACTTACTATTAGATCACTTATTAATGTGTAATTTCATATTTCATATTCAACATGTACATTTTTAACGTGAAAAGAGTATGTTAAAAATTTAACATCGACTAAGATAAGCCAAACTTATAATATATATAAATTAATACAAACCTCATTTTATAAATTGATTTTGTATAGTTGAATTAAACTGAAAATTTACTTTTTAAGAATTTATTTTTTCTATTTCTTTTCAAATAAATTACATTTATATATTATTTTCTTCTTGAAAAATGAGTAATAAAAAAATTAATAACATTATATATAGTCCAATAACAATTCCAACAACTTTTAATAGACTGGGGGAGAATATTAGGCTTTTGAAAACAAGTATTGAATCACATTCAAGCCATATATCGGACCAACCAAGCAATGATAAGTAAGAATTATCCTGATTAATTGAGCTTTGATAACAAAAACTATACGAATATAAAAAGTAAAATTGCTCAAATATTTGTCCATATTTCAACGAAAAATACCTTCACATGTTACCAAACCAAATGTTTTCCTTGTTGGCTCATCCACCTTACATTAATCACACCCACCTCAAACATTCTCCAAATAACTGTCCGTACACTTTTAGCATAAATATATAAATATTAAAGTTTGCGAGAATGTGTAATTTTGATAGAGATATTAGAAAAGAAACAACACTTGAAACAAAATTTGGACTTATTAATTAATATAATAAATATATTTTTAGTTTCTAAATTTGAACGCAAAATTAATTTTTTTTTTAAATTGATATATTTTATTTTCTAAATTTTAAAAATGGATAAATATAATCTTTTTAAACAAATATGTTTATGTGTTAAATAACGGTATTTAATGTTAAGATTGAGCATTTACCATTAGGCCAAAAATTATAGTTATTAGTCAGAGCATAACTCTTTTTACTTAGGACAATGATACTATGACTCCTATATTTTGACTTTCATTCTTTACTTCCTTACGTGAATTAGTGTGAATCATTGATTAATATATCACTATCTTTTTCTTTGAAAGAATCAATGGTCTACACTAAGTCACATCAAGGAGTAAAGGTTGGGAGTCAAGAAATGGGAGTTAAAAAATGAGAGTCAAAGTATAATTTTCTTTATTCGATTGTGACCCAGCCCACTTGTTCTCTGCCATGGAGAGACAATTGATGACACCTACAATAATTTCTCCCTCAGTAATTATTCTACTAAGAATCCCACTCTTAAATTTTGACTTGACCACTTAACTTCCATAATATTTAAGATTAGTATTCTAACTATAATGTATCAAATGGTATAAATAACTCAAATATAATAACTTTATACATTAAAAATATTTATTTAACATAATTAAATTAAAATGATTATAGAATTAATTTAAAAAATATGTTTATTAAGAGTTATAAGGTAGAGCGTGCATGTTGTAATGGTTTGTTGGGAGTGTGAGGAAGAAAGGTTACAGTTGGAGAGAACAGGAATGCAATGATGAAACTCTCCTCCAAAGACTTAAAATTGCACACGTTGTATGTGAATCTATTATTAGCTAACTGCCAAGCAAGAGGTATAGGTTTGCTCAAAATGAATGATCATAAATCCTGCTACTTTTTTCCAACCTTTATCAAACATGTGGGTCTGTCTCCCTTGTCCCCATACTTATTTTGTCCCATCATCCTTCCATGTCGCATACCTCAAACTTTTTGTTCGCCCCATTGCCACCTCAACCTTCCATGTGTTTTCCATCTCTTCCTTAATCTTTAGGATCTTCTTCATTCTCAAACACGCACACCACATAATCTAAAATATCATCTTCCAAATTCTTTTACGAATATCTTACTTCATTAATTCCACTTCTTCTCACTTTTATAAATATGATTACTGTATGTGTGATGTGCTATATATCTAATGTAATGTTCCCAGAGTTTTACTCTTTTTTTTCTATTAATAGGTTGATTTAAGTTTAATTTATTTTCAAGTCGATTTACTTTCTCCTCTAACACATCTAACAAGTAACATTAACTATAAAAAGAATGTATTCACTCGTCCTATTGAATTTAAAAATTAATTTTTTATGATCATATTATTCATGCAAGAGATGGATTATTATTGATGAGTGTTAAAAGCATGATTATTATTTAATGAGTGTTAGAAAAAAGAAATGAATGATGATTGTAGTAGTGGAAAATTGTGATGAAAAGGTAAGGAAGAAAAAATCTGGAATGAGAGAAGATAGAATCCTGAATTTGTATCACAAGAATTGGAAGGCTTAGAATGCTTGACTTCATGAAGTATTACTAGAATTGTCAACAGTGATTTAATTGTGATGTGTAACGAATATGTTTCCCTTGAGACAATGCTAATACACCCAAATTAAAGGACAATAATGGAGACGTCAAACACCAACATTTAAGGTGACACTTATTGCTCCAATGCATCTCTCTCTGTAAATTCTTTTACTTCAATGTAATCTCGACACGTTGAACATAAATCATAGACCGCAATGAACATGTTTTATGGCAGTTAATATCACCCAGTCATGTATATGTGGACGGTGAATGGGTTACAGTAACAATTATGGAGCCATCTGCATGCAAGATGTAACTCAACTTTATAAAATATGCCATAATTAATATAATAATATTAGTTATAGAGAATATATATATATATATATATATATATATATATATGACTTAATTATTTATTTAGTTTCTACTATCGTTGGAATATTTCAAGTTGCCTCCTATTTTTTAAAAAGTTTTAATTACGTTTTTTAGACCAAATTTATTATTTATGTAAATATTATAGTAATTTTTTTATTAAAAACATTTTTTAATATATTATATTATTATAAATTATTAACTTGTATTTTGTTAATCACGACTTTTACTACTAAATTTTAATATAAATATTAGTATAACATTTATATAAATAATAATTTAGTCTTAATTAAAACGGGATCAAATCTATTATTTGTATAAATGATATTAATTAATTCATTCTTATTAAACAAAAATGAATTAATAATATATTAATTTTAAATACTTATTTTTTTTGTAAAAATATTTATATTTAATTAGTTTTAATCTTATAAAAAGACATGAATCAACAAAACATGGATTAATAATATATAATGATGTAATATGTTAAAAAGTCATTTTTGATAAAAATATCATTATAACATTTATATAAATAATAAATTTCGTCTCAATTTGGAGATGGACAATATTGTTCTATTTTGAGAAAAATTAAGATCAAATTAAATAAAAAAAAACATATATAAAGATTAAATTGAATCAAAAAGGCATGACAGATCTTAGAAGATCCCGACCATGCCCCCCCTCCCCCCACCCAACATTTTTTAAATTTTTTAAATTTTTTTAAATTTTTTAGATTGATTTTTATTTTTTTATAACATAATATTTAATATTAATAAATAATAAAATAAAAAATTAAACATGATAAAAAATAATAAAATTTATTGAGATTTTTTTTTGTTCTCTCTTATTTCAAGTTTTTCATGTATTGTATTCATTTATTATTCTTGCATCTCTTCTTTTGTTTTTTGTTTTAAAAAAGAAATAGAAAGTTAGACATAAATTCATTCTCATCGCGCTCTCAATTCTCATCCATCCTCTTTTAAGATAAAAAAGGTACCACTCTTCTTACTCGTGTTTGAAAAATATTAGTTTGATATTTAGTTTTTTTTTTATCTTATGATTGTTTTGTATATTTATTTTCTTATGAATATAAAAAGAAAAGTTATGTACTATATATGTTTTTTCATAACCATTTCTTAAATGTGACTTGATTATCATATTTTTTTTAGTAATTACGTCTCTCAATTTTTTATTAGATTTTGATAAATTATTTTTTAGTCTTATTTTTTTTTTTCTAAATAGTTATATTGATGAAAAATAAAATAATAGATTCATCTTTTTAAAGTGATAAAAGGGAAGATATCCTAGAAGATGAAAACAATACAAATTTACTTCTTCACCTATTTTCAAGCATGATACTAAGAATTCAATTGTTAAATTAGGAAATCATTTCTTAAGATTCAAAGAATTATAAGTGGAACGTTTCATATTAATTCTTTTGAATTATAGGCATAATGTTTCATATTAATTCTTTGAAACTTATTATAAGAAAACATTCTCAAATATGGGAATATCCAGGGAAAGAGATGAAATTAGAAAAACCTTTTTAAAATGAGTTTCATATCAAATACAATTTCAAAACTATAATTTTTTAAGAAAAAAATACAAGGATTTCAATACTAAATTATATATACTTTTGTTATATTAGTAATAATAATTAAATATATAAAATTTGAATATACTATTTTGATCCTTTAAACTTTTTATCAAGATCAACCATTGCATATATAAAAACTAAATTGAAATCAATACAATGACACGTGACGGTGTCTTGTCACATATAAGTGACAGTACCATATGTCATCCCAAGGATTTAACACATGACGACAAAATTTAAAAACAAAATAAAATAAAATAAAAAATAGATTGATACGTGATATGTTGTTAATGTCACTAGTATTTTTTTTAAATGACCTAATTGAAACACTTTTTCAAAAGTTTAAACGTAATTGAAACTTTTTTTAAAAGCGGAGACCAACTTAAAACATTCTAACCAAAATGAAGAGCAAACAAGTAATTAAGCCTAAAATGATTTATTAGTGTCGATCAAAAGTTGATGTAAAAGGAAGAAAAATAATTTTAACTTAAAAATAGTATTGATTTTAATCCATGGAAGCTTTAAAAATATGGTCATTATATATTAGTGTAAGTCATTCTAGATACACATGCTTAGTGGATGTTACATTTTTTAAATTAAGTGTTTACTTCCTATTGTGTATCAATTAATCTGAAATTATCTTAAATATTAAAAAAAAATCTTAGAGTTTATTTGGCTAAAGTTAATAACATGTATCTATGCTAATAATATCTCCAATAAGATACAAAACCAAAATGAATTACAAGGAGTAATAACTAAAGAAAATCTAAGGAAAAAAAAAAGGTAAAACACACAAGCCAATGATTACAACCTCTCCAACTTTACCTCATAATACAACATAAATTGAAACTACCAAGCATTTCAAATATCATATCCAGTTTTGAAATATTATGTATAATACTATTTTTAACTTGTTTTTAGATGTCGATACAATCCTTGATTTCATAAAATAGAAGAGGTATATTGTTAAATATAATCTATTTTACATGGAAATCATTAACTAAATTATGCAAAAAAATGAAACAGTGCAATGTAGTGGTAACATATACTACTTTTGAAATAAAACCAACCTATACTACAAACTTCCTTTGTACTTCCAAAAATTTAGATTAAGGAAAGTTCACCTTGTCTAGGAAATGTTTTTGCACCAAGAAAAAAGAGCTACCATAGGACAAAGCAAAAATTATAGTAATATAATAGCTAAGTCTCATATGGAACACCCAAGAGAGGATTTGGTCATAATAACATATATGAATGATAAATTTTACAAAAATTTGAATATTTATGTAACATAATGTTTATACATTAATGTCCTCAAATCAACTATACAAACTAAACTAAAGATAATACATATTACAATTTGATAATTTTAAATACTACAATGTTGCTAAATAATATTTAAATAGTTTGAATGTTTAATTTATTTGTTTGTAAATTTATATATACATTGATATTTTAATTTTTAACTACTATTTTTATAATAATATCTCAAAAATTAGGTAAACGCTTTGATTCCATTATCATAAAAAATAAATTGAGTCGATTCACTATAATGTAATAAATAAATTATAAAAATAAAAAAATTGATAAATGAACCAATACACTAACTCATCAATCTGTGATGGATTAGTTGAGTTACAAATTTTTAACTCACTAAAAAATGAATTGGATTAAACTAATCTTTTTTTAATTCAATTCATGATAAATCGGTCTATATAAATAAGATCGACTCAGTTTGATATTTCTAATTAAAAATGGTGCATGGCATGTTGACGTCCAACCATGTGTACTCTTAGGTCGGAATCGTTACCCTATTTGTGTGTTGGTACAATAGCTTTTGCATTTCTTTTTCCGTAAATTAAGATATAATTAATAGTTAGTATATGAAGTTGTGGTAAGCTTTTAAATACTTTTTTAAATGTGTTCAAAGTACGTCCACGTATGACGTGACCAAAACGAATGCGTGTTTTTCTATCATCTTCCACTTGTCTTATACAACTTTTAATTACCATTTTGGCCACATCATAAGATATATCATCTCATCGTGTCACTAATATTAACCACATTTTATTTACTATATCATAGATCACTACTATTCATAATGCTAACACAATGGTAATAAATGTTAAGAATTCAAGTCTGTGTCTAAGTTTTATATTGACTAAAAATAAGAAAATGCATCTCTAAGTCCCACATTGACTAGTAATGAGAAAGTAGAACACTGTATAAGAATAAAGACCCATAAACCCAGATTTCTTAGGTTGAGAGTGATGTCAATATCTTAATTATGTGGTTGAGCTCAGGGTTCAGGTCTTATTGATGTTTCTTCTCTCCAGTAAAATTTCCTCTATATACTTAATAATAAACATATTAAGAATCTAACTTATTAAGAAAACTTCTTCACAAACATTCTTAAGTTAAAATATCGAGAAGGAAAGAAATATTATCACATATTAACTGTCAAAATGTAATAAGATGTATTGAAGACATTGATGGTGATAATATAAATTAAATCGGAAAAAAGTTATCATAAGGTATATAAAAGCAAGCGAAAGAGAATGAAAGAGACGAAAGAGAGGAGATAAAAGAAAAATGAAAAAGACAAAATGTTCACCGTAAATTTTGTGCAATATAAGGATTATATGACAAAGATAGATAAAATTGATTATTGTATAATACCAGTGAAAACATATATGCTACGTACTTTATGATTTATGATGATAAAAAATAATAAAATTATATAGGTAGTGTTATAATTATAGAAATGGTTTAAGATAAAAAAAAACGGTCAAATCGAAAAAAATAGACGGTTAAATTAAAAAAAAAAAAATGATTACATACAAAATAAAATAATTATTTTAATTTTTTAAAAATTATTTAAAAAATAAAATTAAAAAAATCAAATGTGTACACCAAAAAGGAAAAATATATAATGATGATTAAGAAAACATTGTTATAATATATATTTTAATTTAAATATGTCAGTATTAATTTACATGATGATAAATAAAATATATAATATATTAAATGTAGGGAATAGTTTCAATTCAAGATGAATAATTGAGATAACAAAAGGAAAGTTAACTATTGAATGATATAATAATAAATAAAAAACCTTACTATCTAATGAGTACATTTTCTCTGAGGAAAGAAGTCCCACATCGATTGGAATTTACATAGGGACTTACTTTTAATGTTATAAAAAGAGTCCAGTGTTTCCTTAGGAAATCATTCCAAATTCTCTCCCTTTCTATTCCTTCTTACTTTATTTGCTAAAGAGAAGAATTAAGAGAGAATATTAGTTTCTCCTCTAATAGAGAAGGTTAGTTTCTCCTTTAAGGTTCTCCTTGTATTAGTTTTCCTATTTCCAAGAGAGGGGTTGTCATTGTTTTCTCCTTGGGATTAGAGAGAATGATATGTAATTTTTCCTTTTCTTGAATAAATTATATTCGTTGCCTATTATCTATTTTTGTTCCTTTATTT
>Ga0214542_1009282_pt1 | contig 15437 bp, 6 predicted proteins | sample CNSS1metaG_FD_160096 | JGI IMG/M metagenome (GOLD analysis project Ga0214542, IMG submission 160096) | Root nodule microbial communities from cowpea collected in UCLA plant growth center, Los Angeles, California, USA - CNSS1 | ecosystem: Host-associated > Plants > Roots > Nodule | place: USA... | reverse complement strand
AACAATGGGCCAATATTATTGCTATTCTATTGCTCTTTGAGAAACCTCTTCAAATCTTCACATCTTCTTTGGCCCATGTGAAGAGTATGAGAAGCCCATGTGGGTTTGGGCCATCTTGAATGAAGCCTAATTGGATCTTTTTGAGCATGCTCCTTGTTATTGGGCCTCTTGATGGGCTTGGGCTTGAAGGTGCATGTGGGCCATGTATTGGGCCTTAAGCATGATTTGGGCCTAGGCGTTGACCCAAGCTATAAGCCTTGTTGGGATCACATCAGAGTCATCTTTGTGAGTCTCTACTGATCAATGGTTTTAACAGTATGTTGTGATCATGTTTGTGTTGTTCCTAGGTTAAGTTTGTGCATCCTGTTAGATTGAAGGAGTTTTGCTACTCTTTTAGCTATCTAAGTTATCTAACAAGTAAGGGAAGCTAATTACACTATGAGTTATAGTGATTTATTCGCTCAACGAGCCATTTTGTCACTGAGCGAGTGGACATTTGTGCACTTTTCTCCTAGCGAGTTGATGATTTCACTGACCGAATACATCAGAATCTAGAAGTCATTTTCTATGCAAAAACTTTGGTGCTTTGTGGTAAATGTGGATTATTGCCTAGGAAATTATTGATATATGAGATGTAATTGATATTGTTTATATGAGGTTGAGTTTAGATTGGTTAATGCTAATTCAAGGAAGATTAGCAGTGACCTATAGTAGTGTTGCATTGTTGTAGGAATTCAGTTGGAAGTTATCCTGACACTCTAATAACTATCCAATTCTCAAGTAGAGAAGGATAGGGAATGTGTTAGGAGGAGCATGAGGTCCTAGTCTAGGGGCTTTACCTTGGCCAAAGGCATTAACGGACTAACTTTGTGTGTGGTAGAGTAAAACCCTTTGTCTATGGCTCTATAGAGCATTAGATTCCACCACAAGTACACAACTTACCAGGGTCCAATATCAATGCATGTATCTGGATAATTGAGTCATACTTTTAGCGCTTTGTATGAAATAGGATGATTGGTCATGTATGATTTAATTGATTGTATTCTTTAATGATTAAATTGTTTTATACATTAGCTTACCTTTTTTTCTATGACTTGTTTGTCTTGTCTTGTTTTCTTTTTGCAATGATCACCTGGTTCGTGTGAACAGATGAATAAGTTTAGCTAAACTAGTTAAAGATGAAGAAGATGCAGCAGTATAGATGGTTTTTAGGACCCTTATGTATATCTTTTTGAAAAACTCCAAATCTTTAGATTGTCATGTATAAACTTGTATTTTAGTTTATCTTTTAGATGATTGTAATATGATAAATACATCTCGTAACACCGTAGGAGGATATTACTTGATAAAGCTAATTTTATATAAAATAAGGAATCCAATAACTTATATGGTTCCCAAGCGCGGGATAAATTTTAAGACTTATACCGCATAAAATAAAAATACTCCTCAAAGGCCTTATTATAATACATATATCAAAAGCTAAAAAAAAGAAAATTACAAAAAGTTTGAAAATAAGTCTTAAAGCAATCCCCATAACTAGTCCTGCTCCATCGCTACGCATCATCGTCCTCACCTAGATTTACGTCTTTTCCCGTGTGACAAGTCACACGATCATCGCCAAACACAAACAGAAAGGGTGAGTTGAAATAAACAATCATACATAAATAATGATAATTACAACTAACCAAAGTAACTTAGCCATTTTATTATTCGTAGATTCCTTGTACCATGTCACCCTAATCTCATAACCTATATGAGAAGAATGCACACCCAACAATGGTCTTAGGGAATTTTGTGCTTCCACGAACCTGCCCGCTCGTTGTCCAACCCTATGAACCTCCCCGCTTGTAGTCCAACTCTACGAACCTCCCCACTCGTAGTCTAACACATGTGAACACCTACTATGAACCTTCCGCTCATAACAGCCTCAAACGTGAGCACGAAACATACGAACTTCCTCACTCTTATCCTCACACAAGAGTACAACCAATACGGACCTCCCCGCACATATTAATCATGTGTTTTCACTTCCATTACGAACCTCCTCGCTCATAATTTATTCAAGCATATCCCAGACCAAACCATCACAACCCTCCATGCAAAATCCTTCACAAAAAGCCTATGCCCTTGCACTATCGCCTGACGCAGCCTAAGCGTCACTAGGCGAAAATATGTTGCACACCGCCTGGCGGTACATACACGCCCTCAAGCGCCAAGTGCTCTAGGGACCTCTCTGTTTGTAGCTCTCGCCTGGCGATACCATCCTCACTATCAGGCATTACACCAGTAAAACGAATTCTACTTGTTTAAGTACTGTACAATGATTTCTAACACACCAAGGCATCACATTCACACATCCAGAATACCAATTACATATTAGTACAGTTCAACATGCCTCAAATTACATCTTCACAGTTCCTAAGTACCAAGCAAACATAATCATTCATGCATTCAGAATTTGGGAATAAGACATCCCTTAAGTGCAAATAAGAATATACATTAAATATGTGAATTTATACCCAACAGTCTCAACATGCATGTAATTATACAAACTATCATAGTACCTACAATACGCCTTCATCCTAATGCACCACACACAAAATCAAGATTTATCAAGTCACATGATCACATATCCATACATAAGTGCACCTTAGTAGCTATTTGATTTTGGTAATAGATCATACATGCAATTGAAATACTCCGAAACATTAACCTTCTAAACTTCTAAGTCATGCAAGAGGTTTAATGATATCAAAAGCACCTGTTCTAATCTTTTCATTTCCATAACTCAAAACCAATTCAAGTTTAAGATTAGTCTATATCCTTAACTCATGCATCGAGCACACCCAAGTATGAAGATGTACATCATGCCATCATGCTATTTTTTTTATGAGCAAGAATAGTCCCCAAACAACCACAATTTGATTTTCCCATATAGCCAACAAAATTAGGTTGTTGTCCACCATCCATCGCCTGGCGGTATACATGTATGACCAAGTAGTGCATCAGATTTCTACAAATTCCAAATACTCTTACACCTGTTCGAAAACACTAAAACCCCCCAAAAACACAATTCAATCACCTAATTGCAATTAAACCACATTCAATCATGTATCCAACATGCATACATATTCAATCAATCCAAACAATCTCAAAATAACCAAATTTGAAATTTGCACACCACATTCCACATTCATTCCCAAGCCCTTTTTGAACCCTCATGTGCATAAAAACCCCAATCATCAAATTACAATCAGAAGTGAATATTTTCAGTCAATTATACAAATAAACAAGCTAGTAAGAGCCCAGGAATTTGTAGAACATCAAAACATATCAACAAAAACATAAGAAAAATGCAATAACGCAATGTTCCAGTTTCCATCGCTTGGCAGCTCTTCATTGTCGTCGGGCGGTTCATCATAGAACCAAGAAAATTAGGTGAAAACAAGATGAGTCGCCTAGCGGGCCTTCATAGCCGCCAGGCGGTTTCTGGGCAAAAGCCCGAAAACTTCGAAAAACAGCGTGAGTGGACAAAAAATCATACACCCAAACAGTAGTACTTCACAAAAATGTATAATTTAAATTAAAAGTAGAACAACTCCCTTTACCTGGATTCCAAGCTCCAATTGCAATCCTAGTGATCTCCTTTGCCCCTAAAAGCCTTTACCTTTTCTTCCAAACCAAAAATTCCTTTCCAGCACTCACTCCTCTCTTTTGGGACACGAATTTTGCTAATCTCTCTTGCTCTCCCTACTACCACACCCAATCGGCTCTTCGTTTCCCCCCTCACTTTCAGCCCAAAATAAATCAATAAAATAAAAAACGAAAATTAGCAAAAATAATGGTTAATGACCATTCAAGTGCCCTTTACTTGGAGTTTACTACACCTCAATTGGCACTCTTTTACCCTTCTGGTTGCTTAGAGAATTTCTAGGGTTCTACGCTTTCCACCACTTAGCAAAATAATAAAACATAAAAAAAAATTAACTACTCATGGCTAGCCAAGGTTCGAACTCACATCTCTCTAATCCATTAAGCATATGCACAACCAACAAACAAATATATGTTTCATGCCAATTCATGCACACATAGGATTATAAATCATGTCCCACCACCAAAACATATGTAGACAATAAAGTAACAATTAAAACATCACACTAATGGCATACACATGCCACTCAAACCCAAGTCCTCTCAATAGTAATCTCCACCACTTGAGCTAGTACTATTTCTTTCCATGACTTGTCAAAGTAATTTCTTAGAGGTTCTTTCAACCAACAATTATTTTTCATTAATTATGTATTCTTTCTTTAAATTTCTCGAGTCTTACATTTCCCCCAACTTAAAAGAATTTTCATCCTCGAAAGTTACACTTACCCTAAAACAAGTGTGGGTAGGATGTCCTCATTAGATCCTTCATTTCCCATGTCACTTCTTGCATACCTTCGTCCCAGAGAACCTTTACTATTCATATTTTCTTCCCTCTCAGTTTCTTGACTTGAGAATCTAGTATCCTTATCAAGCTTGAGAATCTCGTAAACTGAACATCATCTACCTCTAGCACATGAGTGAGACTTGCAATGTATTTTTATAGTTGGGACACGTGAAACACATTATGCAAGTTCACTAGATGCGGTGCCAATGTGATATCATATGCCACCAGACCGATCCTCCTGTTAATTTTATATAGTCGTATGTACTTCGACGTCAACTTTCTGGATTTGATTGCTCTTCTAATGCCAGTAGTTGGGGTAACCCTGAGGAATACATGATCCCCCACCTCAAACTCCAACGACCTTCTCCTTTTATCTCCATATCACTTATGCTTGCTCTACGTCGCACGCATCCGATCCTGAATCAGTTTGACCTTCTATGTTGTCTACTGTAACAGTTTGTAAGATTCGCGGAAGTTAATTAATTAATTAATAAAAGCGGGGAGGTAGCTTATTTATGATATTACATTTTAATGGGGATGACGTGGAAAAGTATTAGCTCAAATGGTTGAGAATACTTTGATTGTGTGAGGGGACTTGGGTTCGAATCCTATGTACGCCAATTGTGTGTGTTTTTGTTATTATTGATTTAATGATATGTTGGGCCACATTTTTGTATGAGATGATGCTTGAATTGTGTGTGTTAGCAAGAAACATAAGTTGGCCTGGTGTTTTAGCTTTGACTTGGCATTGGGAAGGTTATGGGTTCAAACCTTGGTGAGTCAAATTTAACTTTTTTTGCTTAAACTTTAGTTGTGGGCAGAATATGAAAAGGTGGAGAAACCTAGCAGAAAGTGGGCATCTAAAGGGCTGAGAAACAATCAAGTCATAGCCCTTGAAAAGCAATAAAACCCAAATTTAATCATATTCCCGTGTTTTTCATTAACCAAGTAGTAAGACCTATAAAAGGCAAAATTTGATAGGAGAATAGGGTTTTGGAAGTCTATTTTCTGATAGCTTCAAAGGGAGAGCGAAAATTGAGAGTGAAAAGGGAAATTGGGAGTGAATTAGAGAGGAGAAACTGAAGTGGTGATAAGGATAGCCAATTGAGATCAAAGGAACCTCTCGAATTCAAGTTTAAGCAAGGAAATTTCAGGTTAGGGGAGCTGTACCTAATTTGTATGCTTTTGGTTATATTTGTTGCATGTACTGGTTTTTATGTGGTGAATTACGTGTTGAAAATGAGGGAAATTGGGGGTTGTGGGTTTTGGATACTGTTGCATTGGAATTGGCCCTAAATGTATGTATATATTGAGGTTGTGTTCTGTAAATATTATGAGTATGCAAGGTGGAGTGGTTGGGGCATATTTTTGAGTCCAAATGTGCTCATAAGTTTAATGAATTGGTGTTGAATGAATTTGTATGTTTTGATTCGTGTTTTGGAGTCTATGGAGCAGTGTGTGTGCGTGAATCAGTGCCAAAACCTGCAATTCTCGCTCAGGCGAGCCAGGCTCGCCTAGGCGAGACATGTAGGGACTCATAAACCTCTCTCTGCTCGAGCAGTTTGCTCAGGCAAGGTGTTTTGATTTTAGGTGACTGGCCATCTCGCTTAGGCAAGTGCGTCTCGCCTAAGCGAGAACCCGTGTGTGTTTGAGTTTTTTGGATGCACCTCTCGCGCAGGCGAGGTTTTATATTTTGGGCGAAAATGCCTCTCACCTAAGCGAGGATTCAAAGCACGTTCTGATGTTGGCTTAACCTGCAGCCCAAACGAGAGATGTGACTCTTGGGCGAAATGTGATCTCGCCCAGGCGAGGGTAACTCGCCTAAGTGAGTGTTCAAAGCTGTGTTTGTGCGTGGTGCTCGCTCAGGCGAGGTAACCTAGCCTAAGCGAGATGAACTGGAGTGCTTAGGCGAGAACTGGGAGATTAAGCCTAGGTTGGATGGATGTTGGCGTAAGGGCAACCAAATTCTGGTGGTATTGGATTGATGGGAGTTGAATGGTGACGTTTGGTCTATAAAGCTCCTAAGATATCTCAATGGTGGGCTTGCTGGTGTTCCTTGGGTGGTGGACCGGAACGTATCCTTGAGTAGTGGCTCGGGATAGGTGTTAAGCACGTGGCATTCTATGGGTTGTGGCCCAGAATGACTTCCTTTGAGTTGTGGCTCGGGATAGCGGATGAAAACGAGGAACCTTGAGTTGTGGCTCGAGTTGGCGAGTGTGCCGGTGTGAGTGTGCTGGTTGTGGCCAGTACGGATGGATCCAGATGGATTGCCCTCCTTAGTGAGTCACTGACGAGTTTGGTAGTCCTGGGACGTTGTGGACTATGTTCGTATTTGGGAACTCCACCTGGAGTTACGGTGTGTGATCTGTAGCATGGTTTCCGCACGTGCTCTATCGGTTGTGGTCGATAGGTGTGGCAGCAAGGTGCTTTGAGATACTTAATAGGAGATGTAGAAGACTGCTAACATGGTTGTGGCCATGTGAAAGGACTAGAACGAGGTTCCCTGATATATTTTACTATACATGATGGTGGCCATGTGGTGGGAAGGTAACGAGTCTTCCACGAGGTGTATCGATGTACATGGTAGTGGCCATGTGATGGGAATGGAGCAAACGTTGTGGGAAATGAAAGGATATTATATATGGTTGTGGCCATGCGGTATAAAGGAAGAGTTGTGTTATTGATATAATGTTTTATCTTTTATACATGTATATGTGTGTTTGGTACATTTTATGTGTTTCTTCTGTTAGCTCACCCTATCTGCTTGTGTTTGGCGATGATCGTGTATGCGGTACACGTGAGCAGGTGATGATGTGTGGAGCTGGTGAGGCTTAGCTGCGGAGAGGGGATGATCATGGGATTTTATTACTATGTTTTCTTGGTTTTGGATTTTTGAATGATATGTAAACTTTTGAGAGATTCTGGAACATTATTTCACGTTATAAGCTATGAGACAATGTTTATTATACGATGTTAAAAGTTTTAAATTTCCCTAGATTTTTGGGAAATGAGGTATAATTAATTATTGTGTAATTAATTCTTTATTTTATTTTATTAAATTCGTAATATCCTGACGGGATGTTACACAGTTCACGTCAATTAGTAACAGTTCATGTGCAATAGTAACTGACTCCCCATCCTGGTATCAACATAGTGGCATTCTACACCTCTTCCTATACAAGTCCTCATATGGTGTCATCCCAATGTTTGAGTGATAACTATTATTGTATGTGAACTACATCAAAGGGAGTACCTCACTTCAACCACCCAAATGGTCTAACACACACGCCCTTAGTAAGTCTTCCAAAGACTGAATGGTTCTTTTAGACTGACCATCCGTCTGAGGATGATAGGCTAAACTCACCCTCAATTCGGTACCCAATGTTGCTTGCAAGGACTGCCAAAATCTAGAAGTGAATCTCAGATCATGGTCTGATACTATGCTTACTAGAACCCCATGTAATATGACTACCTCCTTGATATACAACTTTGCCAACTTATCTATAGACATCCTTTGATTAATTGGTAAGAAATGGGCATATTTCGTGAGTCTGTCTATAATCACCCACATGGAGTCATGACCCTTAACAAATCTCAACAAGTTGGTCACAAAATCCATGGAAATACTATCCCATGTCCACTAAGGAATGTCTAATGGATGTAGAGTTTCGCCCGATCTATGGTGTTCAATTTTAGCCTTTTGACACACCAAACAGGAAGCTACAAAGTTTGCCACATTTGTTTTCATCCTAGTCCACCAGAAGGATTCCTTGAGATCCTTATACTTCTAGGTCATACCCGGATGTATTCTAAGATGACTTTTACGCCCTTCCTTTAGAATCCACCTCCGCAAATTCCGCTTCCCGGGAATACACATACTATCTCGAAAATGTAGGATGCCATTTGATCCTATCTTGAATTCCTTTCCTTTCTTAATGCTTAACCAGCCAATAATTTTCTACAATTTTGTATTGTTCCCTTACTCCTTTCACATCTCTTCTAAGAAGGCATTGGTGACCTTCAATATATTGCACCTAATATGATTAGAACTCAGTTGCAATCCCAAGTTCATATCACATAGTTTTTCAATTAACTCTAACTCTTTCACCATCAACGATGACATGTGCACCCGTTTCCAACTCAAGCATCCTCTACGATATTAGCCTTACATGAATAGTAAAAGAGCTCGAAGTCGTAATCCTTGAGATATTCCATCCACCTCCTCTATCTCATGTTAATCTATTTATGATTAAATAGATACATCAAACTTTTGTGGTCGTTGAATACTTGAAATTGGGAACCATACAAATAATGTCTCCAAGTCTTAAGAGCAAACACTACAACAACCAACTCCAGATCGTGAGTGGGGTAATTCTTTTCATGAACCTTCAAATGTCGAGAAGCATACGCCACTGGCCTCTTCTCCTGCATCAACACACACCCCAGACCCTGATACGACATATCACAATACATGTAGTATCCTCATTTCCTCAAAACACGCTTCAAACTTCTTTGTCCAAGAGAAGGATTGGTCATTTTGAGTGAGTTGTGTGAAGGGACTCACCATGTTGGAGAACCCCTCTACCTCTTCTTCATTTCCTCAAAACACGCTTCATAGCTTCACATTTCTTTGTCCAAGAGAAGGGTTGGTCATTTCGAGTGAGTTGTGTCAAGGGATTCACCATCTTGGAGAACCCTTCTACAAATCTTCTGTAGTATCTGACCAATCCCAAGAAGCTTCTTACCTCTGTAGGATGTCATCTAAGCTTTCCACCACTTAGCAAAATAATAAAACATAAAAAAAAGAAACAAATTACTTATGGCTAGCCAAGGTTCAAACTCACATCTCTCCATTCCATCAAGCATATGCACTACCAACAAACCAATACAAGGATTATGAATAACATCCCACCACGAAAACATATGTGCAAAATAAAGCAACAACTAAAACATCACACCAATGTCATACACAAGACTCGAACCCAAATCCTCTCAATATAACCAAATAATCTCCACCACTTGAGTTAGTACAATTTCTTTGCAAGACTTGCCAAAGTAATTTATTAGAGGTACTTTCAACTCACAATTATTGGTCATTACTTATTTATTATTTCTTTAAATTTTTTGGGTCTTACACATCTTATAAGATGAAATGTTTTATTTAATGATTTTATACTACTAAATGAGATGTTACATATATATTTTAATTTTTTGTAATATAATTATTGTGAAAAAATTTTAATTTTGTCACTGTTATAAATAATATTCGTCACAGATAAAAACAATTAGACATAAAAATAATAAATAATTTATAAATAGTGATAAATTTGTATTTATAATTAAATTTTTCTCATAATAATTTCATTGTGAATATGTTTTGGTAAACAAATGCCAACATTTCATGTTTTCTTATATTGCATTTCACATTATATCAATAAATATATATCTATAACTATATAAAACGAGGGAGAGGATTTCCTCTTTTGTGTCCATATTTTATTTTTCCAGTTTTATTCTTAATTATTATTTTAAAAATTAATTATTTATAAATAATTTACTTTTAACTATTATTCTAAAAATCTCTTTTATATGTTAAAAATCTCTTTTGTGTATATATTTTATTTTTTCAATTTTACATTTAACAATTATTTTAAAATTAATTGTATATTTTTAAAGTAAATATTATTAATCTTAACTCAAATTTTTATGAAAATTAAAAAACATAAACACACAAGTTACAACAGTTGTGTTTTGCTGGTTTTCATAAAATAAATATAATTTTTAATGATAAAACCTCAAAGTAGATAAGATTATCAAGGAAAACAGTCTTAAAAGGTCCATCATCTATACTTCATCACTTCGTCGCTTTTTCTCAATAAAAAACATATATTGTGTGCATGTGTGAATATATAGATTTTTTACATATATCCAAATTATTTAAGAATATGAGTATTTGAGTCCAATATTGAAATGGTGGTGAGACATAATAGAATTTTTTTTATTTTAATAGCACTTAAAACTATTGGTTACCAGTACAATAAGAACAAAAATATTAGGAACAATTTAATTATCGTCACATAAAGTTAATTGTGACTTATTTATAATTTTTAATGATAAATACGTCTATCACTAGAATTAATTTCTTTGATGTAAAGTTTTTGGCAGGATTGGAATGCTAACAATCTTGTTGGTTGAAAAAAAACATATCATGCACATAAGAAATTTTTTTAAGAACTGACCTAAATAAATGTGTATTAAATTCCAAACTTAAAAAGAATGTGTGCAAGCTGCCATTTACTTCCTTTTGATACAAAGCATTGGACGGATGGATCCATCTTGCTCATTTTCGACTTACTTCTCAATGTTTTTTCCTAAGTGATCCTAATGCTTTCATCTTTCATGCCAAGAAATTGTCATCACTCAGTTTAATGGAGATTGGATTCATTGTTGCTGGGAGGAAGAAGACTCAATGAAGTGTATTATACCTACTCTACTCTACTCAATTAAGAGACTTATACCATGTGTATTGTACCTAGACTACCCTACATAGATGAAAAATTAGTAGTGTGGAAAATACCTTGCTATACCTAGTATATTATATTAATTTTTTTAATCCAAATTTAAAACAAAAAAAACAAAAAAAAATCATGTGCGTACATACGGACTTAAAATTAGTTTACTCAATAACCCTTTTTATTTAAATTAGTTTTTATTTTTAAATTCAATCTTAGAAATACCTTTTGTATAAAATATATATATATATATATATTTAATTATTATTTAGATTTAAAAAATCAAATTTGAAATATTATATATTATATATTTAATATTATATTATATTTTGTTCTAATATAAATAAAATAAAATAACACCTTATTCCGTACACTAAGTCTCTTATATTTGTAAAAACTTTAAATCCCCAACATTTTGCAATACATTTATATTCATATTTAGGAACATGACTATGTAATAGAAAATATGTAATGTCCCATTTAATAGAGAATAAATGAAACATCACATATAATATAATATAAAGAGCAACGCCATGGAGTATAAATATCACACCAGATACCATTAACAAAATAGAATGTAATAGTTTGATAGTTGACCAACATACATAGGCAACAGTGCCTACAAAGAGTACTTGAAGGAATGAGATTCAACCATAGCCTGGCTACACTGTAGAGTTTCCATCACCCTGGTGACCAATAGGGATTTCCACATCTACTCACATCAATAAATTGATGATCATTGCAAAAAGAAAAACCACACCCAAACCACACAAGCAAACATAAAGGGTAAGCTAGAGTATAAATCATTTTAACATGTTAAGGCACGCAAATACTTAAAACATATCATAAACATGCAACAAGATATGCAAACAATCATGTGATAGCAAACAAGCAAGAGTCTAAGACTCAATTATCCGGATACATATAATCGGTTGGATTCAACAGATGCTTGCACTTGTGGTGGCCTCTACTACTCTGCAGAGCCATTGCGAATGGATTTCACCCTACCACGCACAAGGTTAGTCTTCAAAAATCTAAGGCCATTATCCTGCCAAAGACTAGGGTGATGAGTGCGTATTTTTGCCCTCATTTAATGTTTAATTCTGGGTATTTTAATTGAATTTGTGTGCTTAAAGATTGATTTAATTGGGATTTCCTATAATTGGGTTTATTGAGCATCAGATACAAAAACATGTTAAAAATAGCTTTTTAGTTGCATAAATGTTCTTTGGATATTTTGAGGTGTGTTAGTGCAGCTACAGCTAAGTTGAGCTCATGGAGGTGTGGAAATAAATTGCTTAAAGCTTCATGACACCTTAAAGATAAATCTTAGAATAGGAAATTATAAAAATCACAAAAATCCAAACTAAGCATTCTATGAAGACGACAAGAAAAGCTTGAAAAAGTGAAGAAGTTTAGCTAAGCCAAGAAGAGAGCAACAAAAAATTGGACCTTGCGGTTTTCTTTATCTTTATGATAGAAGATAATTTGGGAAAAATATATCTTAGATATTTTATTTGATATTTTTAAATAATTATCTTATTTAATTATATCATAAAATATTAAAAGATAATAACTACCAAATCTTTTTAAATATGACAAGATCTTCTTGAATCTTTTTAGTTCCACAACAAACAAATATATCTTGAAGATATTGAATTATTTAGAAGATAATTTAAGGAGATTGCAAAGGGTTGATTTGGAAAATTAATACAAATACTAATTGGTGATAATTTATCATATATCTTTAATTAATTAATTAATTATATTATATTAGATATTGATATTATCAACCAATTATATTTGTCAAATAGTCTATATCTCTCCAAATATATTTAAATATTTATCTTTATCTTTATTTTAAAAGATATTTGAGAGATTTTAGCAACAGAAAAGTCCAGTCCAATTCCTATATAAACACACCAAAGGAGAAGCAGAAAGAAGAAGCTTGGGACTTCGGAGTTTAGGAACCCTTAGGGTACAACTAGATTTAGTAGATTTAGTAACATTTTCTTGTTACATTTATTGTAAATGTTACTTTACAAATGGCTATAGTAATACTTTTAAAAAAATGTTACCATAAACAATTAAAAATGTTACTATAAATATTGTTATCATGATATTGTAACATTTTTAAATAAATGTTACTATAAATAAATAATTAGTTTTTATTTTTTTACCTTAATTGTAAAATTTTAAAATGATAATAATAATTTTATTATAACATTGAAATAGTTAATATTAATTTAAAATTTAATTTTTTTAAGTAATATTTTAATTTATTTTAAAGTAAATTTAAAGTATTATTATAATTTATTTAATAATAAATTTAAATTAACAACAAACCTTAAACATTGTTTTCGATTATTTATATTTTACATTGTTACAAATTAATTTTAAATTAATATTTTAATTTATTTAAAAATAAATTAAAAATAATATTATAATTAATTAAAAACAAACACTAAAAGTTAATTTCAGACATCCCAAGAACCCCGCATGTTTATCGCATGTTTCTGTTTCTGTTTCTTAACTTAATTTTAAAGTAATATTATATACAGTAACAAAGTGTCCAACTTCTCCAACTTTGCAAGTGTCTAATTTCATATTTTAGGTTTAAGACTCGAGCCTTGCAAACCTCGCAGACCTCGCAAACCTCATGTGCCTGTGACTGTTTCTTAACTTCTCCAACTTCTGTAACGTTTTCCTTCTTCTTCCGAAGTGTGATTTTGTCTCCATTGACTTATCCTTCAACCATTGCCATCTTCAGGTTTGTGTGTAAATACACGTCTCTTTCAGTTTCAAAATTCTAATGCTTCTTCCAAAATTTCTCTCAAATTGCTTCGTTTTAATTTTAATATATCTCTTTATTATTGATAAATTTTTGATTCATTGGTTTTAATTTCATATTAGGGCAAATCGGTGAAGCCAGCACAAAGCAGGGAGGTGTTCTTTGTGTTCCTGAAGATATTGTGTAGGTGAGTGAAAAATAAACATGTGTGTGCTTTGTCAGTTTAATCTCAGTTTGAATGGAATATTAAATCAATTATTGTTATATAATTGTCCTTCAATAAGAAACTTTGTATAATTTTGTTTCTGCTTTGTGCCTGATCTGTATAATGTTATCCTAAATTCAAACTTTCCAAATGTTCCATAAAAGCATCACTTTCAAAGCATAAATTTTCATATGTGATGATACTCTCAATTCTCAAAAGGACTTGTGTATTATATTGGTATGTACCCCATCTTCTAAGCGTTTCATTATATGTTTAATAGCTTCCTTTTTTTTAATGGAAAAAGGGTAATTCAGAGTTGATAGAAGCATCTAAAAAATGGGAAATTAAACATTCAAATTGTCAGCCTTGGCCAAGTAAAATTTGATAGTTAAAACAATACACGATAAATGATGTTATATTTGTTATATATGAATAATCAAAATTAGTTAAGAAGAAGTGATCAAAATTAATTAAAATTAGTAGGCTGAGGAGCATGAAACTATACACCAAGATGATTAGACATTACTCATTTTAATGGAACTAAAAATGATGGTGTTAAAGACTTGGACGACGATGATGGTTTTAGCTTGAAAGATTATGCTCTGGAAAGATTATTTGTTTAAGGCAAATTATTATTGGGTAAAAATGATAACAATTCTGTTTGAAAATAGTTACTGTTTTGTGAGTTGATACAAACTAGGATGATAATAATTAATATAGTATTTTGGTCATTTTGAATTGAAGTCCAATTATTTGTTTCAAGATATACTGATTTTGTGTGTACAGATGAATTTTATAGGATCTTAGGGTTTGCGTTATGATATCTGGATTTAAATCTTGACAAGTTTCGCCACTGAACGATATTTATCGCTGTTTTCGATTAGACTTTGGTAGAATTAAAGATTTTTGACTCTCTTATTTTCCTCTGAATGAATGACATTATTGGCTGTCTTCGATTGGGCTGTAAGGGTTATGTTTGAGTGGAATGGTTTTTTATGGCTTCTCTTTGTGTGCCTACTTCTTTAGTTTCCATATTGTCATGGTTATTCCTCTGCCCATGTTGTACTGGAAAATTTGTTGCTGGATGTGAGAAAATAAATTATTTTCATCTATGTTGTATTATGTCGCTGGTTATGCATTTCAGGGATTTCAAGGCATATAATTCTCCTCAGCTTTGTTCCTGGAGTCTTGGTGCGTGGCTTTCTTTTTTTTCCTCATTTACTCTGTAAAAGCAACAACTATTTGTGTATATTTTATTCAACTGCTGCAAAGACTGCATTCTGATGGTCTATAAATTGTCCTTTTTATTCTTTTGGTGTAATGTGGAATTGTTCTATGATCTTATGATTGGCCAAATTATTTTCCTGTCCAATAGAAGGAACTGATTAATGCCTTTTTTTAATATTTAACTATACAACTATATATATACACCTGATTTTTAATAGATAGAACAATCGGTGACTTTAAGAATGAACTATAATAACTTTTCTTGTC
>Ga0214542_1009280_pt1 | contig 15440 bp, 14 predicted proteins | sample CNSS1metaG_FD_160096 | JGI IMG/M metagenome (GOLD analysis project Ga0214542, IMG submission 160096) | Root nodule microbial communities from cowpea collected in UCLA plant growth center, Los Angeles, California, USA - CNSS1 | ecosystem: Host-associated > Plants > Roots > Nodule | place: USA... | reverse complement strand
ATGCTGATGTATGCATGTAGTTTCTTACTTTTAGAATGTTGTTTTACGTCTTTTATATCATTGATTATTAAATTAGTTATGTTTTACTAAACATCATATTCAATTAATTCATGCTGAGTCAGACGGGTAAGCATCCAAAATTAACATATTTTCTACATTCTCTGATTTATTTAGCGAATTAGGGATTTTCTTAAAATTCTTAATGTTCAATATTATTTCTACATGAGCCAACTCTCAAAAGTTCAAGTTGTTTTGTGAAGACCGGTGAATATAAATACACCCCAGTCCACTACACAAGCCATTTAGACACAGATCACCGAGACACTTGGTCATAATAGAAGCCTTGATAATAGTACGATGTCAAGAACTAACTCAAAAGATTAGGTTGTTAGGGTAAAAGCAGATGAATAAAACAGGTCCAAAGAACGTCAATCAAACAGAAATGGTGCTTTTATATGTTATCAATGTTTATTTGAATAATTAATAAGATCAAAAAAGGTCTTTGGACTTTTGGCATATAGAAAGGATCCAGTTCGTATATGTCTAATAAATTTTGATGATTGAAACTAAGCAAGGTGGTTTAACTTGGGGCTAATATGTATTTCAATATTTTGAGCTTTCAATTTTATTGGTGTTGAATAGAATTTGAATTAGAGATCATATAAATCAATGCATTATCTTAGCTAGCACAAATGCGTGATGCTGAAGTTACCAACGATCCTTTTTGCAAATGGTTACTTTTTTATTCTCATTTAGTTTTATATTTTCAATGCATGATGTGTTAAGTCATTATTGGTTTTAATGACTTAACTATAATATATAAACTATGATATAGTAGATTATTATTATTAAAGAGAATTGGCAGCACAAAATCCTTTTATTTCTATTTTTAAAACTTTTCCTGCTCTTTTGCTGATATGACGGGTCTTAGATCCCTTGATTTTTGTAAGTACCTCACTGAGATGCACTTTATGCTTAGAAATCAGCTGCTAATCCTTTAGTAAAAATGAATAGTCTTTCATGTTATTTGAGTCTTTATTCTTTGATTAGTGTTTCCCTTAGTAAAAATCCTAATCATGAACCATAAATGTTATAAACATGCATACACAAATGAATTAGAGAATAAAGTCTCGCGTCTAGAAGAGGAAATTGAAATGCCGAGGAAACGATAGGTTAGTTTCTGCTTTGTTTGAAGGTCTACTTTAATTACTCTGTTTTGTTGTTAATTAAAATTCCAGAATATATACCTTCAGTCCCAAGATTGAGTGGTTTCTTGTTTTTCGGAGTATTTTTTAGATAAAACGATTTTAGAAAAGTAAGTTAGGGTATGGATGAGTGATAGGAAAACACTATTATGGAGTGCTACATGGCCAAGGGAGGTTGAAACTTTGAAAAACTCATACTTAGAATTCTCAATTCTAGGTTTATTGATTTGTTTATGTTTATGGTTTGTGTTGTCTCGTTTGTTTGACTAATCATTTAAATCTAGGCATGATATTTTCTTTTTTCTGGAATAGACCATCCACATGATAAATATTACTACCACCCATTTTCCACTATGCAGGTGGTGCAGGTGCACTTCTCTAATATATGGAATGTTTTTCTTCCTACCTCCCCTTCTTTTTACTTCTCGAATTTTCCATTTTTTTAGGTGGAATATATGATTGCATATGGATGTTTTGAAACTTACGTATGTTTAGGTTATTCGTAACATTTTCACAATATAACATTTCAGTGTCTGAATTATATATGTACGAAGATCCGTTAAAAGCTTGTGAATATATTCTTTTTTTTTTTCGTGCATTGTGTTGTTCCTAAAAGTTTCTAATAATCATCTATATTAGTGGTACAAATATATGATAACTAATTAATACTTGATTTTGTTTAATAATACAGTAGAAAAAGAAAAAAAAAGTGAATTATGGAATTAGTCTAATAATTAATAAATATTTTTTTTGTAATTTTAAAACATTTCAAATAAATTTTGGTTGTTATTAATTATGAAAATATATAAAATATGATATATTTTGTAGTGGATTTTAACCATCAAAATATGATATATTTGTAGCGGTTTTTAACTATCAAAGTATAATATATTTTGTGACGGTTTTTATCTGTCAAAATATGATTCATTTTCTAGCGGTTTTTAACCGTCAAAATATGATTCATTTTTTGATGGTTTGTAGTCGTCAAATTATAATAAAATACAATCAAATTATACTACATTTTGTAATAGTTTTTAACTGCTATTATTATTTTTTTTTACAACAATACCAGCAGTTAGAATATTTTTGTCACAAACTATTTTTGACATATGTAATTCTGACGATTTTTTAAACCGTAAAAAATGTCATTTGTGATGATTTTTAACTGCTAGAACTTATAATTTTAACCGTCATAATTATCCATTTTTTATGTAATGGAGGTTCCCATGTTTTATATACTTTTATTTTATTTTATTTTTTTAACAAATTTTTATATGATAATAAATCTTTAATGAATTTTGGGGTGTATATATAGTTTACATGTCAAAATTCATAATAAAATCTATCATGACCTTACTAGGAAGTTATTAATTTTTGTATATTTCTCAAGTATAATTGTATGCTTTAGCCCATTTCAACTACATATTGTGACCCTATTATCATCAATATACATTACAAAAAAAAGAATTTTTACTAGAGGTTATTTATGACATTTCCAGGGTTTTAACCTCTGTTAAAGGAGTTACCGACGGTTTGTTTTTTCCTAGAAGTACTAGCATCGTTAATGAAACCAATGGTTTTGATTAATCCCTGGTAAAGCAACACTTACCGGCGGTTTCGAAATCCTTGGTATTTACCGATAGTTTTGACACCCCAAGTATTCACCGACGGTTTTAAACCCCTGGTATTTACTAGATTTTTTTAAACCTTTGGTAATTATCAGAGGTTTTGAAACACCTGGTAATTACCAGCGGTTTTGAAACCCCTAGTATCTATCTACGGTTTTGGAACACATGGTATTTCCTCCTTGTATGCAGTTTTAAATCCTTTTATACTATATAATAGTACTGAAAGTCCTTTTTTACCCCTGTAATGCAATTTATTATTTATTGATGTTTTTACTTTTCAAATTCCCTTACCTTTTGTTTTGAGGAAGCATTTCAACAATGCTCAGAAATTGAAATGTTTTGTATTTGAATTGGTTGCAATTAAATCCCCTACATTTTCTAAATAACTTATTTGGTTAAAGAAATTAAAATATCTTACATTTCAATTTCTTGTTTAGACAAAACATTTTAATTTCTTGTGAGATAAAATTTAATTTTGACAATATTTATTTTAGGTTTAATTATGTTTTTGAGTTCATGATAAATTTGGAAACGGGCTCGATGACCCAAATGGGTTGGGTTGACCTGCCTACCCAACCGAATTGGTCTGACCCGATGACCCAAACGGACTGGGCTGGCCGAAAAACCTAGACAGCCTGGATCGGCCTGATGATCCAAACAAGCCTGACGACCCATACCTGTCGGTCGAGCCCGTCAAGTTCATCAACCTGGCCCAACACGACCTAGCCTAACTCGACCCCTCTAGGTCATTGGCCTAGCTTGGCCCCCTAGGTCGTCAAGCCCACTCGACCCATCTAGGTCATCTTGAATGAAACATATGATAAGCAAAAATTAAAAAAATTAGATATTTGTTTATAGCTAGATATAACATTCATAAAATTAAGGAACATTGTCTATAAGTTCAAAATAAATAATAAAATTGAAATGTTCAAACTAGTGAAATATTACAATATCTTTGTTCTAATTGTTATAAAGTCAAATAAAATGAAAGTCTAAAAAGATTCTTCAACTATCAATCTTGATCTGAGTCATTTGTTTCTCCATTAGGAACACTCCCCTGATCAGATACCTAACATTAAAAATAATCATAATTAGTAACATTCTTCAAAGTATAAAATATTTATTAATATACTTAAAATTTAAATATTACCAATGATGAATGAAACACAAGAAAGTCATAAGGCAAATCTCCTTGATAGTTTTGTACAAAGAAAGTCATCATTGCCTTCATTTCATTGACACTAATGCGGGAAAGGGTTTTGGCATCGGTTGCTTTGGCTATTATACCTCGGTTCAATAAACGAGGCATATCTGGATGAGGTAAAAGGAGTGAGTTTTTTGCCTCGATTATCAACCAAGGCATAAACTTCAATCTTAGGCCTCAGTTCTAGAGAACCGAGGCATAAACCATTAATAAAAAAAATAGAACCCAAGAAAGCTGAACAACAATAGAGATGGAAGAGGATGGAAGACGAATTTTTGAGAGCTAATCAATCCCACAAGACACCAAAAAATGAAAAAAAAAAAAAAAAAACTCAAGAAAGACATCAACTTCACCAAAAATGCAAGAAAATTCAAAACAAACACAAACCGAAGTTAAACGTTGAATGGCGGTGTGGCAAAGTTGTGTTAGTTTTGAAATGGTTGAAATGCCAAGAAGGGGGGGGGGGGGTTTAAAAGCTATCTTTTAGGCTATCTTTAAAAGCTAAAAACCACATTTGATTGAATCAATTTGATCACCAAGTTAGGATGCAAAAGCTACTGGACAATATACTTTCAATCAGTCAAAAACAGAGTTAATCGGTTGATTTTACTAGACAAATACTGGTATACTCAACCGATTGAAACAGAAAAATAGTCGACTAAAATACTGGGAAAAATGTAGAAATGCAGATTCGAGTTTTAAACCAGGAACAATGCACAAGAATGATGAAGACAAGTTCTAATTGATTATGCAAACATGCTCTATGTTGTAGATGCCATGAAAACACACAAGATCATGAAAAAGAATATTTAAACTCAAGTTCTTTAAACTTTAAATGATTATGCAAGAAAGAAGGGTTAGAGAAAAGATTGGATCACAAGATTTTTATACTGGTTTACTCAAACCTAAGCTACATCTAGTTTGTCAAGGCAACCTGAGCCTGACTTTGCACTATTTCAAAATATTTACAAAGTTTCCACCCTTCCACTTTCAAAATAAGCAAAAACCACACACAAGACTCTTAAATCACACGAGATTCACACTAGGACAATAAGAACCCTCTTACAGACCTGGAAAACCACCAAGCACACACACAAAGCTTGAGAAGGATTAAACCTCAGTGGTAGCACAACCCTGCCTACCATAAACCACCTTCTCCAAGCTTCAAACACAAGCCAAAAGCTCCATGAATTGATCCAAGATCAATCTTCAACAGCTGCAGTCTGAATGATCACGAAAGAGAGAGATTTCCCAAGTTTCCATAACAGTTTCGCTCTAAAAAATGATCAAGTTACCTCTCTTTCGAAAATCACAGCTTTTATAGTCAAACTGTTACGAAATTCAACAAGTTCATTTCCAAATCAACCGGTTGATTTCACTTGACTTAAGTGAAATAAGTCGATTAAAAACTAAATCAACTGATTGAATAACTCAGTTTAAGACTACTGCAGCCAACCTTTTAACCTGTTGAAAAACCATTCAACAGATTAAAAGAGACATTTTAACTTGTTAAAAAACCATTCAACAGATTAAAACACACAACAAAGACCAAATAAATCAAATTAATGCTACTCTCTCCTAATGATTTATCCATGTGGAGAGCACACGTTCCAAACTTGATCAACATGAATGCCATCAAATCTCCTCATCTTCATCAATGTAGGCTTGATTCCAATGGTAATCACTTCTAAGTAGTTCAAAAAGCTTCATCAAATCTTCATGAGACACACCACCTTGGCTTCACATGCCAACAAGTTGTACGTTTATGCGACAGAGAATGGAGGTTGGGAAGAACGGCAGAGAACGACACAAAGAAGAAGAAGAAGAATAAGAGGAAGAAGAAAAAGAAGAAGAAGAAGAAGAAGAAGAAGAAGAAGAAGAAGAAGAAGAAGAAGAAGAAGAAGATGAAGAAGAAGAAGAAGAAATTGCACAGTGCTTGGAGAAGAAGAAGCAGTGCAGAGAAAGTGAAGAATGAAGCCTCTACAACTCTTCGAAATTTAACCCTAGATAAAGTTTAGGCCTCAGTTATTTGAACAACCGAGGCATAAACCTCTTGTAAAATAAAATAATTAAAGAAAAGATCATTTTGAAATTTTAGCAAACTTATATGCCTCGGTTCTAAAACAACCGAGGCATATACCATGTATAGGCCTCAGTTCTCTAGCAACCGAGGTGTAAACATCTGCGTAAAATAAAATAATTAGAAGAAGAGCGACAATTTTGAAATTTTAGCAAACTTATAGGCCTCGGTTCTAAAACAACCGAGGCATATACCATGTATAGGCCTTGGTTCTTTGGCAATCGAGGCATATAAGTTCGCGAAAATTTCAAAATAGCATTGCGATTTTATATGTCTCGGTTTCTTTAAAATCGAGGCATATCACCCGAGTTAAAAAGACAAAATTGCACTAGTGTGACTTGTGATGTTAATGAAGAAACCTATTTAAGAACATAATTAATCAAATTAGTCAAACTGTCTGCATTTTACAAACATGCCTAACAACAATACAAACTTAAATCAAACTCAAAATCATCAATAATGAAACATATTACAGTGAAGTTATGTAAGCAATTGAAAGCAAGTGGGTGTCAAAGATATTACGCTATGCTCTTAATTAAAGTTCCTAGCTAAAATTCGTGGGGCAAAAAGAGAAAATCATTTATACATTGACCCACTGATGTTCACATTTTTTCTTTACATATATTTATGATATCAATGACAAAATTATACTTAAAACATTCAATTCAAGTCACAGACTACTCAAATTCAATGCACAGTCTACAAAATCGTGTCTCTCCTCCCCAACTGTCTCTCACCAACATATACCTATTTTATGTAAATTTCAAACTTCATCTTCTCACTCTTAATTAAAACTCATAACTATTTTTTTAGTTTAATTAAGGCTCTTTTAGGGTAATGAATCATCAGATCTACGAAGGAAAATGTTTTGAAAAAAGATAATTGTTGTTGAAGATAATTAATTTGTAATAATAAGGGAATCCAAAATGTCTTGATGATGATGATGTATAATCTGGAATGAGTTCCGAAAACATGTCATATGAGAAATGGTTAAATAGTTTTTGATAATAAATGAATATGCAGTGAAATTGTAAGAGAAGAGAAGAAGATGTGGCTAAGTGGGTAAATTAATAATATAGTAACTTGCAATAGCAGGAACTGCGGGTTTTTGTTTCACGTGGGCCACTGTGGGATGGCCATTACATGAGACAAATTTTGTGCTACAGACATGCCTTGCTTAACACATGATCAGCTATAACACATGGGTCAATGTGTATATTTTATTCTACCCACTTTTACCTTATACCTATTTTATTTTGCATCCATTCATTTTGGTTCATTAAGAGAAACTAACGTTCCAATCACATATATGGTTCCAATCACTAATAAAATACTTATTTCTATTCTATTGGTTTGGACGACAATGATAAAAACAATATTCCCAATATAACAACAAAAAAACCATATTGGCAATAAAATACCATTATATAGAAGAGATAAATTAAAAAAAGCAATAATTGAAAATAAGAAATTATTAACCTAATTTTGTAACTGTGTACAAGAAGGACAACTCAAAGACGCCCCACTATATGAATGTGCATTGAAGCCAAACACTTTAGATGGGCAAGGTCCCAAACCTAAACCCCTAACACGCCCGCAATGTTCTTGACTTCCGAAAGCAAAAACTAAGGAATCGATACTTGATACATCTTTTGATTGGGATGTTGATAACTTTGATTCATATGATTGATTTTTTTTCCTATACAAAACACAAGAAGAAACTAATTAAAATAACATGAATTGTGGATGATAATTATAGAGTTATTAGAATCAAACTTACACCAATTTCCCTTGCTTCATCACTAACAAATGTTTCATTAGCATGCTTGGGAGTGGCTACCCATACCTCTCTTCTACTGACCTTTTGGCCACACTCTTTTTCCTATAAAATTTAAGAAAAAAATTATGACATAATTCAAAAAATTAAAACATAAACTGAGGATCAAACCCAACTAGCCAAATACTATGACTAGTGCTTAGATTGCCACATGGAATAAACCCATAAGTAGCCAAACCAAGTCTCACATTTCGAGGGTCCAAGGCAAATTGAGGATGTTTAAGGTCAAATGTCTTCCATGCCTTAGAATCTCTTGGATGCCTTAAGAGGCCTTCATTTGTACTTTTTAATGCATGCCATCGCATATGCTCAACTATTTTTGAAGACATAAACATCCTTTGTAAGCATGGCTTCAAAGGAAAATACCTTAAAACCTTTGCAGGAATCTTTTTTCTTTTATTACTTGTATCACTATCACTTGTACCTTTCTTTTTTGCCTTCCATCTAGATGTTTTACATTTCTTACAAAAGTCCCTATTTGCGTCTTCTCTTAAGTACAAATGAAATCATTTGGACAAGCATCGATTTTTGTGTAATGAAGACCAAGCTTGTTAATGATTTTCTTCACCTCATAGAATGAGCGTGGTATTTTAACATGTTCAAAAGCATCAACTAACAACTCTAGCATCATGGACAATCCCTTGTTAGTTATTTTGCGCATACATTTGATGTAATACAACTTGATCAAGAAAGAAAGTTTAGAATCTTTATCACACCCTTCATATAAACTCTCTTGACCTTCTTGCATCAACTGAAAAAAATATCCAAGATCATCATTCATATTATGGCTTGACGCTGCACCTATTTCCTTATCATCCACCATGCCATCATTGTATTAATGATACCTAAATGCACCATTAATCATGTCACACATTGGATTATTAGAGAGAATTACTTCATCGTTTTCTTGTTGCATTACATGTATTTCATCTAGCACATTTACTCCTCTTCTCTCCCCATATAGAAGCCACATTGTATATCCTTTAGGAAAAGGTTTGAGAATCAAGTGTTCATACACTATTTCAAGACATTGCCACTTGTTAAAGTTGCATTTTGGGCACGAACATACTATCTCCCTCCCCACACTGCTATTGGCAAATGAAAAATCCAAATATGTGTTCAATCTTTCCATATATTGAGGTGTGTTTCTAGGCATCTCTATCTAAGATTTGTCCATTGAGAATGGGGTCTATTCAAGTCAATTAATTGATACATTATTTCAAGACAAGAATAACATACATAACAAAGGAGAATAGGATTGATAAAATCATAACAAATGTAATGTGATTATGAACATGTGTCATTTATTAAGACCTAAGGCACTCTTTCCAAAATCTTTAGTCCTAAAATAAGTGGGTGGTGCATAATAATGTATAACTACTGCTAGACCTACTCTTATTGTGTATTAAGTGCAAAAACTGTAACAGTCTACAACTGTTTATGTTCTTGTAGAGCAAGCTACTTGTGTAGCTTTATAATCTTTATTGTAGCATATTCAAAATGTAATGAAGTATAAAAAGAAATATCTTGATTAAACTCTCTCTCTCTCTTCTTCTTTTTGTTCTTCGTAAACTCTAATATCTAGAATAAGATTGACAATATAATCAAGTTATAATAAACATCCTCCAAAATAGAAAACATAAAAATCAATTATGCAACAATAATATAAGTTGAGAAAAATACGTTTTTAATCCATGTACTGTAACGTCCTAGCCGGAAATTACTTATTAAAATAAACAAGAAAATAAATAATGATAAACAACCTCATTTATTATTCATCAATTTCCCAAATCCGCGGGAAAAATTAAAACCTTAAGTTCAACGCGCCAAAACAGAGAAAATAATTCACATTAATACCGTATTACAAATAAAATGGTCCATAAAATTATTACAATAACACCATAGTCCGATAAAATAAACTAGTGAGAAAAATCTCCAAGAGTTCCCCACTCCGTCTCTATGCATCTGTTAGCTCACCTGCATCAACATCTGTTCCCATGTAACAAGTTACATGATCATCGCTACACACACAAATAGGGTGAGCTCATTTAAATAAAACCAACAAATATAACATTAAATACAACATTTAAGCATTTAAACCCGGGTTAGTATATTTCTCCACTTTACCCTTACTTCTCCATTTCCAACACTTGCATTTAGACGTCTATCATTTCTATACCCTTTAGTGAGATCAATGATCGATCTTTGCTGCACGAGTGTCTACTAGCCCCTCCAACTACAGGCCACTACTTGATAGTCCACACGTGGGAATAACTTTGTCACAACATCTCACCGTGACACCAAGTGGAGTTCCCCAAAACAAACATAAGTTTGTAGTTGTTCCCAGACTACCAAAACTCTATCAGAATGCACTGAAGAGGGCAATCACCCGAACCTCGCCTACGAGCCATAACTCGCACACTCCACTGGACTTCTTAAACCATCAGGCTAAAACCTAGAGTGGTCACGTGTTACCCCAATACAAGTTACACTCGTAATTGGGCCCTCAGTCAAAGCCTCGCATCATGAACATCACCTAAAGCTGTGTAGAAACCTTTCGTCGTGCACTATCACTGAACCAAAACCGCCTGACGCACATCTCACGCCTCTAGGCGGAATATAGGTCCAGACCGCCTGGCGGGCATCACACACCGCCAGGCGCCAAGCGCCAACAAAATCCTCTCTGCACCGTCACCGCCTGGCAGACTTCATCACGCCGCCAGGCGCCTTGTGCCGCCACCGCCTGGCGCACCTGTCTCGCGCCGCCAGGCGCCAACTACCTTCCAGACCCCCTGCTTCATGATTTCCGCATGGTGGAACCCTCATCGCCGCCAGGCACCTTGTGCGCACTATCACTGGATTGTGACCTTTCCGCCTGGGCCGCTAGGCGCCATACTAGTAGCATAATGCTACTAGTTTTTTGCACTTTAAACAAATCCCCAAGGGATCTCAATCACACAGCACACCAATTGATAACACAACATGGTTTTCCAATCATAAGTCTATAAATAAACTATACCACATCAATTCAACCATACCATTAAATTAATCATCATCATGCACACATACTCTCTGTCTTTGATCATGCAATCTAATGTTTATATAACTCATGCCACTGCAGTTCGTTCCAAACATAACATCAATATTTTATAGCAAACCACTTTCGCAATAACAATTGTTTAGGAACCAGATACAATCCCTGCCACATTACTTATATTAATCCCACCTTCATTGACAAATTTACACATAGTTATGATATTCTTATAGTCTCCCATGCATATTCTCCTTCAATCTTGACATTTATATCTCAATTAACACCTTCTCCTACTCTTCCCTTTCATACTCGTGATTGAGTTCCCTTCTACTCCCACTGCACTACCAATCCCAACTTGCCTTCAACCTATTCCACACGACACCAATCACATAAAATCACCACTGATACTCAAAATAATCCACAACAATGTCCATTGCATACGATTCCTCATGCTCATACAGAAAACATATATGTACTTTGCATAAAATAACACCCATTTGATCAAATAGTGTACTTACATCATGCATAATGGTTTTCAACCCCCAACATAAACCCTAGCCCCAAATTTCATGTAGTAATTCATACGTTCACCATAATCTTAATATGCTCAGAAAATTATACTCATCAAATTCACATTCACGCATAAAAACATCACTACGACATCACTGATACCCCAAAACTTCCAAAACATCAAAATTGAGAAAATTTAGCCCGCGTTGCCTGGCGAATCGTTTCCTACCGCCAGGCGGTTCATGAAGAAGAACCCAGAAACTAGGTCTGGAGAAAGTGTCGCTTGGCGGTTATGCATGACCCGCCAGGTGGTTTTTGGAATTTCCAGAAATGCGGGAATAAAAGACGAAGCATGGCAGCACACGGTCATACAATCATCTAATTTAAAGCATAATCATATAATTAATATTAGAAGACAAAGTGGAACTCCCCTAACTTGCATTCCTTGCTCAATTTGATAAATTTGCTATTTCCTCCTTGTTCGCCAATTTCTTTCTTGCTCTTCTACCAACTCAGACCCAAAACCTCACCCAACACTCACCAAAACTCTCACTTTCGTGTTCTGTTTCTGGTATAATTTCAGCCTTGCCAAAACCTTTCCTAATACTCAAATTTTTCCTTTTAAACGGTGCTTTAAAATTAGGTCAATAATGCAAAACGAAAATGCAACTTAATTGATGGTTAATTGCCATTCATTGTCCCTTTATGGGCTGTTTTACAGCCACCCTTGGCTGCTAGATCAGTTAGGGTTTCCTTTAACCCTTCCCATTCCATCCAAATCTAACTAGCAAAAAAAAAATAAAGTTTAAGTTAGGTTTCCCCAAGGCTTGAACACATAACCATGCAATTGCTAAGTCAATACTAAACCATCATGCCAATTCATATTTCATGCCAACTAATATAATTCAAATATTATATTCCTAATTAACACGCACATTCATTTTATTACAACAATAAAATTAAATACTACACAAATGGCATACATAGGACTTAAACCCAAGTCTTCTCACACAATCAAAGTACTCTCAACCACTTGAGCTAGTACTTTTCCACATCATACCAATCAGAATTTAATGTCATAAAGGCTTCTACTACCCGCATTTATTAATAATTATTTATTTAATTATTTAAATTTTGTGGGTCTTACATGTACTTACTGATTAGGGCGTCAACTAAAGAGAAAACCATAACATAAATGCAATTGTATATTGTTCCCGTTAACAATCTAGTGGCAAGGAGGTGTCCTTTAAGATGAATGCATGCATGCATTCTACTCAACTAAATACACCAAAACCATTTAATTTCATCTGAGGTAATTTTTTAAACTGAATGACCACACTGAAAATTCATCAAATACACTGATTATTTAAGTGAAGTATGCAACGTCCTTACTAGAAATTACTTAATTAAAATAAATAAATAATGATTGAAAATCAAACATCGTAATTTTATTGATATCAAACGCAAAAAAAATTGAAAATTCATCAACACGCCATAATTTAAATAAAACTAGACTAATAATGTTGATACAAGTTCCAAAATATGACAAAATAGTAAAACATCATAACATCCCTCACTCAAGAGTCCCAAGCTAGCCCCCTCTTCGTCGCTATGCATCAACAACATCACTTGGAATATCATCTGTTCCCATGTGATAAGTCACACGATCATCGCAAAACACAGACAGAAAGGGTGAGCTTATAAATAATTAACACATAAGTTAACAATATCAAAATACACCCCACTATTTTATTCCACTTCGTTCTTGGCCAAGACCTTAATACCCCAAGGCTTTCAACCTTCAATCACACAAACAATTAACCATGGACTCAGGATATGTGATGCTCACACGAACCTGTCCGCTCGTGGTCTTGCCTCTACGAACCTCCCCGCTCGTAGTCCTACCTCTACGAACCTCCCCACTCGTAGTCCAACTCTACAGACCTTCCAGTCTGTAGTCCAACACACATGATCCACCAGCTATGAACGTCCCTGCTCGCAACATCTCTCAAGTGTGAGCACGGAACATACGAATCTCCCCGCTCGATCCACACACGAGAGTATCAGGATATGAACATCCTCACTCATATCATCACGTTTCACCATCATCCATGAACCTACCCATTCATGGCACAACATCTCCCTATTCAAGTCTCACATCACTGCGTACAAACAACACATTCAAACCATTGCCTGCAGCGCTATCACCTAGCATTGCCTAAGCGTCGCCAGGCAAAAATACTACACAGACCGCCTGGCAGAACATCCTCGTCGCCAGGCGCCAGGCTCACTCCAGACCCATTGTCTTAGAGTCTATCGCTTGGAGAATCACACCTTCCTCGCGCCGCTAGGCGCTATATCAGTAGTGACTGTTTTAGCACACAAAATAGGTCATACCTAATTCAAACTCGTCCAAATTCAATAATACATATTCCAAAGCTATTGCCTAACTTCATACTCAGAGGCACATTTCATATATTTCCATCTTAAATATTTACTATCATATTTCATCCACTTACTTCAAGCTCAATTCTGCAATTTGACATCGCCAACCCATTACCACATAACTGGCCACACAGAACAAGTCTTACCTCAATTACCACACTCAATCAGAATCATTCCTTACCTCTAGTCCTACTTGTAAGTCTAGTCATTCCATTTCCCCTACTCTCCATATTTAATAACCAAATTAACCATTCAATTAATACCTCCCATCTTACTAAATTTCCTTCATGAAGTGACCACATGTACAGGACTCACCCAAGTGCTGTCAGAAATAGGATATATAATACCTGCTTGCAGCAACTTGGTGACTTCTTTCTTCATAACCTCCATCAGCTGAGGATTCAATCTCCTCTGAGGTTGCCTTACTGGCTTAGCATCCTCCTCCAAGAGTATTATGTGCATGCAGAAAGAAGGACTAATACCAGGAACATCTGCCAAAGTCCAACCTATTGCTCGCTTGTGATCTTTGATAACCTGCAATAGCTATTGTTCCTGCTCGTCAGTAAGTAAGGCAGATATAATAACAGGGAGTTTCCCATCCCTCTCAAGATAAGCATATTTCAAATGAGATGGTAAAGGTTTCAACTCCAAAGTGGGTGGCTGTTCCACAGATGGCAATATTTTACTGCCTAAGGTAATTTCAACCACCTTAGCATCAAACTTGGATGCCATAGAGGTATCAAATAGTGACACCGCGTCCTCAATATCACCTGTTTTATAATTTTCTCTTTCGTCTAAAATCGACCCCAAAATATTCGAAAAAGAAAAATCCAAAGAAGAAGAAAAACCAGATAAAATGTCCAAAAGTCCAAAAGCATAATTGTTCACTACATTACTCAATAAATCAATACAAAACAAGGAATGGTCTTCAGTTGGGTGCTTCATGGCTTCTAGCACATTGAATTGCACCTTCTCATCTCCTATCTCCATAGTTAAGGATCATGCATGCACATCTATCTTGGTGTGTGTTGTCATCATGAATGGTCTTCCCAAGATAATTATGGTTGAACTCATTCCTTCATCATCCTTCATGTTCAAGATGTAGAAATCTGTAGGAAAAATTAACTTGTCCACACGGACAAGCACATCTTCTAGCACACCTACAGGGTTAACTGTGCTACGGTTGGCCAATTGAATGACCACACCAGTAGACTTAAGAGGTCCAAGATGAAGTGAAGTAAAAACTGATAAAGGCATTACATTAATGGAATCTCTTAAATCTAACATAGCATTGTCAAACTTAGTACTTCCTATAATACAGGGAACAAAAAACATATCTGGATCCTTACACTTTTGTGGCATTCTGACTGCAGGCTTCTTAATTAAGCTAGACACGTTTCTTCCCATGTTCACTACCTCTTTGTCCATAATACGCCTTTTATGTGTACATAATTCTTTGAGAAACTTGGCGTATTTAGGAATTTGTCTCACAGCATC
>Ga0214542_1009279_pt1 | contig 15440 bp, 9 predicted proteins | sample CNSS1metaG_FD_160096 | JGI IMG/M metagenome (GOLD analysis project Ga0214542, IMG submission 160096) | Root nodule microbial communities from cowpea collected in UCLA plant growth center, Los Angeles, California, USA - CNSS1 | ecosystem: Host-associated > Plants > Roots > Nodule | place: USA... | reverse complement strand
CCCTTGATCACCAATGGCCCTCTTTGGTTCTTCTCAACACTCTCAATCCTCACAAACACTAAATTTTCGTTCTCCCTTCTGCAACCACAATAACAGCCCACCAAAACCCTCTTTCTTACCTCTAATTAGCCTTTTAAAAGTGCTCTTAATGTGGTTTAATGGTCTAAAACAAAAATCCAATTAAATTATGGTTAATGTCCTTTAATTGATTGTCTTATGATGGTTTTCCAACCCTCTTTGGCGGCTAGGGTTTTCCTCTACCCTTTCATATTCAATCCAAAACTAAGTTTGGCAAAAATAAAGTTTAATTTGGGTTCTCCAAGACTTGAAGGGTGTGCTTAAATCTATGAGTGTCGTTCATGTGACTGTTTTTGGAAGCTAGATCTGTTTACTTTTCTTTATCTTTTGATGATTGATGAATGAATCTAAATCTTGTTTGTTCTATGCGTTGAATGTGTAGGAGTGCAGTAAATGTGCTTATGCATGTTGTTTCCTTGTTGTAGGGTTCATTTTCGTTTCTGGATGCGTGGGGTGGTTCTTTGTTTTCAATCTTTGCCTCAGCCTTGAGTAGTTTGGGTTTCTTTCCTTGCTCACATTAATTGGTTAGGAGTTAGATAGGGAAAAGGTTTGATCCATTTGTCTTGCTTTTCTTTGGTTGGAATGTGTGGGCGTTGTTTATAGTTCACCGTAGATGAGTGGTGGAGTACTTTAGATTTTAGCTATAACTCTCCATGTGTGGGGCTCATCGAGAGTTTATTCAGTCTTGAATCTTGTCCTATGCACACAATTGTGTTGCCTCTTCCATGGCTTAAGTTTCTCTTCCTTTTTGATTCTCGGAAGTTGGTTAATGGGGTCTGCAATTAATTTCGTTGAAATCACATGTTGGCTAGGTGCAACACATAGAGTGGAAGTGTGGTGCAGTTTGTTTTATATCATTTTATATCATATATCCATATTGGGGCACATGCATTTTGTTTAATCCCTTAGACATGTGGTAAAGTTTCGTAAATCTTTTAATATTATACATAACAAGTTATTCCATTTTCACGTAATGATTAAGTGCTGCAATATTCCTTTTCTCACCACAGCTACAAGTTTTGTAAAGAAACACCATTCCATTAATTCTGTCTCATCACATGTTTACTTGGTTTCATTGGTGGAGAGCCCACGTGTATTTTCTCTCACTTTTTATGCTTGAATGAAGATCACATACATTAGTTTAGTCCATATATCGCATTGTTAAGCCATCTCTAGCTCGGATAAGACACGTACTATCACATACTTGCACCAACTCTTGTGCATATTTCTCTACATTGTATCCAGTGAGACAAGGGAAGTTTGTCCATGGGTTAGAAAATTACTCCTTTATGTAGGTTGTATGGGAATAATCATCAAGTTGTATGCAAATTTATCTCTTCTTTCATCCAATCTTCTACTCATTTTAAGCGTTTTGTTGGGTACAACTATACGTGTGGAATAGGTAACTTTAAAAAAAACGTTGTTTTTCGGATTTTTTGCATAGTAGGGACCGTCGGGCGGTGGTTTCCTACCGGTAGGCGCTAGGTCTTGGTCTTTTTTTGTTGGGCGGCAAGATCGAGTCGTTGGATGACTACGACTTTTCTAGCCTGCACAATTTTTGTAAAACTGCGTTTCCTGATTCATTTACTGTCCGATTTAGCTGCATATTTGACAGACAATTCATAACATGTTTCTCTTTAGTTTGAATAGTGTGATCTTAGTTTGGATGTCTATAGCTCGAGATATATGATACGCATGATTGTTGGTTTGGAAGTCTTTAAAGTGCATGATCATTTAGTGATGATAAATTTTCAGCTTGGCATAATGCATTTGGAATGAATACAATGTTGATGACATTTTTTTGGAGTTAAATTCAATATGGCATGATTAATTGATAAAATAAAATGTGTAAGAGATTATTGTGAAACCTTAAGTGATGGTATAATGAATTCATGATGTATGTGTTTGTGTTGGATTGTGATCCAATCATGTGATTATGACTGGATAAGCATATTTGATGTTATGGATTATATGTTGAGTGCTTGGGGTTCTTTAAAACTTGCTCCAAAGGGCAAAAGAAAAACCATTAACAGTGACGCTATTGGTGGTGTGTCTAGCAAAATGGGGTGTGCTGCCATGCGATTAGGGAAAACTAGAGAAGCCTACAACGCATGGCACTTGGCAAAAAGGGTGATCCCACCAAGCGAAAAAGATTTGGCAGAGGCTTTGGAAAGCGCATGGCTCTTGGCAGCCTAAGGTATCCGCCAAGCAATCTGAAACTACTTTCCGCCTACTGACACGAGTGATGCGCCAGGCGGTTTCGGATGTAGCATTGGACTACGAGGAGGATTCTACACAGCTTTGGATGGAGGTCTTGAGGCGATGCTTTGCTGGGGGCCAATTACAAGTGTAGCTTATATTGGGGTAACATGTGGCCACTCGAGGTTGTAGCTTGGTGGTTTTGGAAGTCTAGTGCAGTGTACGAGATTGTGGCTTGTACGAATAGATTCCAGGAGATTGCCCTCCTCGATGTTATCCGATGAGTTTGGTAGTCTTGGGATAAATACGAACTATGGTTCATATTGGGAAACTCTACTTGGTGTTGCGGATTATGGTCATGATAAGATCATTCCCGTGTGTGGACTATAGGTGGTGGCATGTAACTGGATGAGCAAGTAGACACTCGTGGCAGCAAAGATCGATCAATGTAATCATCAAAGGGTGTAGAATCAAAAGGCGTCTAGAGGAAGATGTGAATGTTGGGTTTGACTATTGGGTTATGGTTAGAGTTATGGGTTAAAAATCATTACTTTATTGTATATTGTATTCTTTTATTTGAGGTCACCTTATCTGTGTGTGTTTGGCAATGATCATGTAACTTGTTACATGGGAGCAGATATTGATGTAGGTGAGCCTGTGGATACTTAGAGCCGGAGAGGGCCAGCTTGGGGACTTTTTCATGGATTTATTTTCCTATGGATTCTCTTATTTACTTTGTAATCATTTTTCATTAACTATTTGGATCATTGTAAGCGTTGAACACATTCATGGATTTGATTTTTGGCGCGTATAAATTAAATTTTAAATTTTCCCACGCTTTTGGGAAAGTATTTTATTAATAAATGTAGAATAATAGCATTTCTATTTTTTTAATTCTAAATAAGTAATATCCGGCTAGGACGTTAAAGTGGTATAAAAGCATATCAATCATGTAGGAGTGAGTGCGAATGGATTATATGTGCAAGGAAAATATCTGGCAAAGGGCAATTGCATGAGAATTGATGAACGAAAGTGTTGTTAGAGTTTAGGGCTCAAATAGGTGTTGAAGAATTCTGGAAAATTTTCAGAATTTGGATCCACCGCCTAGCGGGATCTGGTTTGCCACCAGGCGCAAGCGTATCAATGTAAGCAGAGAGTGTTTTGTGAGGTGGAGGTGTGCAGAATTGGAATTGTATTGTGCATACTATAGCTTAGGCAGAGATAATATCATAATAGGTAAATTATATGATAATTAGGGGTTAATAGAGGTAAATGTGGTTGTAATTGGCGATACCCTTGATAATCGGTTAAGGGTTGGAAGGAAAGAAAGGGTGCAACTAATGATTAGATATAACTCGATTATGACCTCAATTAGTAGCATGATTATGTTATGGGTAAATCATAGTAGTTGGAGTGTACTTGGACTTGATCACATAATGAAAGAAGTTTCATAGTAGAACACTTAGCTAATCAAATATTGGTTGGAGTAATGGAATGTATTGTGTGGTATCAGAGAGAAATTAGTTGTTGTTTGGAGTCTCTAGAAGTGGAATCAACTTGTGGTGAAACTTAAGAGTGGTAAACTTAACAATTGTGAAATTTATAGATTCCGAGGAATATATTGGTTAGGTAATTATGGATGCTTAATGGATGTTTGGATTCTTTAGTGGTGCTATGGAGTGCCATTATATTGTGCTGAGATACGTGTGGGACGATTAGGTTCATGGGAACCTATCTCAAATTGCCAAAAAATAGTAGTCTGGACGCTACTGGTGTGACGTCTGGCAGCACAGGGTGAGTCGCTAAGCGATAGTAAGGCCCAAGAGAGCCCTGGAACGCCCAATGCCTAGAGAAGGGGATAATTCTGTCAGACGATAATAACCAACAATGGCCATTGGAGCGAATGGCGCCTGGTGATGAGAATGGTCCCACCAAGTGATACTTGTACAATCAGAGATTGTTGGGGCGCTTTGCGCCTAGCGGCAGACAGGCTCCGCTAGGCGGTCAGCAACTAGTTTTCGCCTGGCTGCGCTAGGGTTGAGCCAGGTGATTATGCAGGAGCAGTGATTTGTTTCTTCGTGTGGTGCATGGTCTACAAGGCTTTGGATGAATACCTTAAGGATGGACTTTGTTGGAGCATTCCTGGAATGTGGCTCGGAATGGCATCCCTTGAGTTGTGACTCGGGATAGAGGGTAAACACGTGACATTCCTTTAGTTGTGGCTTAGAATGGTGAGTGTTACCAATGTGAGTGTGCAAGTTGTGGCTCGTACAGAATGTCTCACTCAATTAAGCAATTGTAGGTTGTGGCCAATGATGCGCTAATCTTGCGTCAGGAGTACGAACTATGGTTCGTATTGGGAACTGTTAAAATCAGATCTATCTAATAGCTCAACCCAGAAAGGGATCAGAATTGATTAATAAGTCTTTCACTTGGTTAAGTGGAATCTTGAAAGAATCTTTAAGTCTTATAACTCAATTAATCAATTTCGCAGTTCTGTATTAATGGACTGTTTAATGCAATTAAGAAAGATTGTAAGAGAAGAGATAAATCTACCAATCAAGAACTCCCACTAGGAGCAATGCATCCACACAATTGCACCTAGGCCTACACTTCACACAATGAAGCAACTGTAATCAGAAATACAATAAAAAAGAATCAAGAAACGAATACATCTATTGTTGTGCAGATTTGTCAATTTGCTCATAGATTTAAGCTAGACCCATCAAGGTAGAATCAACCATCAATCTCCTTGAATCTTCACTTGAATGATCTTTAAGAATGCTTAAGAACTCTGTGAATCTTAGAGGGCTGTTTCTCAGAATGTTTTTCAGTGATTTGTAATTTTTTTCCAGACTGAAACAAATTTCAGAAAACACTTTTATACAGAGTTCTCTGTTGTCATTAATGGATTAGGAATTTACCTAATTGATTATCGTGAGTGTATTTTCACTACCTTAGTGCAGTACTCACAGCTAATCCATTAGTTAATGCAGGCTTGATTTACATATGATAATTTCATACTAACAGCCTAATGCACAGCCTAACTACAACAGGACTAATTCTAAATTGGTAATGCACATGAAGTGTATCCTTGGACATCATCAAAACCATCTTCATATGAGTTGAAGTAGCTCCCCCTTTCACCAATCTCCCTATTTTTTATGATGGTCAAAATATGTCCTGTAACATAGCAGCATTATGTGTCCTGCAATACAGAAACAAATAGCTTTCTCCCCCTTTGGACATTAGCAAAAAGAGCATAGGGGTGTAACACAACCAAACCAGCACATACCATGAACATCACAGAGTAACAATACAAAGTATGACAATAATAACAATGCAGTAGGTGAAATCAATAGCACATGTTAACATCTGAGTGCAGACAGCCATAAATCAAATCAGTAATTAAGTATTGCAATATCAGTTTAAATCAATAGTGCAGAAATTTATGGAAGTATAGAGCAAATAGAAACCAAGACCAATGGGATGGATAAACAGATCCAACAACAGGAATATCAGAGTGCATACAGGAAGTTAAGGATTACAGTACTAGCAGATGACTAATCTAATGAATTATGTAGTGTTCAGAAACAAATTAGCCATAGCAGAAAAACGATAATCCATTAGAGAATTACCTAATGGATTAATTTATGCAGAAATATGAAAAAATGTTCATTTTACTTCCTTTTTAGTGAACAAACATGCAGTAAATTCAAAATACGGGAGTACTTCAACCAAAAATTATACTTGATCACAATAGAAGAGGAACTTTTCACCTTGGCAATGCCTAAAATTTGACCTTTGTTATTATCACCTCTTGTAACATGACCATTAATTGGCTTTGTAAGATATCCTGCAGAAGTTCTTCACATCTCCTTTCATGTGTCTTCAGCATCCATTATATAGAAGCTACATTGTTTTCTTTGCATCAAGACACACCTGAAACAAAGATTAAAGAGAAGATGCAGGTACTCAATTGAACTTGGGTCCTTTCATGTTAGTGGTTTGAGGTGTTCCTTTAGGTATCCATTTGTACTCTCCTTTAGGAACCCCACAATTTTTAAAATAGCAGGAATTTGATGCATGACCAAGTTCAGAACAGTAGGAGCAAATGACAGCTGTTGGTTTACTCATATTTAGAAAACACTACAAGAAAAATCGCTATTACCTACGATAAAAATCTGTAGATAAGTCAAAAAATCCGTAGGTAATGTAATTTTATCTACGGATTTTCTACAGACAAAAATCCGTAGGTAAAACAGTCGTAGCTAACTTTACCTACTGATAAATCTGTAGTTAATTACCTACCGATACATCCGTAGGTAGTTACCTACCGATAAATCCATAGGTAGTTACCTACCGATAAATCCGTAGGTAAGGTGCTCGTCAGCTTTTATGATAATGGCTTTATTCTGCAACAATTATACAAGTCTGAACATTAAAGTTCATCATAAAGGTCCATAATATTATGGCTTTGCATAAAATTTTTATAATATCTATAACTAAGTCATAAAGCAAATAATTTAAACATACCAAAGTTTAAGCTAACAATGTCAACAATCTAAACATTTTAAAATACGATAATCTGAATATGTTTGTCTATACATGGAGATGAACTTGGTAACACTAATACTCAACCTTTATACAAGGATACAAAATGATTTTGCACTTATCAATATATGTTATTTAGTAGGGAAAATGATATGAATAAATTGACACATGTTTTTGCTAGTTTTGACTACTGAAAGTTTCAATCTTTAAAATGTTCGGAAGTTGTTTCACAAAGTTGATATAGGACACAACAACATTGTTTGACTTCTACGATAAAGTGTTGGTGTCGATATTCAACTTACTCCCTCAACTCTTAATACTTTAACACTTTATATTTAGTAGGATATTACTTAGATGTATTATTATCCAAGTACTAAATTTATTACATGTTGACCACAAATTCCCTTTTTCTCACCTTTACCCTTGCTAACATTTTTTTTTCATGTTTGTCTAATAATCCTTCAAAAACTATAAAGAACACAAAAGGTGTTAATGAGTCTCTTTATCTTTAGCCTTTTCTTGGTTTGAATTCCTGAGTTAAACTTTCATCGATAAGGATTGGAATGTTGATGATTACAGATAACTCTTCTTCTAGTTATTCACTTAGTGCAAAAACCAAATATTTCCATCATGTAATATATGTATACCCAATTGACTAACTTCAAGTTTCCTCATAATCAACTTTTACAATGATGCAACTTTTCTTTCTACATCTTAGTTCTTCCACTGTTTCATTAACAACTAGCACATATTTGGTAGTCCTCAACCTCACGAAAACTAACTAGGTTTGATAAATTACTTAGGTAAGAATATTTTTAATCTCTTTCATAGATATAAGTTTATATTCATCGAAGCCTTCAAAATTATTGGTCTTAGGTATTATTTCAAGAAGGATGTATTGCTTTTGTGTTGTCATTTCCCACACAGAAAAGTATTTAATGTAAATACTTTTGTTTTAGTATTCTCCTAAAATTTCTTCATGAAACTAAAGTTCAACCCATATGGACCAAGGCTTTTACCACTCTCATAGTTTCATAGTACATCTCTAATTTCTACCTTTGAGAATCTACTTCTTATTATCATGGTTTTTCTCGTGGGTGGTGTAATGTTGGGGAAAAATTACATAAATGGGAAGGTTTGAAAAAATTACAGAAATACGGTAAGTCGTGCTCAAACAAGACGACTTCAAAAGGAGAAGTTGTGCTAGATTAACAACGACTTCACAAATTCTGAACTGAAGTTATGTGAGAAAAGGATGACTTTCAATTTCTTTTTTTATTTCAAATTATACGTCGTGTTGGATAGACACAACTTTAGTGTAAAAGTTGTTAAACTAAAGTGGTTAGGAGTATTCACGACTATCAATCTAATCTAGTATGGAAAGTAGAAGTCATCCTTTTGTGAAACGACTTCTGTAGAAGCTAGCAACAAAAATGTTATGCTTATGGAGCACGACTTTGATGGTGTTAAAGAAAATTATGTAGAAGTCGTGCACCCTTAACAATAATATAAAATGTGTTTTAGTTTGGGCAACACAATTTCATCACCCATTTACTTGTACTTTGCAAGAAAAACGTTATAGGATATCACTACAATAACATTTATCAAATAGGGTTTATGGTCCTAATTTTTTCTAACCTTCAAATATGAACAAATATTTTATGGGTTGTCAAAGACAATTGGGAAATTAAATAAAAGTTTAGAAAATGTTTCTTCATATTTATCATTTTAGGTAATTACTCAAATCGATAATGTTACCAATTCATGAAAAGATCTATCGTCTTTTTCATTCATCAGATTGGAAGTGAGTTACATCATTGCTTAGTAAGTGAAAAAAAAAAAGGTTGTTACAATAAAATAAAATTGTTACCTAAATGTGTGAAAAGAAGCTCAAAACTTTACAAACATGACTGTAAAATATAACATTAGTTTAAGAGTATTATTCTCGGCCGAAAGTGTTCTCTTCAAAACTCTTACTCAACCAGATAGCAGTTTTCCTTGGGGAAGCTTTCTTTAGCACAAATGGATTTAATAAAAAGTCCAAGTTCTGCATACTTTTCTTGTTACAGTAATCTTTCATGGTTAAGTAAACTGGTATTGGAGGAGGACACAGCTGAATGGCACAACTTCGTGAGAACGACAATGATGCTCTTGTATGGACAAGAAGCTACAACCATGGACTTATAATTTCATTATATAAAACATATTTTATATTAGTTAAAAGGGTATACATACGACTTCTACATAATTTTCTTAACTCCAAAGTCGTGCTCCGCAAGCGCAGCTTCCTCCTTCCCAACATTCCACAAAAGTTATTAGGATTTCATTGGATTTCAGCGCCCTCAATGGATCCTTACCTGTTTTTACTTTATTTGGCTGAAATAAATGATATGAAGGGTAAAATACAAACATCATATGGAATCATTTTGCTTTTAAACAATCACGTGATCACCATAAATCGTTTTTCAGTGGGCCATCCATACCACCTAAGATAGACACCCATGTGCATGGAACAAGTGACGTGCAAGGAAGAAAATGCCACGTGTACTATTCCTGGTTACTCCGGAAAATAAGCCACCCGGCAAAGCATGTGCAACGAAGTTAATGTTACTGACATTTTCGCCTATATTTAGCAACATTATTTCATGCTTATTCTTCCACATCTCTTCAAAGATTACAGTCATCAGGATCATAAATTTAAAATGTCTTATAAAAAATTTAAAAGTAAAGTGTACAAATTTTGTTTTGGAAATATATCTTTTAGCTATAAACTAAATGAAAAATATTAATTACATTTAAAACTTGAAGAAAAAAAATTATTTTAAAGGTAAGATCCTACCATGAGACTTAAGAAAAAATATTTTTAAGGTAAGATCTTACCATGAGACTTAAGATTTTACTATTATAACGGACATCATTTTACAAGAGTTGGATGATAGGATTAATGTTATTTTTTTTATTATAGATTTTTTTCTTCAACACTTATTTAAGATGTTCTCTTTTTTATACAGAATTAATGGTGAAATTTAAGTTGTTAGTCATTAGGGTTACAAATTTATTTATCAATTTATAAAATAAAAAATTATTGGTCATTAAAATAGTTATTATTATGAATGAAAAATTATAATTAGTTTTTAAATTAATTTTTATAATTTAGCTACTAAGGTTTTAGTTATCAAAAAAAATTTGTCACTGAACTTTAGCTACTAAGGTTTTTACTACCAAATGAATTGGTTTCTAAATTAACTAGTCCCTAATTAATTAATGATCAATTTAGTGATCAATTATAATTTTTTATCCATAATAGTGATTTTTTAGTAACCAAAATTTTTTTATTTTGTTAATTAGTATCTAAATTGGTTATTATAATGACTAATAACTTTTAGTTACTGATGAAACATTTTCATTCTATTATGGTGTATTCCTTCAAGGTGTTTTCCTCTTACTCTTGTCTAAAGCTCTTACTCTTGTCTAAAGAGTATTAAAGAGTATGTGTGATCGAGAGGACACCTTAATACTAAATTAGTTCAGATTTTGATACAATAATAAATAATAAATGAATAACTAATGAGCAATACCTACTTGAATTAATAATTTCTTAATTAAGGAGTCTTTAGTTGATTTGATTTCTAATTATAAGTATCTCAATTGTCTTATGATATTATTAGTGTTTTAAGTTTCACTATCATTAGCTAATTATAATTATATCAGTTAATGCGCATATATTAATCTTTATCATGTTGAGATATTAATACTTAATAGATAAAAATAAAATTTATTTTATTTTTATTAATAAAACAGACATGTTTAACATGAGTTTATTTTGGAATAAGATATATTTACGAGATAATTATCATATATTTTAAATGATAATTAGATTTATTAATGAATGAAACATTAAAAAAAATATTAAGTTTTTGAGTTTATAAAAAGTATAAATATATCAATCTCTAAATTTTCTAAATATTATAAAATTTATGATTTAATATCAAAATATTATTTGAAATAGAATTTGATATTAAAATGATTTGATGAAACATAACTACAAATATATAATGATCTTATTTTCCTTTGATTCACCTATTGTTTCTTATATTCATATTGATGTGGTCAACAAAAGACGAAAAGCCTGAATAATCGGACTCATGTCTTTGAAAATCTCTCCCATTACATTCTCATAAAGTCTTAAAGACGGAGAAAAGAGAGAAGCCATCTGAGTCTAGGGATCTGTGATGATGGAATCAGAAGAACCAAAGCTGGGGTCTTCTCTTCTCACTGAATCTGTGAAAGAAATAGCAAAGGAGGTAGTAACCACAGTTCCAGAGAGATACTTTCAATCACAAATTCACCCTTCAATCTCATTCAACACACACTCTTTGCCACACCTTCCTGTCATTGACCTAAACAAGTTGTTGTCTGAAGAAGTTAAGGGTTCTGAACTTCAAAACCTACACTTCGCATGCAAAGAATGGGGTTTTTTTCAGGTTTGCTCCTTCATCTTTTCTTTTCCATATCATCACAGTTAAGTGTTTTCTTGCACATATCCACCCACCCAATTACCTAAATATATTGTATTATAAATATGGCTGAGAATAAATTCACAAACTATAAGATGTAAAAATAATCTTTTAAGGAGTGGATTTGGTTATATTTTAAGTTTTTACTAAAATAAAACTTTATTTTTACTAAATTTTTAAATAATAACTAATTTTAGAAATGAAAATAATTAGTATTTATAATAACTAATTTAAAAATTATTTTATAAATTTAAAAATTATTAGTAATTAAAATAATTTTTAAATTAATTTCTAGATTGAACAACATGTTTCTAAATTAATCGACAACACTAACTATAAAATTTTGACTACCAAATAAATTTATATCTAAATTAGACTCTATTAGAAACCAATCTAAATATCAACTTCTTTTAAAATTAAAATTTGGATAATAAATATTAATAATGAATAATACACCTTTAAGCGAGAACACGGGAGACACGAGGTGGTCTTCACGCACCTTTGACCGAGCACTGTTTTTAGGGATATGATTTGTGTATGACCAACTATTAATAACGCGTAATAACTCTTTTGTCTTCTTTTCCTTCATGTTTTGTTTTGTAAATACTATTATTAGTCCTTTCTTAAAACTTAGATTAAGGATGTTTTTGATTTCGGTCTGGTTATTCTGACGATAATGATTTGATGTTCTGATTATGACATCAGATATATAATACATTAGTAAGATTATGAAGTTAATTTATAAAATGTGTCATGTCAACATAAACCGTTATTAACAATTAAAAAATAAGTAAAAAAGTAATATATATTTATTCACTATAAAATAATAAGAAAGTATTTAAGAGGATTATAAAAAGATTGTGGTTATGTAATCCAGGTGGTTAATCATGGAGTTGGCATGAAATTAATGGAAGATGTGAAGAGAGGTGCCGAAGAACTGTTCAAGCTTTCAATGGAGGAGAAGAAAAAGCTTTGGCAAAAACCAGGGGAAATGGAAGGGTTTGGTGGAATTGTAGGTTCAAAAGAAGGTTCATCAGATTGGGTAGATTTGTTTTACATTCTAACACTTCCAACTCATTTAAGGAATCAACATCTATTCCCTAACATACCACTGCCATTCAGGTTATCTCATTTTTATTTTTATTTTTATTTTTATTAAATATATTTTTTATTTCTTCATTTTTAGAAAAAAGTAGAATCAATTTTTCTTCAAAACTTTGGATTAATTTAAGTCTTCGTTTTCAAAAATGTATGAATTTAACTTTTTGATTCAAATTTTGTTAAGTTTATTTTTATGTTTTAAACGTATTTCTTAATTAACACTGAAACTGAAATGTGTCAAATAGTATAAACAATTATGAAACATGTTTAAAATATCAAATAAATTTAACAAAAATTGATAAAAATTATTAAATCTATATATTTTTAAAGTTGGAGAATTAAAATGGATCAAAATTTGAAAGATGGATTAATTTCAATTTTCAGTTAAAACACGTTTATCCATTTTCTTTATTATTGTTTATTTATTTTGATAAAGTAAATAAATATTAATCGTTAAAACAAAATCATTTATTGATGATGGGTACAGGGAAAATTTAGAGGATTATTGTATAAAGATGAGGGAGATTGGCATGAAGATTTTTGTCCTTATAGGAAAAGCACTTGGTATTGAAGTAAGGGATATTAAGGAGTTATTAGGTGAAGGAGGGCAATCAATAAGGATGAATTATTATCCTCCTTGTCCCCAACCAGAAACTGTTCTTGGCCTAAAACCTCATACCGATGGATCTGCCCTAACCATTCTTCTCCAAGCCAATGAAGTGGAAGGGCTTCAAATAAACAAAGATGGAACATGGGTTCCTATTCAACCCCTCCCAAATGCTTTCATCATTAGTCTTGGAGATGTTATGGAGGTAAGTAATTAAAGTTTAATTGGCAAAGTTTTCTTTTTTAATCTTGATCACATTCACATATATTTCATTGGTATATTGGTTTTAGAGCAAACATTTGTTACTCTGTTTTCAAAATCTTTATCAGTACGAGTGATTATTGGTTTGGGTTATCTCATTACTCAATTTGACCTAATTCAGTCCATATAGATTGAACTAAGTTTTATTTATGGTTTAGTCAAATCTGTCTCCATCCTAACTAGCTCATTATTATAAGTGACCTCAAATCTAACATGAAAAATATTCTTATATATTATGAACAAATTGTGTTATGTTTTTTTTTTCTCTTATACCTTAAATTGGTTTAGACAATGAATTAAGTTATTATTAGAGCTGTTAAAATGAGTTAGGTTAAATTTTTTTTACAAATTTAATATGGGTTAATTATTTACCCAGTCCACTTAGAATTCAGTTCACTTGGGTTGAACCTATGGTGAGTCAGGTGGACTCACCAACTCATAAATACAGAATCACACAAGTGTTTTTTTATTATGTTGGGTTTTGTATTTGGGTCAGGTTAGGTTATTTTTTTTTAGCTAACACATTGATATTTTTGTGATTTTGGTTTGTATTTAACATCCTTTTGGATTGCATTTGAATTTTATTGACGTTTATTTAGATTTTAATTAGAAACTATAATTTAGTTTTTTTGATATTAAAGAAAAAAATTGTATTTTTTTTAATTAAATGAGTCAATGAGCCAATGAGCCAACCCATTTAACTCTCCAATCCGTGGTGGGTGGCCAGATTCAAATTTTTTTGACTCACTAATAAGTGAGTTGGGTTTGATTGGATTGATTCACTAAGTGGCCAACTCGGGGTGGGTTGGATTACCTGTTTTTGACAACTCTAGTTATTATTGAAACCTTATATTAATTTTTATAAAGTTTGTTTTATTTTTTAATTAAGTTAATAGTTAAAAATTAGAATTTAATAAAAGTAAGTTTTTTTTTATATTATTTTGATATAGTTTACTCGACCAAATTTAATCCGTTCAATGGTGAATTGGGTTGAATTGCCTAGAAACTCAATTCAATCCAACCAAAAAAAAAATTAGTGGATTGGATATGGGTTTATGTAAATCCTACCCACCTAATCCTTGAACAATCCTAATTATTAAGGAAGGTAGAATTATATTTTATTTTTTTAGTAGACATGATTTTGGTTCATTGGGATATAATTTTGGCTCATCAAAATTGATTGATAAAATATTTACAAGGTGAGGACTAAGTGAAGTACATGAAGTTAAAGAATCATACTAAAAAAGGTTATTGAAACAAATGATTTAGTAATAATTCCATTTAAGAATTAACAATTTTAGTACTGATGACAAACAATTCATTTAAATAAAGTGGTAAGTTATTAATTTTACAATACCTCTATCCATTTAAAAATATCTTGTAGGGTTTCTTCATATCAGTTTAAAATTAAAGAATTAGTATGAACAGATTTTACATCACAGCACTATTATTTTCCTTAGTAGTTTTGAACCATAATAGATGCATGGTTTGACAGGTAATGACAAATGGAATATATAGGAGCAGCGTGCATCGAGCAGTGGTGAACTCTGAGAAAGAGAGACTCTCCATAGCCACATTCTATGGTCCAGGGTGGAGTGATAGCATAGGTCCAGCACCAACTCTTGTCACTCCCCAAACACCACCTTTGTTCAAAACAATTGCTGTTGCTGATTTCTACAAGGGATACCTTTCACCCCAGCATTTTGGCAAACCAAAATCATATATAAATAATGTTCTCAAGATCCAAAATGAGCCAACTCCTACCTAGATTCAATTTCTTCCTTTCATTCAGGGAAACAATTGAATACAATATTTGTAATTACGTCACACCAGCGGTGGACTTACATGTAACTAGGAATGTCAAAAATATCCGTACCCGCGGGTATCCGCGGATAAAACCCGCAACGGGTAGGAAATGGATATTAAAAATGGATACCCGCTACCCGCGGGTATGGGTATTTTTGATGCCCGCATGTTAACGGGGCGGGTACGGGTATCATAGTATTCGTACCCGTGGATACCCGTACCCGCTAAACTTTACCTTATATATATATATATATATATATATATATATATATATATATATATATATATATATATATAAAAAAATATTATGATTCTTT
>Ga0214542_1009277_pt1 | contig 15445 bp, 10 predicted proteins | sample CNSS1metaG_FD_160096 | JGI IMG/M metagenome (GOLD analysis project Ga0214542, IMG submission 160096) | Root nodule microbial communities from cowpea collected in UCLA plant growth center, Los Angeles, California, USA - CNSS1 | ecosystem: Host-associated > Plants > Roots > Nodule | place: USA... | reverse complement strand
GAAAACTCAATCTCTCTGGAAGGGGGCAAACCGGGCACCTCATCAGGGAAGACATCAGGAAATTCCCTCACTACAGACATTTCAATGTGTCTATCCTCATTCTCAACAGACAGTTGAGTGAGAACCAAGAAACACTGAGATCCCTCCTTTATAGCCTGATCCACCTGCTGTGAGGATAACAACATCGTTTCATCTTCCGGGCTGGGAAACAACACCTTCTTCTCATTACAATCAATAAGAATGCGATTAATAGATAGCCAATCCATTCCCAAGATCACATCCAGGCCCTCCAGAGGTAAACAGATGAGGTTCACCCTGTATTTGCGCCCCTCAACCTCGATCAAACATCTAGCACATAACGTCGAGGTTCTGACCATCCCAGAAGCAGGTGTAGACACTACCAGGTCGTACAGAAGTTCCCTGACCGGGAGACCCAACTCCATCACTATAGACTCCGACACAAAATGTGTGTCGCTCCCGAATCGTATAACACACACAAGCTCCTACTGCCAATCACACAAGATCCAATGATGAGGTTACCTGATCTGTCTGCCTCTGCACCCGTCACGGCATACACTCGACCAGCTGCCTGGGGCCTAGCACTTCCATGTGCCTGCTGTGCTGTGACTGCGTCAAAGGTATAGACGCCGTACCCCTGCCAGTGGGGCAATTTCTGATGAAGTGGCCTTCCTGCCCACATCTGTGACATGTTTGCCTACCACCAAGCTGGGGGCAAGCACTCCTCATGTGGGGCCCTCCACAATGGAAACATTGTGGTCTGTGAGAGTGATGATGAGGGGACTGATGCTGATGTGACTGGGCGGATGCGTCTGAGGTGGGAGTCTCCTAGACCCCTGAGGCGGAGGTCTAGAGTAAGGCTTCCTCTTGTCGTCCTGTCTGCTCATGGACCCAGATGGTCCTCCCACCTTCTGCTGCGACCGTTGTTGAGCTTCAATTTCTGCCTTTAGCTTCTCCATTACTCTCGCTTTCTCCACCAAAGCAGGAAACTCCTTTATGGAGAGCGGAGCCACCATGAGTTTAAGATCACCTCTCAGTCCATTTTCAAATTTCCTACACTGCCAATCTTCAGCCATCTTCAAAGTGTGAAATCTGCCCAAGTGCTTGAACTTTTTAACGTACTCTGACACTGACATCTCTCCCTGCATCAACTGTAAGAACTCCACTTCCTTGGCGTATCTCACACTGTCTGGGAAATACTCGGCATAAAACTTCTTCTTGAACAACTCCCAGGTGACCGTCTCCCTGCTGTCTTCTAGCATCATCTTCATGCTAGACCACCAATGAACAGCCTCTCCAGCTAGCAAATACTCAGAATAAGCCAACCTGTTTTCTGCTGGGCACTGCTTGGCATCATAAATCCGTTCCATATCCCTCATCCACTGGTCTACCTCATCTGGAGTGGTCTTGCCATCGAAGCGAGACGGGTGATGCTGAAGAAAATCCTCCAAACTCCACTCTTGTACTCGAGGCGGTGGAGCTTGGGAGGATCCAGCTGCAGATCGATTCTCCCCCAGCTGCTGCAAGACCTCCAAGTGTCTCTGTTGAGTCGCCTCTGCTGCAAGCCTAGATGACTCCATCTGTTGCAAGGCTAAGTTGTGCTGGTTCGTCATGTTAGCATTCTGCTGCTGCATGGCTGCCAACATCGCTTCAATTGTCCCCACCAAGTGAGAACCATCTGTGTTAGGAATAGGAGGAGGAGGAGGCCTAGGTGCCATAGCTCTGACCATACAAAGAGAGAATCATCAGTCCATCTTTCAAACACCACAATTGAACCAAAACACCATGAGGAACACACAACAGAAACTAGGTGAGCTCACACCTACAAACCCTAAAGGAACTACTGCTCTGATACCAAAAATGTAACATCCCATTTAATAGTCTTTCACACTATCAAACAAAACATTATTTCATGATCAGGCATAGCAGATAGTAGAGTTAGCAGATGTATATATATATATATATATACTGTATAAGCGTTTAGTACAGTCATCCAAAAGTATAAGAAGGGGGCCTAACAACTTGCCAAGCTAAGGCTTCTCAAAAACCTGGTTCAAAACTACTACGACTAAAAGTAAGAGAGGTCAGTTCCTGCTCTGAAGGCGGGCAATAACAGGCGATCATAGCAAAAGAGAAACCGCGAGCGCAAAACCACATGAACAAAAGAAAGGGTAAGCTAACTGAGAGAAAAGAAAGATAACACAGAACATCATTTACATCACTCACAACACATAGATTAATAATTAAAATTCTAGACTCGATATCCGGATTGTGTAAGCGACATTGGAGCTCTTGGTGGCTTGCACCTGCAACGGTTCCCAGACTCTGCAGAGTCTGGACACAAGGGGTTATCACCCGACCGTTCCTAGGGTAAGTCCCCTTCGCGTCTAGGACTGGATCAAGTCCAAGGACTAGGACCTCCTGCTACTCCTCACGACATAATCCATTCTACTCTATCTGAGCGTGAATGATTATTGGAGTTTCAGGATACCAACCAATTAAGGATTCCACACGTCCTTACACTCTAACATTTCACATGAATTTCCTTTGAAATTCCATTCCAACCATCACACTACATACTCATACCCTTCAAATCTCATTACACAATATAAAAATTAATAACTTATCAACACATGAAAGCTTCCTTGCATAGAATCATAGTAAAACATGTCGTTTTTCCATTAAAACAGAAGTTGGTGTACTCCACTGCAGTGAATCTCGCTTAAGCTAGGTAATCTAGCCCAGGCGAGAAGCTATCTCGCTTAGGCGAGACTACCTCGCCTAGGCGAGACATCAAACAAGGGCAAAGATTAAAACTGAGCGAACTCTCGCTCAGGCTAGACTGGCTCGCTTAGACGAGAGTATGTCTCGCTTAAGCGACTCCAGCTCGCCTAGGCGAGATTTCGCTTAGTTTCAGAGGTGAGCCTTTCTGATAGTCTCGCTTAGGCGAGACTCGCCCGCCTAGGCGAAAATAACAGATCATCTCACTATTTTCACATGCAAGAACACAAATTCGAAGCTAACATGATCATACACACACACAAGCCTTTCAAGAAGTCAATACAGCACACCAATCTTATACAAAACATAATTTACAGCTCAATGAACAAGGTATCGGTTAGCTTCCCTTACCTTTTAACAAAACACCACAAGTAAGGCTCTAGCACAAGGGTACCTCAAATTCTCAACCTAAGGGGGCTGAAATTCGAAAATTCAGGGTGAGTACAAGACTCTAATTTGGTCTTGGTAGATATCAAACTCTAAAATTCCAGAATTGAAGAGAATCAAGGAAAAACTGGATTTGACTTACCGGAAGGGGAGGATGACTTAGCTAGAGGAGGAGTTCTTCTCCTGATTCTGGGTTTCAACAGCTGTAACAGAGGGGAAGTGATTAGAAAAGGGAAAAGAAACTGAGTTTTGCTTGAAAGTGAGACGGGGTGGCTGTTCAGAGATAGGGAAGAGCAGTGAGGTGTAGTGTGGTTCTGTGAGAGAAGTTGGGGAAGAAGGGTGTGTATAGAGAGGGGATTAGTGGGTCCTAACAATCTCCCCAACAACAAAATTTTCGTCCCGAAAATTAAAACTCACCAGAGAAAAGATACGGATAGGACTTTTTCACATCTTCCTCAAGTTCCCAAGTGGAATCACCAGTTCTCTTGTCCCAGATAACCTGAACTAGACTGATGGACCTTCCCCTTCGCTGCCTTGTCTGGCTACCACCAAGACTAACAGGTTGTACATCCACTGAAAGATCTCCTCTAAACTGCAGATCTTCTGCCTCAAGCACATGTGAGGGGTCAGCCACATACCTTCTGAGTTGAGAGACATGGAAAACAGAATGAAGGTTGGATAGCTGAGGGGGTAAGGCGATTTCATAAGCCACGGGTCCAATCCTCCTCAGAATCTGATATGGACCAATGAACTTAGGAGATAGCTTCCTTGAGCGAATAGCCCTCCCTACACCGGTGGTCGGGGTAATCCTCAAGAAAACGTGATCTCCCACAGCAAACTCCAAGGGTCTCCTCCTCTGATCGGCATAGGATTTCTGTCTGCTTTGAGACGCCTTCATCCTTTCTTGTATTAACTTGACCTTCTCAATGGTTTGTCTTAGTAACTCTGGCCCTACCATCACAGACTCTCCATCTTGGTACCAACACAAGGGAGTTCTGCACCTTCTGCCGTAGAGAGCTTCATATGGCGCCATGCCAATGCTTGCATGGAAACTGTTATTATACGTAAACTCCACCAAAGGCAAGACCGCGTCCCATGCACCAAGATGATCCAGTACGCACGTCCGCAAAAGGTCCTCAAGAGACTGTATCGTCCTCTCTGACTGGCCATCCGTCTGGGGATGGTAAGCCGAGCTCATAGATAGTCTGCTGCCCATAGCACTCTGCAACGCCTGCCAGAAACGGGAGGTGAAACGGGGATCTCTATCAGAAATTATGCTCGACAGCACTCCATGGAGCCTCACAATCTCACTGATATATAACTGTGCCAGCCTTGTCATGGACATCCTCAGGTTTACTGCCAGGAAATGGGCATTCTTGGTTAGACGGTCTACTACCACCCATATGGCATCATGGCCCCTCACCGTCTGTGGCAAATGGGTAACAAAATCCGTAGCTATGCTATCCCATTTCCATTCCGGAATCTCTAACTGCTGTAACATTCCTCCAGGCCTCTGGTGTTCTGCTTTAGCCTTTTGACAGGTCAAGCAGGACGACACATACTGAGTGACATCTGACTTCATTCCTGACCACCAGAAGGATTCCTTCAGATCATGGTACATTTTAGTCATGCCTGGATGCATGCTAAAACGACTCTTGTGCCCCTCTTCGAGAATCATGCCCTTCACCTCCAGATCCTCAGGTATGCAGACCCTGCCTTTGAACCTTAACACCCCATCACTCCCTACCACGAAGTCCTTGGCCTTTTCAGTGCCAAGCAATTCCACGGTCTTCTGCAACTTAGGATCAGATAATTGTCTCCCTTTAATTAGGACGAGGAAATCACTAGACACTGTGAGATGGTTACACCTAATGACATCCTCTCCTAAGATCACCTGCAACCGCATGTCTCTGAATTGCTCTACCAAATCCAACTCTCTGGCCATCATATAAGATGCGTGAACCGGGGTGGTACAACAACTCGAAGTTGAAATCCTTTAGGAACTCCATCCATCGTCTCTGCCTCATGTTCAACTCTTTCTGGTCGAACAAATACTTCAGGCTCTTATGGTCACTAAAAACCTGGAATTGAGCGCCATACAGGTAGTGTCTCCAGATTTTTAGTGCAAACACTACAGCCGCTAACTCAAGATCGTGTGTGGGATAGTTCTTCTCATGACTTTTAAGCTGCCTAGAGGCGTAGGCAACCACTTTCCTTTCTTGCATAAGAACACACCCTAGCCCCTGATGGGAGGCATCACAGAAAACTTCGAAGGGTCTGCTGGTATCAGGGATTACCAGCACAAGAGCACTGGTCAACTTCTGCTTCAACTCCTGGAAGCTATCTTCACACCGGTCGGTCCAGGCAAAAGGCTGATCCTTACGAGTCAGCTGAGTCAAAGGTGCCACAATCTTTGAGAATCCCCCAATGAACCGTCGGTAGTATCCTGCCAGTCCCACAAAGCTCCTAATCTCAGTCGCTGATTTAGGACGCTCCCATTTTAACATAGCCTCCACTTTGGATGGGTCCACAGAGATGCCCTGAGCTGAGATCACATGCCCCAAGAATTGAACCGTGGTCATCCAAAACTCGCACTTAGACAGTTTCGCATAGAGTTACTTCTCCCTCAGGATGCTCAAAACGGTCCTCAGATGCTCTGCATGTTCTTCATGAGTTCGGGAGTATATCAAGATGTCGTCTATGAACACCATCACAAACTTGTCTAGAAGACGCCTGAAGATTCGGTTCATATAATCCATGAACAAAGCAGGGGCGTTAGTAAAGCCGAAAGGCATCACTACGTACTCGTAGTGCCCATATCTGGATCTGAAAGCAGTCTTCTGCATGTCATCAGACTTAACTCTAATCTGATGGTATTCGGATCTCAAGTCGATCTTTGAAAACACAGCAGCACCATGCAGCTGATCCATCAAGTCGTCTATCCTTGGCAGAGGATATTTGTTCTTGATGGTTAGCTTGTTGAGCTGCCGGTAATCAACACAAAGCCTAGAGCTGCCATCCTTCTTCTTGACCAATAACACTGGCGCTCCCCAAGGCGACACACTGGGCCTGATGAATTGCTTCTCCAGCAGTTCTTCAATCTGCTTTTTCAATTCTGCCAGCTCAGCAGGATCCATCCTGTAAGGTGCTATTGATACTGGCCCTGCTCCACGCACCAGATCAATAGAAAACTCAATCTCTCTGGAAGGGGGCAAACCGGGCACCTCATCAGGGAAGACATCAGGAAATTCCCTCACTACAGACATTTCAATGTGTCTATCCTCATTCTCAACAGACAGTTGAGTGAGAACCAAGAAACACTGAGATCCCTCCTTTATAGCCTGATCCACCTGCTGTGAGGATAACAACATCGTTTCATCTTCCGGGCTGGGAAACAACACCTTCTTCTCATTACAATCAATAAGAATGCGATTAATAGATAGCCAATCCATTCCCAAGATCACATCCAGGCCCTCCAGAGGTAAACAGATGAGGTTCACCCTGTATTTGCGCCCCTCAACCTCGATCAAACATCTAGCACATAACGTCGAGGTTCTGACCATCCCAGAAGCAGGTGTAGACACTACCAGGTCGTACAGAAGTTCCCTGACCGGGAGACCCAACTCCATCACTATAGACTCCGACACAAAATGTGTGTCGCTCCCGAATCGTATAACACACACAAGCTCCTACTGCCAATCACACAAGATCCAATGATGAGGTTACCTGATCTGTCTGCCTCTGCACCCGTCACGGCATACACTCGACCAGCTGCCTGGGGCCTAGCACTTCCATGTGCCTGCTGTGCTGTGACTGCGTCAAAGGTATAGACGCCGTACCCCTGCCAGTGGGGCAATTTCTGATGAAGTGGCCTTCCTGCCCACATCTGTGACATGTTTGCCTACCACCAAGCTGGGGGCAAGCACTCCTCATGTGGGGCCCTCCACAATGGAAACATTGTGGTCTGTGAGAGTGATGATGAGGGGACTGATGCTGATGTGACTGGGCGGATGCGTCTGAGGTGGGAGTCTCCTAGACCCCTGAGGCGGAGGTCTAGAGTAAGGCTTCCTCTTGTCGTCCTGTCTGCTCATGGACCCAGATGGTCCTCCCACCTTCTGCTGCGACCGTTGTTGAGCTTCAATTTCTGCCTTTAGCTTCTCCATTACTCTCGCTTTCTCCACCAAAGCAGGAAACTCCTTTATGGAGAGCGGAGCCACCATGAGTTTAAGATCACCTCTCAGTCCATTTTCAAATTTCCTACACTGCCAATCTTCAGCCATCTTCAAAGTGTGAAATCTGCCCAAGTGCTTGAACTTTTTAACGTACTCTGACACTGACATCTCTCCCTGCATCAACTGTAAGAACTCCACTTCCTTGGCGTATCTCACACTGTCTGGGAAATACTCGGCATAAAACTTCTTCTTGAACAACTCCCAGGTGACCGTCTCCCTGCTGTCTTCTAGCATCATCTTCATGCTAGACCACCAATGAACAGCCTCTCCAGCTAGCAAATACTCAGAATAAGCCAACCTGTTTTCTGCTGGGCACTGCTTGGCATCATAAATCCGTTCCATATCCCTCATCCACTGGTCTACCTCATCTGGAGTGGTCTTGCCATCGAAGCGAGACGGGTGATGCTGAAGAAAATCCTCCAAACTCCACTCTTGTACTCGAGGCGGTGGAGCTTGGGAGGATCCAGCTGCAGATCGATTCTCCCCCAGCTGCTGCAAGACCTCCAAGTGTCTCTGTTGAGTCGCCTCTGCTGCAAGCCTAGATGACTCCATCTGTTGCAAGGCTAAGTTGTGCTGGTTCGTCATGTTAGCATTCTGCTGCTGCATGGCTGCCAACATCGCTTCAATTGTCCCCACCAAGTGAGAACCATCTGTGTTAGGAATAGGAGGAGGAGGAGGCCTAGGTGCCATAGCTCTGACCATACAAAGAGAGAATCATCAGTCCATCTTTCAAACACCACAATTGAACCAAAACACCATGAGGAACACACAACAGAAACTAGGTGAGCTCACACCTACAAACCCTAAAGGAACTACTGCTCTGATACCAAAAATGTAACATCCCATTTAATAGTCTTTCACACTATCAAACAAAACATTATTTCATGATCAGGCATAGCAGATAGTAGAGTTAGCAGATGTATATATATATATATATATACTGTATAAGCGTTTAGTACAGTCATCCAAAAGTATAAGAAGGGGGCCTAACAACTTGCCAAGCTAAGGCTTCTCAAAAACCTGGTTCAAAACTACTACGACTAAAAGTAAGAGAGGTCAGTTCCTGCTCTGAAGGCGGGCAATAACAGGCGATCATAGCAAAAGAGAAACCGCGAGCGCAAAACCACATGAACAAAAGAAAGGGTAAGCTAACTGAGAGAAAAGAAAGATAACACAGAACATCATTTACATCACTCACAACACATAGATTAATAATTAAAATTCTAGACTCGATATCCGGATTGTGTAAGCGACATTGGAGCTCTTGGTGGCTTGCACCTGCAACGGTTCCCAGACTCTGCAGAGTCTGGACACAAGGGGTTATCACCCGACCGTTCCTAGGGTAAGTCCCCTTCGCGTCTAGGACTGGATCAAGTCCAAGGACTAGGACCTCCTGCTACTCCTCACGACATAATCCATTCTACTCTATCTGAGCGTGAATGATTATTGGAGTTTCAGGATACCAACCAATTAAGGATTCCACACGTCCTTACACTCTAACATTTCACATGAATTTCCTTTGAAATTCCATTCCAACCATCACACTACATACTCATACCCTTCAAATCTCATTACACAATATAAAAATTAATAACTTATCAACACATGAAAGCTTCCTTGCATAGAATCATAGTAAAACATGTCGTTTTTCCATTAAAACAGAAGTTGGTGTACTCCACTGTAGTGAATCTCGCTTAAGCTAGGTAATCTAGCCCAGGCGAGAAGCTATCTCGCTTAGGCGAGGCTACCTCGCCTAGGCGAGACATCAAACAGGGGCAAAGATTAAAACTGAGCGAACTCTCGCTCAGGTTAAACTGGCTCGCTTAGACGAGAGTATGTCTCGCTTAAGCAACTCCAGCTCGCCTAGGCGAGATTTCGCTTAGTTTCAGAGGTGAGCCTTTCTGGTAGTCTCACTTAGGCGAGACTCGCCCGCCTAGGCGAAAATAACAGATCATCTCACTGTTTTCACATGCAAGAACACAAATTCGAAGCTAACATGATCATACACACACACAAGCCTTTCAAGAAGTCAATACAGCACACCAATCTCATACAAAACATAATTTACAGCTCAATGAACAAGGTATCGGTTAGCTTCCCTTACCTTTTAACAAAACACCACAAGTAAGGCTCTAGCACAAGCGTACCTCAAATTCTCAACCTAAGGGGGCTGAAATTCGAAAATTCAGGGTGAGTACAAGACTCTAATTTGGTCTTGGTAGATATCAAACTCCAAAATTCCAGAATTGAAGAGAATCAAGGAAAAACTGGATTTGACTTACCGGAAGGGGAGGATGACTTAGCTAGAGGAGGAGTTCTTCTCCTGATTCTGGGTTTCAACAGCTGTAACAGAGGGGAAGTGATTAGAAAAGGGAAAAGAAACTGAGTTTTGCTTGAGAGTGAGATGGGGTGGCTATTCAGAGAGAGGGAAGAGCAGTGAGGTGTAGTTTGGTTCTGTGAGAGAAGTTGGGGAAGAAGGGTGTGTATAGAGAGGGGATTAGTGGGTCCTAACACAATAATTATTAATAATTATAGTGGCAAATTTAAATACTAAATTAAAAATTATTACTTACTAAAATAGTCATTATTATAAATAAAAAATTATAATTGATCACTAAATTGGTCTTTAAGATTAGCTACCATAGTTTTAACTACCAAAGGAAATTGATCAATAAAAGTTAGCTACATAGTTTTTGACTACCAAAATTAATTAGTTTCGAAGTCTCTAATTAATTAGCGACCAAGTTAAGACCAATTATAGTTTTTTATTTATAATAGTGACTGTTTTAGTAACACTACAAGAAAACTTCTAAATAGTGACTAATTTTAGTGACAAATAATTATTAGTAACTATAGTGACCAATTTAGATACCAATTTACAAAACTAAAAGTTATAAGTTACTAAAATAGACACTATTATGAATAAAAAATTATAATTGGTCACTAAAGTGGTCTTTAAAATTAGCTACCGTGGTTTTAGCTAAAGGAAATTGGTCACTAAAAATTAGCTACCTAGGTTTTGGCTACCAAAATGAGTTAGTTTCTAAATTAGTCTATAATTAATTAGTGACCAATTATAATATTTTTTTATAATAGTGACTATTTTAATAACCAATAATTTTTAATTTTGTAAATTGGTAACTATAGTGCTAACTATTTTTGGTTTCTCAAATTAGTTTCTAATTGAGGACTTTCTTGTAGTGTAACCAATAATTTTTAATTTTATAAATTGGTATCTAAATTGATCACTATAGTGACTAACTATTTTTGGTTTCTAAAATTGGTTTCTAATTCAAGATTTTCTTAAAGTGAGCCTTTTAAGGAGCCTTTGAGCCAAGTAGTATATGTTTGGGTTTTGTAGTTTGGTCCTTATGTTTGTTTGTGATAGAGCAACCTGCCCAAAGCTTTAACTGGGTTAAGGTTGTCCCAAAAGAAACTATAGGTCGATTAATCCATGTTAGGTGTGTTCCTGCTCTTCTTCATTTAGCTCACCCAATAGGCATCAATCTTTATGGACCTAATAAGGGAATTTAAATTTGAATTTCCCCTCCTTTTTTTCTCAACCTCGGACCAAATTAGAGCCTATAAGTAAATGTGTTCAACTCATGTAAAATCACTTTGGAATTAGTAATGAAATGTTGCAAAGATTGCACCACTACTTGTTCCCGAGTCACTCTAGACTAGTTTCCTCTTTGGCTACTCTAGGTTTCCTTCCTTAAAAATTGGCCTCACCTTTCTTGAGAACTTCAACATCACCGAACCAAACTTCAACTCTCTTCCTTTACTCAAAAGCTTCCGCTCATCCACACACCTCACTCCATTATTTGAAGACGCTTAATCGGTTGCCATCATTTGGCATCTAGAGCCATAGTTCTTTAAAAGCTAAGAGTCTATTCTCTTAATTTTTTCTTTGATTGTGTTGTTCATGATTTATTTTATATGATTTGATTAAGTTTCATTGATTGATTGGTCCACTCCTGTATTCTAATTGAGGTTCAAACTCATTTGCTTCATCTTGAACCATCTATGTGTGCTTTAGGATTCATAATGATCATACATATATGTTTCAAAAAATTCTTTAGTCTTCTTTCATTTTTTCGGTGTAATTGCTTTAGTTTTGAGTTTCTTTGTATTTTATGATCCATATGTTGTGTCTAGAGTCATGTTTAGTCCTTACACATCATAAACTCTTAAGTGTATCTATTGAATTTGTCTCTTTTTTGCAAGTAAAAAATGCATATCATATGTGCTTTAAGTGTTTTTTCGTTGCAATTTTGAGTTCATACTTAGAGCTAGGTTTAAATTGTGTCTTCATTGAGTTTGTAACATCTATTTTTGTTTCCTATATTGTTTCTATTCAGCTAAGATTACTCCTTTATTCTCTTTGCTAATTTCAATTGATATGATATGTTGAAGTGGTAGAGTAGTGGCTTGAACTGAATTGTAGTTGAATAAAAAGAAATAAGAAAAAGAGCCAAAAAAAAGTATACAAGTGTTTGATAAAAAGAATAAAGCAAAAGAAAGATAAAATTATGTGCATTTCAGCCATTACATTTACTTGGATTGCCTTGTTCTAGAATATCATACATTGGCTAACTTCATTTCTTGAATTCAAGCATCTATATCATACATTGGCCTCTTATTTTGGTTCTTCATCATGTCTAGAAATCCTTTTCCCCATAATGATAGTGACTCAAGATCTTACCCAAAAAGTTTAAATCATATTACACAAGAGCTCAAGTCATTAAAGTTATGGAGAAAACAAGAAGCCTTAAGAAAAGAAAAATAAAAAAATTGAGAGAGAGGCATAACATGCTATTCTATAGGAGAAACTCAGGATTTGGAAACACAAGGATGAGAAAGTACAAAATAAAATAAAAAGTATGACTCATTCTAGCATAAGCTTGAAGGCCAAAGACACTCTTTATAAGGATAATAGCATGGGTAGTAATGAATATTATCAACTTCCTCCTCATAAAACTATAAGAGAACACACCCCTAGTCAAGCTAGGATAGATCTCCCTCACTTCTATGTAAAGGATGATGTTGAGGCATATCTTATTAGAAGATGAAGGTGGAACACTTTTGCTTGCCACCAAGTGAGTGAGGAGAGAAAAGTTCCATTAGCAACCCTTAGCTATGTATTGGTGGACCTCATTGGAAAGAGAGAGATTAATAAACAATGGTCTTTAGTCAGATTTGTTTCTAACTTCTGTAAGACCTGAGAGATTTAAATAATTAATTAAATAATTATTTAATAAATGCGGGTCGTAGAAGCCATTAAGGCATTAAATGCGAAAGGTTATGACGTGGAAAAGTACTAGCTCAAGTGGTTGAGAGTACTTGGTTGTGTGAGAGGAGTTGGGTTTAAGTCCTATGTATGCCATTAGTGCGTTATTAAATTTGGTATAATTTTTAATATATGTTAATCATGTTGCTAAATGTTATAATAACTGAAGCATATTAGTTAGCATGAAATATGAATTTGTATGATGGTTTGGCATTGATTTGGCATTGCATGGTTGTGGGTTCAAGCCTTGGAGAACCCGAATTAAACTTTATTTTTGCTATTTTTAGTTTTGGCTTGAAATTGAAGGATTAGAGGAAAACCTAGCAGACCTAGCAGCCAATGGTGGCTGGAAAGCAATCTATTAAGTGTGCTTGAATGACAATTAAACACCATCAATGGGACATTTTCGTTTTAGGACCTTAAATTACCATTAAAACATCATTAAAAAGCGAATTGAGAGAAATGAGAAAGTTTTCTGCGGTGGTCATTGTGGAATAGGCCAAGGAGTACGAAATTCAGTGGGAAATTGAAAGTGTGAGTGGATCTTTGAGGCTGAATTGAGAGAAGCCAAGGAAGATTATTTTGGAAGCAAAGGAAAAATGATTAAGCATAAAATCACTCAAGGGAAGCTTTAATCCAGGTTAGGGGAGTTTCATTATGTGTGTTGTACGCCATTCACATGTTTTCGTGCTGTCTTGGATGATTGGAATGTGTATTTTAGAGTTGCGCTGAAATCTGTCACATTTCTGGAAATTTCCAGAAATCGCCTGGCGGCATTGAAGGCCCACCAGGCGACTCATGCCTACAGAAGCCAATTCTGGGTTTTCTCCTATGCACCGCCTAGCAACTAAGTGTTGTCCGCCAGGCGATATGAGCTGGCTTGCCCAGTTCTCTTGGGTTTTTGGTATACAGCGATGTTGGGATGTTTGGAGTTGATTTATATGATTGGTATGCTGTGTGATTATCTGTAATTGCCTAATTGGAGCAAGATTGTATGAACTGTGTATGAATTTGGGATTTAGGGTTTATGTTGGGATCGGGGATGAATGAGATAGATAATGTTATGAGATGTGCATTGGTTGCGTGTGATTGATGTTAATATGAATATGTTATGAACCCTGGATGTGGTGTGCATGGGAAATTGTGTCAGTTGAAGGTAAACTTTGAAATTGGATGGTTTGAGATTTATACTGGGTGCGGGAGGAGTCTGGGCATAACCTAGTTTTTCACACACCGCCTGGCGGCACTAAGGCTACCGCCAGGCGACCCATCAGCTCAGCAGAAAAGTTTTTTTTTGTGTGTGTTCGCTTTATGGGAGTGGTTGATTGGGGTACCTGTAGAACGTGTTGTGGTGTGCGATAAACTATGTTTTAGGGTGTATGTCATTTAGTGATAATTATGAAAATTATGTGTGTGAGTTGGGTGGATTAGATATTTCATACATAATGATTATTGTAGTGATGACCTCATTACTTAAGTATTGGTGCAATCATAGTTTTAAACTTGGTGACCTGAATTATATGAAAATTAAACTGTATGGGTATAAGGCTCGGAGTATATTGTGGATATCTGGCAGGTTTAATGTAATAATTGAGGAAGAGTATGTGTGCATAATAAAATTGACTTGGAATGATTTGAGCACGTATCAGTAGTTGTGATGGGGTACCGTAAACTGTATTTCTGTTTTGTTACAAACGGTGGGTACCATATGAGCCATCTCTTGGTTTATTCACTATTGAATAGAGTGAAGCATGAAATGGCATAATAATACTTAATTTGGGCATGAGTTAATTGTACTTCTTGAGATTTGATTATGGTGTTATATTTTGAATTCTATGATTGATGTGTGAACGCTGCATGGTATATTTGGGGTCTCGTAAGACTTGACAAAAACTAGTAGCATTGTGCTACTAGTATGGCGCCTAGCGGCGCAAGACGAGCCGCTAGGCGATAGAGGTTCAAAACAGTGGCAGGGACCACTGTCTGCGCGAGGCGCCTAGCGGCAGGGTTGGGTCCGCCAGGCGGTGACGGAGTAGTGCAGCTCCTATATGGTGCTTAGCGCCTGGCGGTGGGTGAGTGGTCATCAGGCGGTCTAGGACCAGAAATCGCCTAGTGATGTCTAGGTGGTGCCAGGCGTTTTGGTTGCTGTGAAGTTGGTTGTTGTTATGATCAGTGGACTTGAATGAATAAGTTCATTTACCTTTGTGTTTGGGCTTGATGTACTAAGTCCGATAGGGGTCTGGGATGTGCTTGGTGGTTGGACGCATGATGGGCATGAAACTGGTTAGTTCCTATCGGCTGCTAAGTGGCGAGGAGTCATTAGTATGGTGATTACATGCGTCGGACGCACGATGGGCAAGGAATAGTTTTGTTCCCGTTGGCTGCTATTGGGCGAGTTGTCCATAGTATGGTAATTGTGTGCGTGTCAAGGTCCAAGCGAGGGAGGTTTGGATGTTTTACTACAGGCGAGGAGTCTGTGGGGCAGGACTATGAGCGGGATAGGCTCGTAGGGTCGGACCACGAAAGAGTTAGTTTCGTGGAAGCACGATACAGTCCCAGGACCTAGATTCATGCATATGACTCATGATGGACTATGAGGTCAGGGATGGGTAATTTGTAATAATGGAATATTTACGTATGATTTAATTCTTGGGATGGGTGTCATATTTATTATATATATATATATATATATATATATATGTGTGTGTGTGTGTGTGTGTGTGTGTGTGTGTGTGTG
>Ga0214542_1009276_pt1 | contig 15447 bp, 10 predicted proteins | sample CNSS1metaG_FD_160096 | JGI IMG/M metagenome (GOLD analysis project Ga0214542, IMG submission 160096) | Root nodule microbial communities from cowpea collected in UCLA plant growth center, Los Angeles, California, USA - CNSS1 | ecosystem: Host-associated > Plants > Roots > Nodule | place: USA... | reverse complement strand
CAACTTCTTCTCCTGAGTCTCACTCCTTGCCTCCTGTTTTGCCTTTACCATCTCAACCCACTCATCCTATGCAAACCCGTTCAAAATCTGGCATTGTTAAACCCCGTAGGTTTCCCACCTTACTTCTTACTGTTGCAGAACCTTCCACTGTTAAGCAAGCTTTGTCTTCTCCTCCTTGGCGTGAGGCTATGCAATGTGAATATGATGCATTAATGGCCAATCAGACCTGGTCCCTTACTGCTCTTCCTTCTGGCCGCACTGCTATTGGTTGCAAATGGGTGTTTCGCATCAAAGAAAACCCAGATGGTTCTATCCAAAAGTATAAAGCCCGTCTTGTTGCTAAAGGGTTTCATCAAAGGTTAAGTTGTGACTATTCTTAGACTTTCTCTCCAGTTGTTAAGTCGGTTACTGTTCGGTTGATTCTTACACTTGCTCTAACCAATCGCTGGTCTGTGCAACAAATTGATATCAATAATGCCTTCTTAAATGGCATTTTACAGGAAGATGTCTACATGACTCAACCTCCTGGTTTTGAGTCTCCTGATTCCTCTCTTGTTTGCAAACTTCATCGTTCCATCTATGGCTTAAAACAAGCCCCACGCGCTTGGTATGACAGACTTACCTCTCTACCTTGGTCAGTTTTGGATTTGTTCACAACAAGTGTGATCCCTCTCTGTTAGTTCTCACTACTGCTTCTGATTGTGTTTATGTGCTTATCTATGTTGACGACATAATTTTCATTGGGTCTTCTGCTGTGTTGCTGCAATCTATAATATCCAAACTGCATGTTGTTTTTGCTCTTAAACAACTTGGTGATCTTGAGTATTTTTTGGGTATTGAGGTAAAACATCTTCCTAATGGCTCTCTTTTTCTCTGTCAAACCAAATACATTCGTGATCTCCTTGTCAAAGCTGGCATGACAGAAGCTAAAGGCATTTCCACTCCTCTTCAAGGTGGCCTCAAACTTTCCAAGTATGGCTCTGACTACTTTGATGATCCTGCTCTCTACAGATCCATTGTGGGTGCTTTGCAATATATCACTATAACCAGACCTGAGATTGGCTTTAGTGTCAATAAAGTTTGCCAATTCATGTCTCAACCTTTATCTGATCACTGGAAAGCTGTCAAACGCATTCTGCGCTATTTAAAGGGTACTCTTTCTTATGGGTTACATCTTCAACCTGCTCCTAGTTCTACCCAGTATACTCTCACTGCTTTCTGTGACGCTGATTGGGCCTCAGATATTGATGACAGAAGGTCCACTTCAGGTGCTTGTATTTATTTTGGTAAAAATCTGGTTTCTTGGTGGTCTAAGAAACAAACTTTAGTTGCTCGGTCCAGTGCATAGGCCAAATATCGCAACCTTGCTATCACTGCTTCTGAGCTCTTATGGTTGCAATCTCTTCTTAAAGAGTTAAAAATTGTGTGTGCCACACCGGTCATCTATTGTGATAATCAAAGTACTGTCGCTTTGAGTCATAATCCAGTTCTACATTCTCGCACAAAGCACATGGAATTAGACATCTTCTTTGTTCGAGAAAAGGTTTTGGATCTCTCTTTAATTGTCTCCCACATCCCTGCTACTGATCAAGTTGCTGACATCCTCACCAAATCCCTCTCTCAAGCTCGGTTCTATATCTTACGTCACAAACTCAATGTTATTGATTCCTTTCAATAATCTTGTGTTTGAGGGGGAATGTTAGAGTATATAGAATTATATTATGCAATTCTGTTTTGACTTAGATTTTGTATTTGTTATACGGTTATAACCACTGTGACAGCTCAGCTCTAGAGAATATATTCCTTTCTGTTAGATGTTCCCTGTATATAAAAGCCAACATTCTGGTCTATGAATAACAAGAAGATCTTTCATAAATTCTCTGCTAGTTTTCTTTTCTCTGTTTTTCTTTCTATGTTACAGTAGATTTAATTGTAATAGACACTCTCTACAAACTAGAGCTTTAAAGTAATCCCTCTACAATTTTCTACTTTCTCTAAGTAAAAATCTTGCATACAATGTGCTTGGAATTATGCACATAGGATCATAGAAGAGTGAACTTGAATATGGAAATTGGTTTTTATTTTTATTGATATGAACCCTTTTTAGGTAGGGGTGGTGGGGAATTGTACTGATCTATTTTATGAGATGTTTTAGAAATATGTACCCATTCTAGGATGCAGCATGCACACCGTTGATGACTAATAGACACCTGTTACTAATTCCTAAAGCTTTCAACATGGAACAAAGAAATTCATGTTATAATTTCATCCTGGGATTCCTTTACGTTTCTTACAGGTTATTCAATATTAGAGGAGTTATAGAATTTGTAAAAAAAAGGTGGTGACACCCTTCAATAGATGATTGAGAATCCGAGTGGGAAAATTGGGAATTCCCTGCCAAAACAACTTTGAGATTTGCCTAGTAAATAGTTCTCATATTTGGTATAATGTTCACATTTTAAATTTTGAAGACAGATGATGTTATTTAAAGGACATTGGACCATAATTTTGTTTGTTTGGGAGGGTTTTCTATTTGTTTGTTTTGGTTTCTTTAACTAGGGAGAGAGTAACGTTGTCACCTGAGGTATGTTAAAATACAAATAAATGGTATATTGTAAGTTTTAAGTTACAACAACAACAACAAACATTTGCCACTAGGTGGAGTTGGCTAAATATTATGTTTTGTGCTAAACCAATTCTTCAAAGAATCCATTTTATCATAGAGCCTTTTCATCAGTTTTATTTTGAATCTCTTTGGTTTTAATCCACCTTTTTCTCTAACTATTGGGGTATCCTCTATTTAATCAATTCTTTCATGTGGTTTCTGTTTATATTTTTCTCTCATGCCCTAGCTATCTTAGGCTCAATTCCACTATATTCCCAAATGTTAGATACCAATAAACCTTTATCACTCATCAATGCACTTAGCAGCCTTTACCTCATGCTCTTGTGTTCTCCAATATTGAATACACTATAGCGTCATTATTCATATGGTTGTGCAGTGTCAAAGTTTCTATAGTTGTGATATTTTATGATTAAAAGATGAAAGATTTTTATGTACTTTTGGAATATTTTATAAGTAGAAATGAATTATCATTGAATATATTTTGAATGAAGAGAATGTACTTTAATTTATATTTTCTTTTATTGGCTCATTATTATTAATGTATTATTATAGTAACATTTGTTCTTTGCCAGTTGGTTGAACCTTTTATTCTGCTGGCCTATTTATATTGAACCTAGTTGGGTTTCATATGGTTTATATAATTAGGTGAGGCCAATTGTGATTTTTTTTTTTTTATATATATATATATATATATATATATATATATATATATATATATATATATATATATATATCACTTATGTTTATTTAACAAATTACATAAGTTTATTATAATATACAAAATGAAATTTGAATAAGTTATAAGTTTTTTTTTATTCTAGGTACTCGATGTTGGAAGTGGTGCTCCATCACCTATTGGTATAAGAAGATCAAACGGGGTAGAAAAGACAAGTTAGAAACATAATTATAGAAATTTAGCAAAATGTATTATAATAATGTTTTAGATTTTTTTTTGGCTTTTGTTTTTAATGTGAAAACTTTTGGATGATCTTTCATAATATCAACTTTTTAAATATGAAATATGAATTATGAATGAAAGTATTAATGATCAAGATGTTGCCTATAATTTTTTAATTTTATGGAGAACAGGTTCAATAATAATCGAAAGTAGGTTACATAAAAATAATATAAAAAAAAATCACATTCAAATTATGGTAGTTGAAACGTTGTATAACGCATTCATACAGTGCAAATAATGGCATTTCTAGGTGTTGTATTGTACATGATAATTCTTTAAAATAAACAAATTAAGACGGTTTTAACTGTCATTATTTGTGCACAAAATGTGACGGTTTGAACTGCCATTATTTGCGCAATGCATTTAATAGCGGGTGTTGTGGCGTTTCGTCCAAGACCGCCATATTATTCATTGTGGTGGCAGGATATATGGCGGTACCCGTACCCGCCATACGCGCAAAATATGGCAGTCAAAACCGCCATTTTATACCCCAAATAACCGTCGTATTTAACAATTTTTTTTTTGTAGTGTGTCGAACGCGTTTCATGCTAGCATTTGAGTTATTTCAACCGTTTGACACATTCCCGCTTCAATATCTGTTGAGAAACTTGTTTGACACATCAAACAAATTTAACATAATTGGGTTAAAAGGACTAGATTCATTCACTTTTATAGTTTAAGGACCAAATTGTATCAAAGTTTCATATAGGGACGAATTACATTTTCGCAACAAAGTTCAGGAAATAAAACCATATTTAATCCTAATTTAAATTTAAAATACATCACAAAACAAGCTAAACAATATTAACCTAAAATTTAACAACGTTAAGGGTTACATGAAAAGTCAAGTAGATTATTCTCATCACTACAATTTAGGTCCTCAAGTTTTTCCTTTGAAAAACAAAGAAAGTAAACCTAAGTTTTTCCCTTACCTCTAAAGCTCTATAATAACATCTCCAAGTTGACAACAACATTACTCAAATGAATTTGCAATTGAATGAAATAAATTCTTAAAATTTTAGATTTTCATGAATCATAACTAATCATGCCAAAATAAATCAAGTTTGTTAAAAAAAAAATCATGTCCATATATTTTGAGTTCGAGATCTTACACAATTATCAATCATGTAATAATCATATTTATATATTTTGAGTTCAAACTTATCGCATAATAATTATTTAAGTACTCGAAGCACTTAAACCCTTCCATTATACCTTTTGGGTTGTAGTGGTCTTATGCCTATATGGATAGTACTAGTAGGTAGTACAATCCTACAGATACAATGTGTTTGCTACCCCACACCTTCTTGGTCTAAAAGTATAGTTAGGAGGATGGTCGACAATAGAGTATGAGGCTTGTGATTTATTTATACCTAACTAATTGTGTACATCAATATAGGATAAACATATTAGTACCTTCTTTTCCCATGTCTACGTGACCTTTCTTTGAACTCTATATTTAATGTATCTTTATAACTATACATAAAGTCCTTAAAATAACATTATTTTCGCATCCTTAATTTTCATCCACTCTAGCTTATTTTGCAATCATCTTTGCATTAACTTTGCATACAATTCTTCAAACTAAAATTAATTTTGTAATGTTCTAGATTTAATCTTCTGGGTATTCTCTTATATTCTTTAATCTGCAGAGTATTTTCCTTGGTTGTGATTGGTTGAAAATAATATGACAATATTCATAATCTTTAATTAGAGAGGTTTTCCTTTATATATTTATCTTCAATAAGATATTTAATCAATGTTGATATCATTTAAATATATCTTCACTTAAATCTTCAATCGGTGTTGATCTACTAATTCACGACTTGTAATATGATGATCTTGATGTTCTCTTTGTTGATTAAATCATCAATTTCAACGTCAGATTTCATTCATCATTTTAGACTTGGGTCTTGTATTACCTAGCGACTTGTTGACTTTTTAATGTAGTATGATCAACTCATCTTGATTCATCTAATCATTATAGTCGTCTAATATATGATTAACTTTTGGTCAATCTTTCATTAGAGTCGTCTAATGAAAATTCTCATCTAGTAGAGACATCTGACATTCAACTTCTGTTGTTGACTTGACTCGTCTAATGATCTTTACTCATTTAGTATATGTTGTTTCACTTTATTCGTCTAACGATCTTCCTTGTCTTGAATTATTCTTTCTTTCCTTCTTTGGATTTCTTCTTCGGTCTTCATGCTTTAATTCATATATTACCATTTAACATTAAGACCTTCGATTGATAGAATCTTCAAGATAGTATAATCTTCATATCTTCCTTTTTGTTAATAAATTTATCTTTTTTGAACAGGTTAAAAGGCTTGAGTATAGTTTTTGGTATGAAAAAATTCAGTTAGTTGAATTATTTTTCAATCGACTGATTTCACTTAAGTCAAGTGAAATCAGCTGATTGTATGGAAAATTCAATTAACTGATTTCACTTAAACCAAACTATATATGTTGTGTTTTCTAGAGCAAAAGTAAGTTTATGATTTTTTGAGCACGAAATCTTGTCATTCTTTTATGGAAAACTCTCTCTCTCTCTCTCTCTCTCTCTCTCTCTCTCTCTGTAATACACAGCTGCAACGTGAAGTTTGAAGATCGTGGTTGATCTTGGAGGCTTTTTGGATTATGAGTAGCTTGAAGAACACATGTATGGTTGGCTAGGGACAACCACCATCAGGTTTGGATGTTCTTGTGCCTCTGGTTGGTTGCCTGATGTGATTTCAGGCCTATAAGTATGAATCTTGCAGGGTAGTTGTCTAGATTTTTGTGTGAGTAAAAAATATTGTGTGGTTTTTTTGTTCAAAAGTCTAATCTTGGTGTTTGATTTGTAAAACTTTTGAATACAGTAGAAACCAGACTCAGGTTGTCCTGGAAAACTGGATGTAGCTCTGTGATTGAGTGAACCAGTATAAAAACAACTGTGCAATTCTCTTTATTTCTTCTCACTCACTTTGAATCACTTTAAAGTCTCAAGAAAATCAAGTAATCCACTCTTTGCTGTGTTTTAATGCGTTCTTATGTAATTTGAGGCGGTATAATAGTTAAAAACATTGATTGGAACAAGTCTTGTATGTAAAAGATTGTTGTTTGAGTTAAATCTGGGAATTCTGTATTCTACATAAATTCCTAGTATTTTAGCGGACAAATTTGTCTTTTTAATCGACTATTTCATATTTCAAGAACAAATTAGTCTACTGTTTTATTTTTTCACTAATTGAAAGTGTACTGGTCCGCTGCTTTTATACCCTCACTTTCCAGTCTATTTGATTCAATTGAAAAGAGTTTTAAGCTTTTGAAAAACTTTTAAATAGCCAATTCAACCCCCCTTCTTGTCTTAAATCACCATTTCAAAACTAACAAGGCCTTGAGCCAGCCCTGCCTATATCCAATCATCTATCCTACTAATATCTTCCCCCAAACTACAAAAACTTCACTCTTAGCATTTCAACCTCACCTAAGTTAACCATTTGAAAATAAGAAATCATATGTAGTATTGAAGAGAAGCCATTAAAATAGAATTACAAGTAAATAAAAGTTGGATTGCTACCATTTTACCCTCTAGAAAACAACCAATCAATTGTAAGTGGACTTTTAAAACCAAATTACATGCCAATGATACTGTAGAAAGGCATAAAGCCAAATTGGTGGATTCACTCAAGTACATGGATTTTATTATCTTGAAACTTTTAACCCTATAATTAAAATCATTATTATTAGTCTTCTCCTAGGACGCCTTAAACATTTAGATGTCAATATAACCATTTTACACAGAAACTTCGATGAGGAAGTTTGCATGTAACCTCCTCCAAAGGATTATTGTTCCTTCTCTCAATCATGTTTGCAAGTTACAAAATTTGTGCTAAGCAAATCAATAATACAAAGTTGTGTCAACTTTATATGCAAATCTTGTTTCACACAACCCAAGTGTGAGTGTTCTATTGCCACCAAATAAATGAGTCAAGGATTCACTTTCAATTCTCACCTATGTTATGTTGATGTTTTGCTTCTCATATGTTCAAACTTAGCATAAATAAATAAATAGTAAAAAAAAACGACAAAATTTGATATTAAGGATCTGTAAAACCCTAGAAAATGATATTCTAAGACTAGTAGTGGTTTAAAAATAGTGAGACTCGAATATTTTAATATTAAAAGGTTTTATTATAAATAGAATTGTTATAAAAGATTTTCATTATTTTAAAACTCACTCTCTCTAGAAACCACTTTTCTAAAGTTCTCTAACTTCTCTCTAGAAGTTATCCCCCTCTATTCGCCTGATTGAAGATCTGAAACCGTAGGAGTGATCCTCACGACGAGCTCTTCAAATTGGACCAATTAGTTTCTTCGTTCGCGTAAGTTGAGTTTCCGCCTTCTTTTTTGGTCGATTTCTGTTTTCTGTTGCATGTGAGCTCTCTTCCGCTTGCATGCATCGTTTTATTCATCAGTATGAGTCTCTGTTGACTAGTGATCATAACAATATGTCCTGATTGTTCTTGTGATGTTTCTATGTATAAATAGAACATCCTATGGAGTTAGAGGTGTTTGGCATTCGTAAAGTTGTTTAAGTAGGATAACAAGTAAGGGAAGCTAATAATTGATTAGCTGATGATTTTATTTGGTACAATTGTGGTATAATTTAGAATTGATAGCCTGACTATTGTGAATTGGTGAATTGATTGGTGTTTTGAATGAATTGAGATGTGAATGTATTGTTTGAATTTGGGGTAAATTGAGAAAGATGGATTCTTGAGTCATAACTCTAATTGGTATTACCTTCCTTGGGTTAGAACTATTTTTGGACCAAAATCTATAATGGAAGTACCATTTAGAGTCATGAAAACAAGTAGCAGATTTCTCAAGAAAAACCAAAACCTTTGGTGCTTTCTTTTTTTAGTGTGGCGCTAAGTGTCAGAATCTGACATTGAGCGCTGAAAAGTGCGAGAAGTTTGGCATTGAGCGCTAGCCGAGTGGTGCTTGAGCGCTGAGACCTTTGCAGGTCTGGAAGTGATTTTAGGTACGGGCGCTGAGTGGTGGAATTGGCGCTAAGCGCTGAAAAATGCAAGGCAAATGGCGCTGAGCGTTGGAACCTAGCGCTGAGCGCTGAATTCTCCTGTTTTACTATTTGCTATTTTTGATATGTATGAAGGTATCTAGTATGATTAATTTCTATAAGATAAATATATGAAATGTAATATGAGATTGCTTATGTGAAAATGAGTTGAGAATGGTTGATGTTGATCTAAGGAGGATTAGTACTTGATTTTGTTAGTGTATGCATTGACATAGGGTAGGCAGTAGGAGGTATCCTGATACTCTAATGAACATTCACACTCAAATATAGTAGAATGTGTTATATGGTGAGAGTGACAGAAGGTCCTATTGTTTATAAGATTGTATTAATATATACACATGATTATCTATTTTGAACATTAGGATAAAATATCCTATTTTATTAGTTGTTTTAGATTGCTAAAAAAATGGGATGTTATAGGATTTGGGTGATTTGAAATACTTCCTCCTTAGTCTAGAAGTTGTAATATGAAAAAAAAGAAAGAGTTCAAACGAAATATGCTCTTACCTTACTAGGATATAAAATTGGCTTTTAGTTGCCAAGTCTTCCAACATTTCCGTAGAGCATACTTTCAAACCTCACAAGAACTGAACTCCTCTTTTTGTTGCTACCATTTATAGAAGGCTTATTGATAAATTGATTTACCTCACATACTAGACCTAATTAATATCACATATGCTATTATTTTCTTAGTGAGTTTTTGAATGCTCCAACTACATAGCATCATCAAGCAACATTTCAAATTCTCAGATAGATAAAAAAAAAAAATCATTTGAATAGTGGTTATTATTTTGTCTCAAATGATCTGAACCTCTGAGGTTTCAATGATTCTGGCGATCACGCATTAACACTAGAAGGTTTCTTTCAAACCTTTCTTCTTGGAAAACTCTATTATCTTATGGAAATGCAAAAAATAGTGTATAATAGCTTCTCCAAATTCTCCATAGCACTAATCCTTCCGTTGCAATTCTTATAATTCTTTACTATGATAATAAGTTTGTGGTTCAAATTGTTTCTAATCTCATTTCTTAAAAGAACTAAGCACGTTGAAATAGATTACTACTCTCTACGCCAAATCTCCGGTTGTTGTTGAACCATTCTTTTTCTTCTATGCAAGCTTAGAATGTTTGTCATATGCCTTTCAATCCTTCCAACTTGAAAGAGGTGTTAGTCTTTTTCTTTTTTGATTTTGATTTCTTTGCATGAATAAATATCTGTATTCTTTTTCCTGCCTTAATTGGTGGCACTCTCTTATACAATAATGAAACATAACAGGTATACCAATAGTCTCTTCTTTTACCCCTTTTACATTTAACCTTTTTGTAAAATTTAATATAATAATAGATAATAACTACATTTAAAGATTAAACTAATAATAAAAAACTACAAAATATAAAGCAATTACTCTCGCAATTTTAAAATTAAATTTTTACGAGATTATACTAGTAATCCAGCCAAGAATTCCCAACATATAAAAAAACAGTTCTTAGTAGAGGGCAAATAAAAAATTGCAGCCATTTTCAAAATGAAAGGTAAATTTAAAAAAAAAAAAAAGAAAAAAAAAGAAAAAGGTAGCTAGGGTTCTTCAGAACTGATAAGAAATTATAAAAATGAACTTTTCCAACTGTTACAAAAATGTTTTAGAGAAGCGTGTCTTCCAACATTACACTTTTAACATGTTATTATCCTAAAAAAAAAATTAAGACCACAATTAATTGATTCCGAGGAAAACTCAAACTAATAGTTACTAATCCAATCAAACGCTAAATGATGTCGTTGAATCTAAAGACCAGTTAAGTCACTTAACCGTTTAAGAATTTGAACTAGTCACTTAACCTTCGAAAACCAACCATCGAGACGAAGGGGAAGAATGGTTCGAAGATATTCAGATGGCACGGATGTTGGCAGAGCCCAAGAAGGAAAGATCTCCGACTCCAATAAAAAAAAGACAACATTCCCATTTGAAGAAACCATCCACACATTAGCCACCGTTATCGACACAAAATGAAGCAAATAAGCAGTGACATGTTTAAGCAGCAGAACTCAGAGTAGTGCAAAAGCTCTTGCAGCTCCGGTGCTTATTTTAGATGAAGAGGAGAAATCCGGCATCCTAAGATAATTCTTTTACCATAACAATGAAAAGTAGAGTGTTTTATTGGAGTCATGAGAATGATGTCTCTACTTTGTCATGCAGGATGACCACCAAGTTATGTGCATCATCAAGCAGTTTCCAAACATCAAGATGACCAGACATACTATTGCATTCCTTAATGATCTCGTCCATGCTGCTGTACTTCTCAATGATCAATTTCCTTCTCTGCAACACCGAAGCTGCTATTGCATAAAGTAATAAATCTTCTGTTGGTGGAGCACGCTGCCTAATTCTGCTCCACGCAGATTTCCCAATACCTGCCCTTATTGCCGCTTGATCTGCCCACATCACTTCCCATAGGCACAGGGTCTGTTCAAATGTCAATTCCCTTCGAAACATTACCACCACCATTCTATAGACAAAAAAACAATCCTCAGCCTCAAGCTTTTCCAAATGCCTAAAAAGGTGGCCATCCTTAAACTTGATTATTTTTGCGACTAAATCCAGTTGCCTGCGAATACCCACTTCATCAAGCCTAAAATTTTGCCGTGCCTTCTTCATGAATCCAACAAAACACCAGAAAGCCTCATGATCCTCTGATATAACACTAACTATAGGAGATAGCAGGTCACTCATACCTTGACAGTAGCCAATGTCAGAGTCATATAGGGCATATGCTTCAAGAATAGCAACTAGTCGAGCAGCATGGAAGATTCTGCCAGGCTCTAGGTGACCATAGTCCTTCAAGCCAACAGCCTCAGCACTTCGACGGGCCCTACTGTCTGATACTGAGGCTTGAGATGGGTAACATGACATCCATTCAGCATTGGCACGTACTGCATCAAGTCGGATAATTCGTTGCCAGGTGGAAAAATCTTCATTGGATGGTGCCTTTGATGGGGTTTTTGCTTTTGTGGCAGAAGATACTTCTTGGGAAGCTTTGTCTGGATTGTCTTGTTCCTTAACATCATCAGAAGGAACTGCCTGAATTACTTCAGGACCTTCAGAGGAGTCCGAATCAGAGAAATCAGTATCCAATGTAGAGGCATCAGCGTTATTCACATTAGGAACATCTTCTCCTTCCAACAGGGCACTGGACAGATCGTCGGAATGCTCAACATCAGGGCTTCTATCCTCACTAGAAAGAGATTCCCTAGCACTGGCTGCATCATCAGAACTGGCAGAACTAGAATCTTGAGACAGACGTTTACCATCTCCCTCAAAGCTGATTTCACCAACTTCATTTAACTTATTTCTCTCATCACTTTGCTTGATGAGTTTCCGACATTGTCTGCGGAGTTTTTCATACTGCTTTCTGTGTATAAAGATATGGAATAAAATTAAAATGATGTTAACACTAACACCCCTCTCAGGAAGGTAAAAATCCAAAAAATATACATTTTAAGTCTAACAATACATGATGGATTGAGCACAAGCAATAAAAAGAATCAAACATTTGGAGATAGAACTTGCATTCCCACCTATTTTGAGTTTTTATAACATCTCTTTCGGCCTTGTTGCTGCCTAAGTCATACCTGCATGTTTAAAGTATAATCAGAAGTTGTACAAATTTTATATGAATAAATTTCAAATATATACATGATGAAAAAGAAAATGATCAAATTCCAGTATTCCGGAAGAAAGAAATAACAATGAATCATTCTCCTTCCAAATGCACACATGGGGAAGAAAACCAGGCAGAGCTATTATTTTAAAGATAATTACAATTCATCATGTAAGTAAATAAGTAGTAAAGATCTACTATCATCTAGAAATGAATAGCTTACACTCCAAGCAAGAATGGCCAAACCTCAGCCCTAATACTGGGATCAACACCCTGCATAAAAAATTAACAATGTAATTAATTCTAAAAATAAGTTCATAAAACATAATTCTGTGCAATAAAAAGAATAGGTAAACTCACTCCACTGCGCACTCTTTTCAGGAACTTATTTCCACCATCATAGAATTTACCATCTTCTGTAAACAAGGATTTCCATTGGTGAGATGACAGAGCGTGTTTTCTTCTCCTTTGTGACCATGGTGATTTAAGCCGGCCCCTAAAACATGGGGTAATTAATTACTACTTGCAGGTTAGAGAATAGAGGATAAGGAGCCAACTAATCATGAAAGTAACGAGAGTTGCAGAAAAATGCACATACAACTGTATCCCAAAAGATAAAATGCATAGAAAGACATTGTTCCACAAGTAAACAACAGTACACTAGCATGAAACGACAACTTCTACAAGTAGTTGTGGTTTTTTTTCCCCAGTGAAGAGGTTGAAAAAGCATGCCAAGTTTTAGCATGTCACAAACTACAATTCTACAAGGAAAACATTCGTGTTGAGTTTTGAGTAAGGAATGAGAACACATAAATGTATATAGTTGTAGATGAATCCAACTTGCACACTATTATTATTCCTCTTTCCACTTGCATAAGAAAAAAAAGAAACAAATCAGGTTTCGCATCAGTTATGTTCTTTCAACACTACTAAGTACAAACCTCGGCCTATAATTCACTAGCAACTCAATTTAGTGTTAACTCAGCCTTTTCTATTCTAAATTTTTTAGTTCATATTATTTAAGGGAGGAGCCTATGTTGATGTGAAGATATAGAAAAAGAAAAAATGAATGCATAAATTGTTGTAAAATGAAACTTATCACATGAATCCACGAATGCAATCATAGCTTGATCTGGTTGATTGATTTAAAATGGATCAGGATAAAGGAAAGGAGCTTCAATTTCGAATAACATGTTCTAGTGTATGAAAAGGTGAGGGGAAAAAATTAGGGAATGCGGAGAAACAGAGATCTGGCAGGAAATAACAAACACAGAGCAATTGAAGAATGTGAGTCGAAACACACCGTTCAGAGCTGTAAGAGAAAGAAATGAAATTGGAGAGAGAGAGAGAGAGAGAGGAAAGGGAGAGAGGAACTCACCGATGGAAGGGAGAACGAGAAGAAGAAGCCGGTGAGGAAGAGGAAACAACGAATAGAACCGAACGCAAAGGGGTCCAAGACGACGACGTTGAAGAAGAGGATGATGAAGAAGAAGAATTAGAATTAGGAGAAGGTGAAGGAGGAGGAGACGAATTCGAAGATGGATTGTGGCTTCGTCCACGAGGATTCATCTATAATCTATAATAATAATTACAATAATAACAATACTTGCTATCTTTTGAACAAATATAATTATATGTATATATACACATAGAAGCTTTTTTCCCTTCGGCTAAGTGGAACGAATCGGAGTTAGGGTTTTGGACGCTCTAATTTGATTTTCTAAAAATTTTCTGTTTTACCTACTGGCGCCGTAGAAAATCACGGCGACGATGGCGACGCCGGCGAGAGCGGTGAAAAGCACCGCCGGAGTAGAGGGCGAGGCCACGGCGGCCATTAACCAGAACTTGCACTTGCCACCGCCACCGACGGAGAGAAAGGTGGTGTCGCTGTTGCTGTTGATGGTGTTGGTGTTCAAGTGGTTGGATGGGAACATGGGGAAGAAAGAGAGAGGGTCGCTTGGGAAATTACGGCAATGCCCTTTCTACGAGACCCTTTCTCTCTTCCACTTCGCCAAAGCCAGGTTCTGTTTGCTTTTCTTTTGTTTTTGTTTTTCACTTTTTCTTCATCTGCCAGAAAAGGCATGGGCGAAGGTAAAACGAACTCGGATGGAAGACTATTGGAGAAAAAATATAATCCGAGAACAGTGCATGTATAATAAAAAATACGGATAGAAATGCTTTATGTGGCCAAAAATCCAAAAACGGTGCTATTCAGAGGACTAAAATGGTATTTTCACCGTAGGCCAAATCATTTGGTTTATAAAAACTTAATCATTGGATATCCTTAACGGATTATTTTATTATCATTTTTTATCAATTTCGATTAACTATGTGCATGTTTTAATAATAATAATAATAATAATAATAATAATAATAATATTAACAGTGAAGAATATTATGTTAATTCTTTTTTTAAATTAAATACTCTAAAACTACTTTTGTTATATTTTTGTTTTTCACAGTATGAAATTTTTATTTTTAAGTCAACTAATGTTTATTTTCATTCACTGCTCTCTTATTTATTTATGTTGGAACAGTAGGAATTTCATTTAGTTGATGTAAAAATAACATTAATAAAAATTATAATTCAAGTATTAAATTATGATATAATAGATCGGCATATAAGAGAATAATGTATTTTGGAGGCTGGCATTAGGATTTAACAACCAATATGTAGAATCCTAGTATCATGTGTGAATAGATGAGATCAATTTATTATGTATGATTTTATTTTATTCATTAAAAGATTATGGGACACTTTAACATGTAAGTTTGTTTACCTTATTGTTTTATTCCTTTAGAAAAATATTATAATTTATTTTGAGAGAGATTTTAAATTCAAGTATTAGGTAAAATTAGATAAGGCCCAACAACATTGTTGGACTTGATTTCTCCTAAGTATTTTATCCTGCACCTCCCTTTTTTCCTCTTGCATTTCCAAAAGAACTTAATATTAGAGATGGCAAATAAACCCGTCCTCGTGGGTATTGTCCGAACCCGTCCCCGTTTTGACGGGGAATCCCCGCATTGACTGGGTATGGGTATGGGTATGGGGAATCCCCGACTTTTTCAGTTGGGTATGGGGATGGGTATGGGGATGTACATATACCCGTCATAA
>Ga0214542_1009275_pt1 | contig 15449 bp, 6 predicted proteins | sample CNSS1metaG_FD_160096 | JGI IMG/M metagenome (GOLD analysis project Ga0214542, IMG submission 160096) | Root nodule microbial communities from cowpea collected in UCLA plant growth center, Los Angeles, California, USA - CNSS1 | ecosystem: Host-associated > Plants > Roots > Nodule | place: USA... | reverse complement strand
AGTGTACATTATTACACATAACCAAAACTCAATCAACAATTAATTCATGCATATACGCTTCAAAATTCTACCACACAATGGCTACATAATGACTACATTTTAGTCTTTCCCAAATTAAAAAAAAAAACAAAAAACAAAAAACAAAAACAAAAGAGGTAGTAAGTTTATAATCATTAAATCATAACTATTGGAAATCAAACATCCCAAACTTAGGCTAAAATGTTAAATTTTCAATGATCACAATAATTTCTAGAATTTGAGTAATCTAACTAAGGGTTTTTAGAAGTCGCATACACCCATCATTCATACAATTCATAAGTCATCATCTTATAAACTAATGACACGTTGACAAATTCATTATGGAAGTTGTTGCATACAAGGTATTTTCCACCAAGTTCTCCTTCTTTATGCAATCCTCCAACATAAAGGTAGCTTATGAGAAAAAAAATGTAGTTGTCAAATAAAAAAGAGCTATGAGAAGAATCCCTAAAAAGACTCCCTAAAAAGACAAGACAAAATATGAAGGGTTAAATATGATTTTGGTTACTTAATTTTTAGTGAAAATTGAAATTAGTCTATCTTTGAAACTTTGGCCCAATTTAGTCCCTCAATCTTAGAATTGTGTGAATTTGGTCCTTTTGACAATTTTTTTAAGTTTATTTGATGTTTCAAACGCATTTCATGGCCTAAAGAAAACCTTATATTATTGGACCCAAAATACAAAGCCCAAAATTAAACCATAATATAATATTTACAAATACAAAGTCCTAGGCTAGGTCTTCACGTTCTCCTTAGTCCATGTGAACTTCAGGTTAGGCTTGTTATGCTCAAAAGAGGTCAAATCTTCTTGTATCCTCCTAACCATAATTCTAGTTGTAGGACCATCGACTATAGGTATGTCATCAGTATTATAATGGTCATGCTTGAGAATACAATTTAATTAAGTATTTAGAAAACATTTTGTTTTTATGATATAATGATAATGTTACTTGTCGAGTTTTCCTAAGTTACAAGTCCTTTCCTTGCCTTTCTTGGAGTCATGAAAAAGTGTTTCAAGTAGAGATGTCAAAATGAGTTTCAACCCGTGAGCCAACCCGGCTCACCACGGATTCGAGACGGGTTGGGTTGAGAAAAATTCAGTTTTTTCAAAAGTGGGTTGAATTCAACCCCCGCTCACTTAACCCACGGGTTAAATGGCTTCGAGCCGGGTTGAAGGTGGGTTGACCCACTTAACCCACCAACATTTTTTTACAATTTTTTTTAATAATTATTTACTACTAATAATAATTATATATGTTCACAATTTCATATTTTTAAATGCTAGAATGTTGCTCAATAGAATTTGAATAGTTTGAATGTTTAATTAATTTGATTGTCAAGTTATATATGTAGATACTTTAATCTTTAACTTTATAGTAAATTACTCAAGCAATCGCCTTATAAACAATTTTTTCTAAATTAACATAACAAAAATGTGTAGTTTTTTATTTATATTTCGTTGAATAGTATGATAGAAAATGTGTAATATTAACCATGTTTTTTTGGACTATATGGATACTTTCTTGGAAACAATTCATCATATATTGGTGGTGAGCATGATGAAAACATTGGTTCTTGATTTTACTGTGATTATCATCTCATGGGTTGCTTAAAAAATTATTTAGATATTTGAATACTAAAAAATAAATACATAAATAATTATTTTTATGTGGATTGGTGAGCCAACCCACTTAACCCACCAACCCGTGGTGGATTGAGCCGGGTTACAAAATTTTTTGTTCACCATAAAGTGAATCAGGTTTGATTCACTCATTTTCAACCCGGCTCGTGGTGAGCCAATCCGTGTGAGCCGGTTGGCTCACTTTGACATGTCTAATTCCAAGTGACCTTCAAGAGTGTTCCAAGTATTAAAGAAAATCATCAAGTAGACATATCGTAACCTTTTTTTCAGTTAGAACTTTAATGCTAACCTTCTTTTCTTTTAACTCAATTTGGTCTTCAAGTTTTCTTTTATCTCAATTTGGTCCTCATTTTCTTAAAAATGATTTAATTTAGTTCTTACCGTTAGTTTTGACCAAACGGTGTTAAAGTCAACAACACATGTCAATTTATGTTTTTTTTTAATATTTTGATTTTTTTTTTGAATTTTTTTATTTTTTTGATTTTTTACACGTGTCACTTCACAGTTGTACCACGTGTCAAAATGATTCAATTTGGTTCCTATATTTGTTGTTAGTTTCAATTCAGTCCCAATTTTTGTATAAATGAAGCAATATTGTCCTTCCTTAAATTAACACTCAATTTATTTTTTTTATAAATCTTATGGTGATATTCTTACTAAAATTAACGTTTTTATTAAATATTTCTAGAAATATTTTAAATTAACTTTAAATTATATACAAAACATTAAACTTTGGTTTTGTTTTGAACTTGAAATTTTGTTCCTAAACTTATGCATGAGAAGTTATTTGATTTTTAATCTTCATTATGTTTGTATAATATGATACACTTGATGCCTTTATATATGATGACGAAATTGTTAATTGTTGAAATTAAGTTTGACGTTTAACTTTGTTTAATAATAAAACTAAAAAAAAAAGCTTGTTTAAAAATATTTCTACAAATATTTAATAAAAATGTCAATTTTATTAAGAACATCATCATAAGATTTATACAAAAAGTAAATTGAATGTTAATTCAAGGAGAGACAATATTGCTTCAGTTTTACAAAAAATGTGACTAAATTGAAACTAAAAACAAAGATAGAGTCCAAATTGAATCATTTTGACACGTGACATAACTGAAGTGACACATGTAAAAGATAAAAAAATTAAAAAAAATAAAAAATAAAAAAAAACCAGAAATTGACATGTGACATTGACTTTAACACCGTTTGGTCAAAATTAACGGCAATGACCAAATTGAATCATTTTTACAAAAACAAGGACCAAATTGAGACAACGAAAAATTGAAGGACCAATTTGACACTACTTGACAAATACAAGGATCAAAAGAGTAATTTAACCTTTTATTTTTCTTCTCTCTTTTTTTATGTTTTTCATTTTTTGTAATTCAAAACAACTTCCAAGGCCACCATACATAATGAATAATCCAAGAACCAACACAAATATGCACACCCACACCATACTTGATTGAGCATCCATTCCCAAAACAATTCCAAAGCCTCAAAATTTCCTACGGTATGTCAATCATGGTTTTAATGGCTAAGGGCTTGTAATTAGCTATAAGATAATGAAACAGGGTAAACAGGCTCAAAAAAGCTATCAAAGGAAATAATTTAAGGTAGGCTTATCTGGCTAGAGGCTCATCTGGCTAGAGGCTCATCAGAATAAAACTGCCTAAATCATCTCCAAACATGCATGTGAATAAAGAAGTATCAGAAATAGTCAAGTCAAGGCCAGTATGCAAGCAATCAAGAGGCATAACACATAAGAAAGAACAAAGAGTGGCTCAAAACCTCACACAAGGTAATACCAAAATACATATCTCTTGTAGAAGAAGAAAAACAAGTGAAGAAAAACATGTAGAAAATAAAAGTTGCTGAAGAAGAGCCATGGGAGTGGAGAAGAGCCATGGGAGTGAAGAAGATGGGGTTAGAGTGAAGAACTTTCATAGCTTAGAGAAAAACATGTTGTATTTGTGGTTGATGGAGGGTGAGAGGAGGAGAGTGAAAAGGAAATGAATTTGTGAGTGAATGATGAGAGGTAGATTTAGGTAATGAGGTTTTGAATTTTGATTATGATTTATTTTTTTGTAGTGTAAAATTTGAAATGAGTAATTAGTGTTATTTCTGATTATAGAGAAAGAAATTGAATGGAAGTAAAATTTGAATGAAAGATTTATATATATATATATATATATATATATATATATATATATATATATATATATATATATATATATTATTTAATTAAAAACTTGTTGATGGTTAGTTCTCTGTTTGTATATAGTATAGATACAAAGATTAATGAAAATAATCTCTAATATATTTTTGAAACAATTTTTATTTAGTATTTGTGATATACAATTATTTTATGCGTTAATCTTTTCTGTCCCTTGAAAGCGTCGTTTGCCGTGGAAATTACAATTTAGCACCGGTTTTCAAAAGTGCATCTTGCGGTTCCACAACATCGCTCAACAAATAAATAAATGAACCTTTTATTACTTTTTTTAAAAGCAAAAAATTATGAATCAGTTATCAAACATATTTCTCAAATAACATAGTTTATTGGAATTCAAATCCTACATTACTTAATTAAAAATACAAACTAGTATATTCATACAGTTTAAAAATCAATTCGACATTAAATTACTTAGAGAAAAGTAATTTTAACACATTTTCATAAACTAAACTAAAATTTTCTTTTAGAAAATGTTAAATTGTAAATTTTAAACAGTTATACCAACAAAAAAATCTAGAAAAGAAAAGAAAACCAGAAGAGTCATTTATAAAGAAAGTAAATAACCTAAAAAAGAACAAAAAAATGTTAGTGCCAAACAAACAGCGCATTGTATATTCGTTCACAACCTACCTCGACTCGCTAGTACAGCCTGGTCTGAACTTCCGAAACTGTCTCTTCTCACATCCAACAAACAAACCCTGGAAATTACCCCAACACCCTTACCCTCTTCCTACCATTCCTCTCCAAGAGGGGCAAAAAAGTATTTCCCATTCCCGACCCCAACAGAACCAAGTAACCAAAACCTTCCCTCATTCCCAATTTTTCTTCAGATCCGATTAAGCCCTAACCCTAGCTCCCAAATCGCTTTCAGCGAGAATGGGGGACTTCAACCTGGCGCTGGTGATCGTGGCGATCGTGGTATGCGTTATCGTATTCCTCGTCAACGTATATCTCCTCGTCAATTACCAGCACCCCGATGACTTTAACCAGGCCTACTTCCCCAAATTCGTCGTCGTTTTGGGGCTCTCCGTCGCCGCCATCTCCATCCTCATGCTTCCCGCCGACGTTGCCAACCGCCAGGCCTGTCGGCACTCGATCTACAATGGCGCGTGCAACCTCACGCTCCCCATGAAGGACCTCTGGCTCGCGGTGTACATCCTCGACGCGATCCTCGTCTTCTTCGTCATCCCCTTCGCCATGTTCTACTACGAAGGCGACCAGGACAAGTAAGTACGTTGTGCTTTAATTCAAATTTTAAACTTTTAAACTTTTCGTGATTTATTGAAAAAAATTAAAAATTTGTTTGATTTGAGGAAACGCAATGCGTTTTGTTTGTGTTGTGTGTAGGACTGTTGGGAAGCGGATTAAGAGCGCGTTGTGTTGGATGGTGACCACTGCGATCGTCTGCGCTCTTATTTTGGGGATTTTGTATGGTACGTTTTCGTGGTTTTGTTGGTTGTTTTATTTCGGATGTACCTTGTTTCTAAATCTGTTCTGAACGAGGTAGGGGTAAGATGGTTGTTTTGTTGCGTTTTTTTGCGTTTTTTTGGTAGCTGGTGTTCGGTGGGTTTGTTTGGTTGGGTGAGAGTTATGTGATAGTGAATGCAAATGTTGTTTGAGTGGTGATATATAATCACTGTATATAAACCATGCATCTTCTCAATGCCTATTATTTCTGTCTCTGTCTTTGTCGTACCTCATCATTTGCCCAATCATACTCACATTTATTTACTGTTGGGTGTCCATAGATTATTTTCCATGTTTTTGTGGATGGTTCAATGGGTGTGAACAGTGGGATGAAGATTTGGAAGTTGAGAGTGGAATTCGCAGAGTTGATACGCGTTAATGTGAGCGGATTTTTTCGTCTCATGCTGGTGATCACTCATTCGTAGGCATAGAAATCCATTGGTTGTGGCGCTGCTGCTTTCCTTGTGAAGCTATATACTGTGTGTCCATCTTGTAAATTGTATAACTCCTACATTAAGGAAAAGACAAATGGTGGGTTTTTGTGCTGTTTATTGCTTTGTTTGGGGCTGGGGGGTTGAGATAACCGAAGATATCAGTTGGTGAAGTTCCTTGCTGTATGAATGTTTAAGGATTATTTGGTAAGGAAAAGTTGTCTGTTGTGGATTAATGGTTGGGTTTTAAGCTAGTATAGGCTGGGTTGGGATTCTGTGTCGAAGAACAGAAAATTCTCATCGAAGGAGAGTGGATGCGAGAGTAGCTTATGTCATATATGAATTTGATGTGAGTTATGGACACATTGCTAAATACACAATAAGGGGGCAGGCATTTGATTCTGGCTGCCTACATTCTTCATAAATCATAATTAAATAAAATTTCAACCTGTTAGCATTAGTTCGTTAACTGTGTTTCAAGCCCAAAGGGCTCTTTCATGAAGATGTGTGTTATGAATATAAGACCATTCTTCATCCTCACAAATCCATAGGCATAATGTTGCAACTCGCAAGGTATTAATTTCACCTATGCACCAAATACCACCCTCTGAAATTTGTTATCATTAATTTTACTTCATTTTAATCAATATGACAAATATTTTTCATGGCTATAGTTATTATATGAGTGGAAGATTTGTTACTAAGTGTAAAATCTGTTTGTTCATTTTTAAAAATCCACAATTAATTTAACATTTCATATCCACTTTTGCTTCATGTGAGTATTGATCTGCGTCTGACTGATGTATTAGGACTTATTGGAAAGGTGGACTTTACTGTTAGGCATCTCTCTTCTACCACAAAGTCATTTCCTAGTACATGGGAGTTCAGCAGTAGTCAACCATGTATTGAAAACACACATCAGGTCTGTTGTTTCTCTCTCTCTTACCAAAAGTCCATATTTTTTCTCTCTTAAAAGGAATTTCTTTTTTTTTTTGCCTGTGCTCATTCTGATTTTTTCCCTTTGTCTGAAAAAAAGTGTTCTGCATACACTGCCAGTCCTTCATCAGAGAAAACCTGGACCATGCGTACTACCTTTCCAGAATATGTTGTTGCTCTTGCCACTATAGTTGGATCTGTGCTTTTTGCTGTAAGTTAATCCTATCTCATATGGATTTATGAGCAAGATATATCTTTTTTTTCCCTTTTCAAATGATCATACATTCTTTCAATTATCATATTTTTTCTTGTGAAAGTGTGTATGAATTAGGATATTGTGTTAGATCCTTTTGACTCCCTAAAAATTTAAAACTGATCCTATAAATTGCACACAAGCATAAACAACTGCTTATAATGACTCTGGTAATGCCTCGCATCCAAGGTCACAAGTAAATTTATTTCCTATTACTGATGTTAACAATCGATTTCTCACCATTCAATCCAGATATTTGGTGGTGTTGGTATTGCTTGTCTTCCATTGGGACTTATATTTTCTTTCATTCGGCGTCCAAAGGCTGTTATCACTCGTTCACAGTATATCAAGGTGCTATATTCTTTTAGAGCTGGAGACGTACTAAATGTAGATTGAATATGCTGTATTATATTTATCGTGTGGTTTGTTGTTTATGGTTGTAGGAAGCTACAGAATTGGGAAAAAAAGCAAAAGATCTGAAGAAAGCAGCTGAGTCACTTCGTCAGGAAGAAAAAGGTGGTTCAAAGGGTAGGAAATTTCGTAAAAATGTAAAATCAGTGGAAAAGGTAAACTAATATTGGTGCTCTAATGGTACTTTATACTTCCAGCATCGTGTTAAGTATTTTATGTGTACCATTGTTCACATGGACTGCCTTGTATTAATTTGATGTGTGCTTTTTCTAGTGGCTGGTCAAAGTTGTCTACAGTTTATGATTAATTTGTTTGTGGTTATGTTTTTAAACTTACTTATCTTTCATGATTTGCCAGGAGTTGCTTCAATTAGAAGAAGATGTCAAACTTCTTGAAGAGATGTACCCACAAGGAGAAAAGGTAAGTTCCTTGTACATACTGGACTTCTAGCCAAATACAATGTGCTATAGTTCCCCCACTTACTGATCCTGTATGAATGCAGGCTGAGGCAACATGGGCACTAACAGTTCTAGGGTATCTGGCAAAACTTGTTTTGGGAATTTTAGGGTAAGCAATGGCATATAACGATTGAGTTACCTGGAATGCTGGATACAGTAAACTGTCTGTGTGATGATTTTCAGAATGTTCTCTCCTGATAAATTTCACAAAGATGGATAGATAAATAGATTAAATAGTTTATTTTCATTAAAAATTGATAGAATTTAAATTAATGACGGAATGACTGATAAGAAGCGTAAGTAAAATAAAATTAGATGTGGTTATAGAAAAATTAATTTAACTAGGAGAAAATAATGATATTTTAGAGAAAATATACAAAATTAGTTGAATTAAAGTAGTACTAGACGTATAAGAGTGGCAGTTGACACCCCTTTGATGGGGGCAGTGAATACAGCTGCATAACTATTGCTGGGATATTATTACTCTTGCTATCTCTCTGTAATGAGAATCGCTTAATCTAAAAGAGGTTTTTTTGACTTCCATATATCATCTAACATAAGATTTGAAAACTATGCCAGGTTAATCGTATCTGTGGCATGGGTTGCTCACATCATTATCTATCTATTAGTTGATCCTCCTCTTTCTCCTTTCTTGAATGAAGTTTTCATCAAGCTGGATGATATCTGGGGTATGTTGGAATACGCTTACCTTAATATTTGATTACCATAAGTTATAGAGTTCAGATACATTATATTCTAATTTTCATTCTGTTATTCTTCATGATGTCTTCTTCTTTCATCAGGTCTTCTTGGTACAGCTGCATTTGCATTCTTCTGCTTCTACCTTCTCCTTGCTGTGATTGCTGGAGCAATGGTGATTGGGCTGAGACTAGTTTTCTTTACTATTCATCCAATGAAGTAATTAAACTTTGCAGTCTATTATACCATTTCACATTGCTTTTAATTTGTGTTGGTCACATACTAGGACTTGTTGATTACTGACTATGTGAACTTATCTATGGCAGGTGGGGAGCTACTCTCATGAACTCTTTTCTGTTCAATGTGGGGCTTATTCTTCTTTCTTCCATTAGGTCAGTATAGCCTGTAGGATGCATTTTCAAATGTATATAATGTATAGAAGTTTACTTTATTATGGTTGATGCATAGAATCACCATTTGTGTTAAGTTTTTATTTTGTACCTGTATAAATTTTAAAACAATGACTTTCATCCTTCTTTGGTTTAATAGGGTAGGAAGGGATAGTTTAACAAGAGTGCGTCATTGAAAGTGGCCTTACTTTCTGGCTTTGATTTTTCTGTTCAAAAGTTTAAAAGTAGCAGGGAATATTTCTCTGTTGTGCCAGTTATCATGTGTTTAAGGAAGTTATTTATGGACAGTACCAAATAGGGTTCTCTACATAGTGAAAAATTGTTGTGCTGTCATTATAATGTCATTCTGTGAGGACATTGCTGAAAGTTCAGTTGTTTTACCTTTTCAGTGTTATCCAGTTCTGCTCCACAGCATTTGCCTACTATGCTCAAGCAACTGCAGCACAGGAAATATTTGGCCACACCTTGGAGTCTCTTCGTGGGATTAAATATTTGTACAAGTGAGTCAAGCTGGATATTTTTCTCTCCCTTTATCCTCTGATTGGGTGAAGAAAGAACTTAATGTTTTGGATGTATTATTTGTTCTAGCATTTTTAATACCTTACTATTATAATTAACCCATGCATTTTTCATATCGCAGATACAATGTCTTCCAGATCGCGTTTGTTGCATTGGCTGGGTTGACTTTTGTATATTATGCTGCATTTGTAAGTTTCCCGTATAAGCTCATGTTAGGCATTGCTGCCATTACATGAAGATCTTATTAAAAAAAAGAAAAAAGATAAAGAAAATCTGGAGTTTAACTCTGGAGTTTTTTTTTTTTTTTTTTTTCTTTTGTGTGTCGATGATTTTTTCTGATCCTGAAGGGGTTTTGAATTTGGAAATGTCAGGGATGGAGAAGAAAGAAGCCCAGTGGCAGGTTCCAATTGTCTTCATGAGGGTAACGGTTTATTGCGTGGAAGAATGTTTACTAAAGGGTGCCATCGGGAATTCTTATCGCAAAATCTCATTTGAAGTGGCTTTTATTTGGATGTGCATTGGCTTAGTTTTGTTTTTTCTTGAAGATTATAGAGTTGGCTGATATGCATCCGAATAAAATCATTTTCCTGAGGTGTAATCATTGGGTGGGTGCTTGTGATACCACTTAGCTTTTTGATTCTTTCTCCACCCTTGTCCTTGTATGTATGATTCCTTGGTTTGATTTGTGCAAACACATTCTTCTGATTATGTAACGGAATATACCATGAGCAAAAGAGACTATTGGGTTTTTCGTAACCCTTTGATGTATAATGCAACTGTTCCCAAAAACAAATTGTACTAGTCAATGTTTTAATGTTTATGTTTCTCTGTAACGTAGATATCCTATTCCTATACGGACAGGCTGTTGGGTTTTTGCGAAAAAGAAACTTTCGGGTCTGTTGAAGAACGTAATAATCTGTAACAGCAAATCAATACATAGTTTTATAGTAAATATCATGATTTGGGACGCAAGAAAAAAGATGTAGAAACACAATGCAATTATGATGCTAACATGTATAAATCAAACTCTGCTTATACATTTAAAAAGTCAATACTGATTTTAATGATACCAAATGTAATCCAAACATACTTTGGTGACACTTCTATGCAAAAGAACCAGACACCTTTACATGATATTGCTTGATCAATACATTATTTATAAGCCTACATATACCTGAATAAAGATTAATGTAACGTTCTCGCATGACTTTAAAGTGTATAAAATATGCATCTCGAGTTACACGTGTGATGGCATAATAGTATTCATTTTGTGAGAAAATCGGCGAGACGACATTGAATTAAATTTTGTTGGTAGCCCTATCTGTATTTAATTGACATACTAGCGATCTTGTGTGATAATTGGCATATTACAGTGTATTAAATTTCATGTGTCAGACATTATTTTCAGAAGCTAATGGCCATAGTTTCTTTTCGTATGCGATTTTATTTCTATCTTCGAAAGTGCTTTTAGCATGCTACGATATGCTTTAAGAACAACATATTTCTTTAAGCACCTATAAACATTATAAAACCATTCCACTTTGTGATTCAAACTTTGGGTTTTTCTGTAGCTTGAAAATGCAGAATAATTCTACTCCAATTGAGAATTTCCTTGGAAGTTCCCGTTAGAGACATTTATAATACTCTTTCATCGGCACCATTTGGATCATAAAGTGAAATCTTCAGCAAACTCTGTTGGCATTGAGTTCCAGTGCAGACTAGGTTCCCAGTCTGCTTCTCTGAGGACCTTCAATATCTCTTTTGCCACTATTTTGTTTCCCTCATGTGACAAATGAATTCCATCCCTATCAAACAACACCCCATCATATGAATCAATTGTAATTTGTAGATTTATACTTTTCTTTCAGAAACATAAAATAGAAAGAGAGTGAGAGAGAAATTGGAATATATACTTACGTGAAGCAAACATCTAACCAGTCATGCCTTTGCTGGAGTGCAGACCAGAGATCAATGGCTTTCACATTCATCTCACGGCACAACTCCAAACATGCTTCTGAGTATAATCTACATGATTCATTTGTCCTTTTTAATGGCCCCAGTAGATCACTGCTTCAAGTTCAACCATTAATGTTTGTGATTGAAACTATATTTTCAATAAAATCAGGCAGCAAGAATGTCAAAACTTTTGGAGCCCTCCATCCTCTAAATTTATCATGTGCCAGTATACTGATTCAGATATTGTTGGTACAAAGCGAAAGGTGCCACTATCAAGCTTACTCTAAATCTTTAAAAACAATTTATAAGTACCTTTGGCCAGGGTAAAAGTTCGACTTATAAATAAGTTGGTCTACTATGTAGTTAATCATATAGCAGAGATAAAAGTACAGGCACCATAAACAAGTAGAAGTGCAGGAATTACATAGCCTCAAGATAATGTGAAATTATATTGATTAACCAACATCAATTGTAATGAGAACCTGAGCATCTCATGCATTTGCACCTCATTGATGGGAGGGGAACTGAGAAATATTAAGCGAGTCTTCTTTGAAAGGCTCTGACAACCATCGGTAAAATTTCTTAGTATTAAACGTGGATAGAGTACTTGTGTGGAAAAAGAAAGGAAACTTGTGTTCTTGTGTAAGAGTTTACCATTAGATGGATAGCAATATTCCTCATATTTTGAATGTATTCTTGGAGGGGTACATGAGGACTATGGGCAGTTGGATGTGGATGCATAGAATCATTGCCACCAAAGTACACAATTACCAATGATGGTTGATCACCGGCATCCTGAGTTGAAGATGACAGAACAAAAAGTGATTTCCTTTAAGTCAGTCTGAGCAAAAATCAAGTAATCGCGCTGTGCAAAATTGAATATAATGATTAATACTACGGTGTAAGTCCCATTTGATTAGAGATAAGCCGAATATACAATATATAAGTGAGTGCAAATCTTATTTTACAAGTTGATTTTGTAATATTAGATTAAGTTTAATGTTCACCTCTTAATAATATAATAATATATCAGTGTTAGTGTGGTTGCTAAAAATTCAAGTACGAGTTAGCTTGTTGTGGTTCCATATTTACTAACCATTCCAGTTAAAACAACCACATTTTATAATTTGTCGAGAAAAGATGATATGTTGAAGTTGAAGGAAATGTGAGATTTTGAATCAACACAGGAATTAAAACACATGCTCAATACCTTGGGAAATATTTTATCGAGAGCCTGCAGAGCACGTCTTGTATTCCAACCACAATATCCTCTCAAAATTACATCTGCCTATGTCAAGTCAATCTGTGAAAAGTTAAACTCATTTTTCATCTTAATGCTTCACTCACAAGAATTGTGTACAAATATAAATTGACTGCTATATTTCAGAATATTTAGACACTTTAAATGCATGTGTTCTTAAACCACTTTCAAACATAGGATATCTATTATCTATATTATATCTATGTATGTAAGTTATGCAAACTGTGGCGTTGACACCCTCAACAATGATGAGTCATTCTATACGGGTTTTTTTTTTTGCCATCTTCATCTTCAACTGAGCATTAAGAATATATTATATTGATTGATACTTTAAAACGTTTTTTAATATATTTTAAAACTTAAAAATTAATGAACATAAATATATTTTGAAAACACAACAGAAAATTAACATAAACAACCAGGTAGAGAATCCAAATTCAAATAATGATTCTGTATATTCTTTCTGGTCACATCAGTTTTTTTTGTTATGGTATCAATTTTAATTCTAATTCCTCACTCTCTGCTTTTATGGAGAAGACAAATCTCATCCAATACCATGCTACAGGACCACCACTAAGTCACTTTTTTCACCTCCATGATTGACATCTTATTTTTGATTCTCCACAAGATAACGACCAGCCATAATTTCCATATATACATTCATGGAATCAGAATTAGTAAACAGGGCCTAAATTTTCCCAAAAGGGACTGTTCTATTGGGTGAAGTCCTGTTCCCAAAGATTAAAAACTCAACAAAATTTGTAAAAAATAATCATTTAGAGTCTCTTTATGAAACATCAACACAAACAAAACAATTCTTAATGGGTTTTCTCAACATGAAAAATCAAAGCACAACGAGCTTTACCCTCTCGAGAATCATTCATCACAGCAAAAAGTGAGTAAGTAACCTTATATCAGAAAGACCAAGATTGCGCAAATCAAAGTGCATGCACCAAAACCAAAAAGAAACAAAAAACGCAGCATTAACACGAAGATTTGAAACCATGATGCATGAAGAAGAACAAGATGCAACATATCAAATACCTTGCGAGCATACAAGTTGGCAAGGGTAGCTCCCCAACCTTCACAACTATAACTCAGCTCAACTATGGATGAACCAAACAACACAAATTGAGGCCTCACTGGTCCTACCATTTCTCACAATATACATCAATAATTCACTCTCACTTCAATATTTATAGATGTGGATTTGCTTTCTTTGCCTTGTTGCCTTCTCTTGTTGTCATTGGCACAGCACGTTCTGTAGATAACGATATGAAAGTTACGTCCTACTTTTGAAATTTTGATCAATCACATAAATCAGATCAAATAACTTAAGACATGGTATTTCAAGTGCTTTTCGTTTTCCAATCAAAATTAATATTTTACTTTTATAATAAGACAAATTCAAGTATGTTTTAAACCTTTGACTTGTTACCAAATTTTATTTATAGTTCTTAGTATTTTTTTAACTTAATCTAAACAAATTTAGTAAAACAATAAAATAGAATAATTATTAAAGAGGAAAAAGTTTCGAAACATTATTATACATATTTAAGCATGATAAAAACAGATTTAATCACCCTTTGAATTAATTAGAAACGTTTTAATTGAGGGAAAAACTTATGTTTTTATCAAAATCAAGTGTATAATTGATTACAAATTTATCTCATTTATTTTTTTTTAAACATTTTCATTAGAGCTGTCAAAACGGGTAACCCGACCCGACCCGACCCGACCCGACTCGACCTATCACGGGTTGATGATTTAGTGAGCCAACCCAACCCGGCTCATTTTTTAGCGAGCCAAAAAAATTTGAACCCGGCTCGGCTCACCACGGGTTGGCGGGTTAAACGGGTTGACTCACGGGTTGACTTAATTAAAAAAATATTTTTATATTTTTTTTTTTCAGTCAAAACTAAATTGTAATTCTAATTAAAATCTAAATAAACTTTAATACAATCCAAATACAAACCAAAATAAAAAAATACAAATTATTTATGTGTTGGATAAGAAACAACTTAATATGACCCAAATGTAAAGTCCAACTTAATAAAAAAGAAATAAAAATACTTGTGACCCTTTTATCTGCGGGTTGGTGAGCCAACCTAGCTCACCACGGGTTCAATCCGGATGAGCCGGGTCAAAAATCAACCCGTATTGAAATTTGTAAAAAAATTTCAACTCAACCCGACCCGAACCCATGATGAGCCGGATTGGCTCGGAGGTTCCAACTCATTTTGACAGCTCTACTTTTCATATATACTCTTATGTTATAAATTAAGTATATAATTCTGAAACTTAGATTGTTCTTATTCCTTCGATTAAAATTCTAATACCAAACATTTTTAATACTACTGTTTCTATATTTTTAGATTGTATTCACATGTTACTTTTACAAGAAGAAAAATGATCTACCCTCTTTCTTACGGGTTTATTCTTTTCTATCTATCATTTTCATCTTCATTAATAAATTAACTTTAACATTTTTCAATTGTTAATAGTTTAAAATTACTGTATATTATCATTTATATTGTTATTAGGAATTTAATTCATATGTTCAACAATATTAGAATTAAATATTTAAAATATTAGTTATTAGATTATAAGATACTAGTTTTTTAAAAGTCAAAACATCACTGTTTTCAGTTACACTGAACGCAGGCAAAGAACACCTGTACACTGTGTTGTACCATTATAATAAAGTGATATATATATATATATA
>Ga0214542_1009274_pt1 | contig 15450 bp, 5 predicted proteins | sample CNSS1metaG_FD_160096 | JGI IMG/M metagenome (GOLD analysis project Ga0214542, IMG submission 160096) | Root nodule microbial communities from cowpea collected in UCLA plant growth center, Los Angeles, California, USA - CNSS1 | ecosystem: Host-associated > Plants > Roots > Nodule | place: USA... | reverse complement strand
TTATGTCTTCAATCAGGACTCCAAATATGAATACTATCAATTCGTCTTGTTTCTTTGGGTATACAGACCTTATTTTCTCTTGTACAGATCAAAGAAATACATTTATATTCCAAATATTCTTCTATTTCTTCATTCATTTATCTCTACTTTTACTTCTGATAAATATATATATATATATATATATATATTTTTTTTTTTTTTTTTATTTTTTTTTTAATTTTGTAGGTTGTTTACAGATGTAATTCTTATTTTTTAGAAATTAATTAGCAATAACTTTTTCTAGTTTTATAAAATTTGTATATTTATTTATAATAAATTACTTTATTAAAAATCCTATAATTTTGTATAAAATCATGTGAATATTAATTTTTATAATATATTTAATTTAATATTTATAAATTAATTGAGAATAAAAAACTTTAAGAGAGATTATAATAAATAAGATAATTTAAATATATTGTAATTATGATAATAGAAAATTTATCATAATAAAATATTATAATTATGGTTGTTTTTTTTTTTAAAATTAATTTTGATAAGTGAATATTTATTTGGTTAAAATAATATTTTTTTGTGTGTGATAAGTTAGAAAAATAAAATAAAATAATAATATGATTGTAGGTGAAAATCTTTGAGCGTTTGTTTTCCTACAGGGCACTGTTCCCACTTACAAGAAATAATATGATCAATTTCCTTAATTCATCTTATTATTATTATTTAAGATATTTTCACCTACAGAAAATAAATGTCGAATATTTTCAACTACAATTATATTATTATTTAATTTTAATTTTCTAACTTAGTATATAATTTTTTTTATTATATAAATGATTTTAACCAAATAAGTATACATTTATCAAAATTAATTTTATAATAAATAACTAAAATTACAATATTTCATTATGATAATTTTTCTATTACCATAATTACAATATATTTAAATTATCTTATTTATTGTAATCACTTTTCAAATTTTTATTCTTAATTATTTTATAAATATTAAATTAAATATAGTTTTAATTATTTTATAAATTATAATTTTTAAAGAAATTAATTTATTATAAATAAATATACAAATCTATAAAATTAGACAAAAATTTACTAAGAATTCGTTCCTAAAAAAATAGAATTCCACCCGCAAACAACTACAAAACTAGAAAAAATTTAGTCTTTTACAAAAAAAAACAAAATTGCACTTGTACAGTAAAATGGTTTAGTTTGAAATTCTAATGGTCTACTCACGTTAATAAAACTCAAAAATAGTTCACAGGAAAAAAAATCTCAATCCATCATATTCATCCCTTTCGACACATTTTCTTTGGTAAGAAGAGATATGTTATTTGTGATTAAATATATTTAGCGATTAAATACTTACCGTAGTAATATTTTAGCAACTAAATTAACGATCAAATTAAATATTGTATTAGTCATTGAAAACTTGGTAATTGCTAAAATATATCTAATATGGTCATTTTGATCACTAAATGTAATGTTTTAACTATTACAATCAAAATATATTAATCACCAAATTAACAACATAAAATGTTGGATTAAATGTGTTTTTGATCCCTTTCAGTGAAATTCGAAATTAGTCCCTCTTCAGAAATTTTAATCAATTTAATCTTTCATCTTTAAAAATGTGTGAATTTAGTCATTTTAACCATATTTTGTTAAGTTCATCTAACATTTTAAGCGCATTTTGTAACACCCCAGATGGATATTACTATATACAGCATAAATCATGAATTTTCTCTTGGAAATCCAACATTATATAAAGTTCCCAAGCGCGGGAAAATTAAAAAAACTTTTATCGCGATAATCCAATTATAGTACTTCATCTTTATTACAAGTTCATAATAAAGAAAACATCATAAAGTCTATTACAAAAATGCATGAAATGAAGATATGGAAAAATCTCTCATCGTACGCCCCCGCTCCGTCTCTATGCTTCAACATTCTCACCTGAAGTCACATCTGCTCCCACGGAACAAGTCACGTGATCATCGCCAAACACAAACACACAAACAAGAAAGAGTGAGTTGAAAAAGAAAAACAATATAAACAATAAGATAATAAGAATTTGCCCTCACCCAATCTAACTTAGTTAATTTTAGTTTAGTGATCTTGTTATCACAATATACTTCCAATCTCATAACCTATATGAGAAAGATTCAACCACAACCTTGGTCCTTAGGGATTATCATGCTCCCACGAACCTACCCGCTCGTGGTCCAACTCTATGGACCTCCTCGCCCGTAGTCTAACTCTACAAACCTGCCCGCTCGTAGTCCAACATGCGTGAACACCTACTATGAACCTCCCCGCTCATAGTAGCCTCAAGTGTGAGCACGGAACATACGAACCTACCCGCTCGTATCCCCACACAAGAGTACAACAGATACGGACCTCCCCGCCCGCATCAATCACACATCTCAATCTCCGTTGCGAACCTCCCCGCTCGTAACCAAGCCAGCATATCCCTGACCAAGCTACCAAGAAAAGAAAACGTCCATGCAAATCCATCTGCAAAGGACCCCTGTCATTGTGCTCCCGCCTGGCGCTTCCCTATGAACCGCTAGGCGAACAGTTCCAGGCCGCCTGGCGGTGTCCCTCTGTCGTCGGGCGCCACCCTACCAACGACCCTCCCTGTTCGTGGCTTATCGCCTGGCGGAGATCCTCCTACCGCCAGGCTCCACACCAGTAAAAACAATCTTTTACTGGTTTAGACACTTCCAAGGGTTTTCAACCACATCCAGTCATACGTTACTCCACCTCTTTACGAAAACACTGTTTCATATCACATAATTCCAACACCACAGATTATTAAGAATACACAACATTAACCTACACACATTCTTCCTAAATACTAATATGTCACCTTAACAATTTAAATAACAAACACTCCATCTAAACACAATCTCATGCCAGCAATCAAGACACACATGAAACCATACCAAGTCTATCATACAGAAATACTCATCCCAAGTTTTTCTCAGAAATCTATTATCCCTAATTTTCCTAATTCAGTTTCTCCTCACAGATTCAGCAAACCAACAAGTCATCACAGAATTAAATAAATCTACTAATGACATGCTCGAGACTTGACCCAAGTCCCTTCAACATAATTAAGTGCTTTAAATTGCTTAGGTTCACATTGTTTCTTGTCTAGGATTTATCAAAGAATTATCCTAAGGTAGTCTCAACCCCTCATTTCTTATATTCTATTAATTATTAATTTTCATAAATTTCCTGGATTTCATACATTTCATGATAACATTAGAATTGTTTACACCGTTTGATACATAACTCAAATATTATCATAAAATGCGTTTAAAATGTCAAATAAACTTAACAAAATTTGATAAGAATGATTAAATTCACGCATTTCTAAAAATAAATGATTAAATTAATATAAAATTTAAAAAAAAAACTAATTTCAAAATTTACTAAAATTTAAGAAATAAAAATATATTTAACCCTAAAATATTTGTTCGATAGATAAAAAAAATAAAAAAGTAAAACAATTATTTTTCTTTATCAGATAAGTTAAGTCTTTATTGGCGTAAATGATTAAGGAGAGCATAATAATAAACATGTTGGATTTGATAGGTATCTAGATTCTAGAATGATTGATTTTATAAGTAGATTGGATTGAGGGCCCTAGACAAAGATTTATTATTTTACCCTAATCCTTCTTGTCTTTCTTCACTCAGAAAGAACATGTCCATTTTCATCATTCAAATTTCCTGTGTAATCAACATTATTTCCAAGGCAGATTCAAATAAAATCCGAATGATGCATTTTAACATAAATAATCCCACAATTCTGGACTTATTCGAATACTTCATTCATCAGTGTGGATAATTGAATATATAGCTAATAAAACATTTATTTTATCAATAAAAGTTAAACTTTATATTTAAATATTTAAACTATTGGAGTAAATTATGTACTATATCCTTTCACCGTTATATAATAATCACACTCATAATTAATAATAATTCATCATAAAATGGTTTTCACCGTACAAAAATCATAAAATAATAACAAATTTTAGAGAGAGAAAAATAATCATAATTAATTTTAGATATCTGATTTATAAATTAAAAACTGTTGGTATATAATATATTTTTTATCATGAATAAAAGTTTACAAAACTTGATTTGTCAATTAGAGTCTTAACTAGTCTCTAACATCATTAATTACTAAAATTTTAACTATCAAAAAATTAATGTCTAAACTATTTTTTAAGTGATACTAATTTAAACTGTAATTGACAAATCAATTATAGTTTTTTATTTATAATAGAAATTATTTTACATATTAATAATTTTTAGTTTATAAATTTATATTTAAATTAATTACTATAATGATTTAATTATTTTTTGTAATTTAGTTGTTTTTCACAGTGTTTTTGTATGTAAAAGAAAATTGAAAGACCATTTTTCATTGTGATAATTAACTTAGAGCAAAGCACTCCAAATGAAATGAATGGCAAGATATTTACTTTAATTCTCAAAAACAAGAAAAACAAGGTCCACTAATAACTTAATGTTGGTGTGGAGGAATTGGGGAAGTTAGATTTTTGTTTGTTCTATTTTTTTTTTTCAAAATAATATATTTTTAACCAAGTGATATGTTTAACATATTACAGTAGAGTTGTTGTATAAACATGTTTCACTCATGAAAGGGAACTTGATATGATTTTCACAAACTTCTTATTATTAGTGTCTGAAGTATGATTAACCAACCACAAGATGTTCATTAATACAACCAAATTAAGTTTCCAATCCAATCAAGATTATGCACTTTTAAAGGAATATACAGATTAAAAATAGTTACAATTCAAGACTATTATTATTCATGGAATGGAATTGTCAGACAATATTAACTTTCAAGTTAAAAAAAGTCACTTAAATTTTGGTCCCTTAACTTTTAGGGAATTTTAGAATTAGTCCATTTCGAAACTTTGGACTAATTTGATTTTTCATCTTTCAAAATACTTGAATTTAGTCATTTTAATCAAATTTTTGTTACGTTTATTTGACTTTTCAAGCGCGTTTGATAATAATATTTGACTTAACATTAAAGCAAAAATGTGTCAAATAGTATAAACAACTTAAATACAATTCTGAAAGGCGTATGAAACATTAAATAAACCTAACAAAATTTGATTAAAATGACTAAATGTACGTATTTTGAAAAATGAAGGAATAAATTGGTCCAAAATTTCAAAATAAACTAATTTTAAAATTCAGTGAAAGTTAAAGGATAAAAACATATTTAACCCTTAATTAAATTGTGAAATGAAGTACATACAGGGTCAAACTTCTAGAAATGTGAATGTGCTTAGACAAGTACTTCAAACAAAATGTGTAAAGAGGATAAACAAATTTTAGAAAATAGAAAACTGTTCTTAGAAACAATAATGAAGAAAACAAGACCTGAATAATGACTTTGTCTTTGACCAAGTAGATGACAATGGAAAACTATACATAATTTTGTGTGCATGCTATAATTGAAGAAAAGCCAACAATTAATAGAAACCAGAGTGCACCAGCTATTTCAATATTTTGTAGGTCATTTCTTTGTTCTCTCATAAGGTATTGTAGCTTTCAAGCAAGCTAGCATGGAATTTAATTTCCTTGAAGGGTGTGATGATGTTGAGACTTGAAATGGTAAAGGACAAGGCATTGAAAGAGAAACTCTTTCATGGTTCATTTCCTCACGCCATTACTTTATCCAGAAAAAAAAAATGGCTGGAGACATCCTATGCACATTGACATCATATTCAAAACTATTACCAATTTTATGATAAAAAAATATGTTTAATTAGAGACTAATTGAAAGATCGATTCTTTTGGTATCCAAAAATCTAGGTAGTTAATGTTAGTAACTAATTTAAAGACTAATTTATCATAGAAACTATTTTAGTTATTTATTACGAGACCAATTATAATTTTTTGAAACTATTTTAGTTACCAATAATTTTTAGTTTAAAAATTGGTCACTATAGTAACTAATTATTTTTTGTTATTAAAATTGATCATTACTCAAGAATTTTCTTATGGTGTGAAAAATCTGTTTTATATCTTAGACATGTAAAAAAATGGTTGAATTATGTTAGAAGTTCTGCGTCGAATAGAGATAAAGACCAATTATATAAGTGAGGTATAAACGTCACATTACGAATCGATTTTGTAAGATTGGATTAAACTTAAAGTCCACTTATAAACATAGTATCGTATATGAGTTAGAGTATTTCTTAACAAGTTTTGATCCGAAAAGAAAGTGGGATTAGAAAAATTGAAGAAAAAGATGTGATTTTAGCAGTGACACACGAGAATCATGAGGTTGTTTGAACAGTAATCTCCAATGATGGTTGGGTTGATCTTGGCATGCAGTGTTCTTGATGTGTCAACGTCATTAGAACCCACACACACCTGTGGCCAGTTTTTCATACAACCAGTTTTCTGGCTCTCTGATGTTCCATCGCTTTCCCTGCACCATCTTAAGAGGGACACACCAAACTATACATGGAGACAATGCATTTTTTCTTTTTGCTTCTCTTCGCTATTCTTGAAAAAGGTGTACATCAAATACTATTTTAAATGTGTAAGGAAAACCTTCTCATTTCTTTCTTACCCATTTCATTTGAGGCTAGTATAGGTATGTGTTTGAATTTGTGTTTCATAAATACTTTTAAAAGAAGAAATAAAAAAAAAATTTGAAATTAGTTTGTGTTTTAACTAAAAGTCTCTACGGGATCTAAAAGTTGCATTCCAAGTTACTCGATTATTCTTTTCAATGATACATATGTAGGAATTTATAAGATCATAACTTTTCACTTAATTCTTTTTTACCGTTACGAATGTGTCACTTTCGAATCACCGTCACGTGACTATCGAGTGGGTGTGATCTACGTGTATACGAAGATGGACAAACTGTTAAAATCTACGTGGTATCTGTGTACATGAGGATGGACAAACGTTTTTTGATTTTGTTAAAAGTAAGTGAAAGTTTCATTTTGCCTCCCTTTATCGTAAGAAAATGTTTTATTAGTAATTAAATTTAGTAACTAAAAGTTATTAGTCACTATAATAATTAATTTAAATATCAATTTCAAAAATTAAAAATTATTGATTACTAAAATAGTCACTATTATAAATAAAAAATTATAATTAGTCACTAAATTAGTCAGTAATTAATTAGAGATCAATTTTAAAACTAAGTTATTTTGGTAGCTAAAACCTAACTAGCTAATTTTTGGTGACTAATTTCCTTTGATAGCCAAAACTATGATATCTAATTTTAAAATATCAATTTAGTGACCGATTATAATTTTTTATTTATAATAGTGACTATTTTAATAACTAATAATTTTTTACTTTATGAATTTGTATCAAATTTGGTCACTACAGTGACTATCAACTTTTTATTACTGAAATTGATTACTAAAAAAATATTTTCTTGTAATACTTAATCTTATATATTTATATATTTATCACCGCTCAACATTGTTCTCACTGACTTAGAATTTTAGATTCGTGACGGCGGGTAACTACAACAATGTTTCCACTCTCTCTTTCTCTTCTTCCGCTACTTTCTACTCTTCTTTTCTTCTACTCTTTTATCCTTAATATACGAAAAACTCAATCAGATTGGATGAAAAATTTGATGACCTAATTTCTAACGGATTTAAAGACAAAAAATACCGTTAACAATTGTAATGACAAGTTAAAAAAAATATTCGTTAATATTAAAAATTATAATTTATCGACAAATTTTTCTAATAAATATTAGTGATGAATTTATTACGGATAAAAATATTTGTTAGTATTATACATTGTGAAATCCATAAAAAAGTACTAAATTGTCATCGCTTATAATTTTTTGTCGGTCAATCACCAAATAACTTAAGCACTCATTAGTAAGTTCAATTAGTACCCCAAATTGGACACCGAATAATAGACAATTAATTCCAATCTCAAACAATTCAACGAAGAATCATATAAATGTGCACTTTGAAAATTTTCTTCTTCTCCTCCTGTTAATCAACATTTACTTTTTTGCTAATATAGCGTCCATATCTAATATTTTCCCTATCATATTCATATTGTATACACAAACAAGTTGTCATGTATCTTCCAACATTTATGAAGCCTATAATTTAAACAATGAACATACGAAGATTAATATATTTTCCCTTTTTTTAAGCAGCTTGCAAGAAATCATCGACTTTTTTTTTTTTTTTTATACTCTTCATTAATCTGACATACATTTAGGGATGTCAACGGGTAGGTAGGACATGGGTAGTAGTTTCCCGTATCCTATTCGCTTGATAAATATCCATCCCGTATCTGTATCGATATCCGTCGGGTATCCGTTATGTGAGTACCCGCATAATTTTTTAACATTCACGGATACCCACGGGTATCCGCAGGTATTTACAAAAATTAAAAATAAATATTTAACAACATATTTTAATTGTAATTCAAATAAAATACAATATATAACATTCATAAATTTTAAACAAAGTCCAAATAATCCATTTAAATAGTGTTGAATACAAAGAAATTATTTTTTTAAACTAATTGATAAAAAAAATAACTCATTCAAAATCAATATGTTAATATTTTAATCATGGTTTTTTTATTTTAATTTAAATTAGAGTATAGCAGGTAGATGTATCCACGGGTACAAATATTATGATACCTGTACTCGCCCGTTAATATGCGGGTATTAAAAATATCCATACTCATTACCCATGGGTATTTATTTACAATATCCATTTTCTACATGTTGCGAGTTTTATCCGTGGATACGAATTTTTTTGATATCCCTGCATACATTCCATCATTGGTTTATAAGTACGAAGGTTCAAACTTCTATATTTATAATTGATATTAGGTTTAATTACTATTTTGATTTCTATATTATTTAATAGAACATCATATTGACATGAAGTTAATGTCAATATGATTCTTTGTTAACTTATATAAATATAACTATTAAAAATAAATAAAGTTAGTATTTATTGAACCAATACTAATTTTATTTATTTTTAATATTTTTCTAGTTAATGTTTCTTAAGTCAACACTAACTTATTTATTTATAATATTTATTTTAGTTAGCATCTGTTTAATTGACACTAACTTAAATAAAAATAAATAAGATTAGTTTCTTCTAAATCGATACTAATTTAAATAAATATAAATATTAAAAATAAATTAAATTGACATATGTTAATCTAACATTGATCTTATTATTTAAATTTAATATTTATTTTAGTTGGCGTTTATTAAATTGATGCTAACTTATTTATTTTTAATATTTATTTTAGTTAGCATATGTTAAGTTAACACTAACACAAATGTTTATTTAATAAAAAAATAATTAATTTTATGATTTTTTCACCTTTTTGTTTTAAAAAATTAATGTACGTTAACTTAAGTGACTCTATTAGCATTACAATTTGATCAATGGTAATATTTGAAAACTAACACTAACATAGTGAAGACCTTTTATATCAATTATTTCTGGCTTATTATGTTGGAGATATGTCTGATGTTATTGTTGGACATGTAAATTTACATTGCATGAAACTACATTACATAAATTTACGTCGACACTTCTACAAGTCTAACGTAAAAGCTCCATGTTATGTTGGTCCATACCATGCATGATGTAAAAAATTCTGCGACCAATAAAAGAAACTACATAATGAGTATTTCTAAACTTGTTTTAGTTTAGTGTGTTGCACATCAAATGAAAGATTTCGAAAAAGTTGAAGAAGAATAGTGAATAGGGAAGCCAAACTTAGAAAAGAGGTTGAGCCACACCGGAGGAAAATTGAGTTGTATAGGTTTAAGGGTATTCAATACCTTTTAAAATTTGGTACCCTTGAATTTGTTGAACTTAATTTTCTTCTAGAGTGTCCCAACCTTTCTCCTAGGTTTGGTTTCCCTGTTCACCAATTTTTTTCTACTTTATAAAAGATCATTCTTTTGATACGTAACAACCTAAATAGAAACAAGTTCAGAAATTCAATGTAACTTTTTTTATTTGGTGGAAGAAATGAGTGAGAATCAAGGTGAGAATTCGATTTTAAATGTAATGAAAGTAAAAAAAATACAAGTTTTTGTACTAACATATTTTTACAAACAAGAACCACAAATAATAACAATAGATTTTTACAAACAAACACCACAAACGAAACAAATGAGACAATGATGGAATTTCATGACTAAATTTTCCAATAAATAATCACAGTCACAAATTAAAAGAAAAAAGATTACCAAATAAATCTCAACAACAAAACAAAGACAACAAAAACAAAAAATGAATCCACATACCACCACCATTTTGTTGTTGGAGATCAACTAACTTGCAAGAGAGTTTTTGTACAATAAAAAATGTTGAGAAACCCTATTATAATATATAAAAAACATTTTATGTCAAACAACTTTTTATCTGACATAAAACATATGATTTACGTTATCGAACACTATGGAGTTCAACGTAAAATTATATGTTTCATGACTAACAAAAAAGTCCAGCGTAAATTTGTTTATTTTATTTATAATAATGACACCGCGTTTTTTTTACGTGGGTTTCCTTGCCGATAAAAATAAATATAAATTAAGTGACGTAGATACCTATTTTTGTATTAGTGTAAAATTTATGTTTTCTTATTTTATATATATATATATATATATATATATATATATATTTTGTGTATATTTTTTAAAATACTGATTTTATCTTTTAAATATAATAATTTATTAATTTTTTAAAAATTGACCATTATTTTTACAAATTTTTTATAAAATCGAATGTTATTACTTATTCTCTTCTTCTTTATTTATCAATGATTATTCTTTTATCTGTTCTGATATATTTTACTTTATTATAATGTTATTAATTTAATAACAATATAATATTACACATATTTAAAAAATCATACACAGACACGATAGCGCCCAAATTACGCTAGTGTATATATAAATATATATATATATATATATATATTGACTTTAATAAGGTGTGGGGGTGAGGCTAAAGCAGCGGGAATATAGCATCTTGTACACAGACCCAACATTTTTGGCTCAACACGATAGTATTGTGTCTATTCATAATGATGGCAATGCAACAACATCACGAGTAGTTTCTGGGATTAGTCATTCACTTCTGCTATGCATGAAAATCCAATTATCCATTATTTAGAAAAGTATTAAGAAAATTAAAAATGAAGATAGATCAGGTATATACGTTTTAATTTCAATTATTTCATGGGTCTATGAATTAATTATGTAAAAATCAATTTCTACACTGAAATAAATCCAGTTAATTAAGTGAAAACATTGAAATTCATAAATGAGGGTTTGATCCGGAAAGCTAAATGAATATGTTTATTAATAACTATATGAAAGTTGTTTTAACTTTGCTTTAGCAAATGAAACTCTCTATGGTATGTTTTGGATGAGCCAATTTAGGAGAGTAATTAATTTATTTGGAAAATTTGAAATTCTTTCAAGAAAAATGATATGTTTGGATGAAAAAATTAAAAAGAAACTGAATTGAAAAATTTTAAGAAGGTATTTCAAATAACTAAAATAGTAGAATTTGAAATTCACTCAGAAAAGAAGGAAATTGAAATTTCTCAAGTTGTGAAATTGTTCATTGGTTAGGACAAAAAAAGTCCACAGGTCCAAAAATTCAAGTCGGATCGGGCAAAAGGTCGAGCCGGGTCGACTCAATCCAAAGGTCAAGTTGAGCCAGTCTGAGACGAAGGTCGAGACGAGTAAGCTCAGACCGAAGGTCGAGCCAAGTCGGCCTAGGCCCTATGTTGGAATGAGTCAGCTTAGGTCGAAGGTCAAAACAGCTCGAGTCCGACCGAATGTCAAACTAAGTTAAGTTAAACTTAAAGGTAGAGTTGAGTTCGTCGTAAAATAAAAATTAAATTATTTTTCCAAACCAAAAACTTGAAATTTAAGATATTTCAATTACTTCGTCTAAACTAATTATTTAAGAAAGGTAGATAATTCAATTGTAAGTAATTAATTACTAAATATTTTAATTTCTTTGAAGTGTTGAAATCTCTCTTCTAAATAGACTAATGTTTTTAATGTATTCATGAATTGATCCTTAGTGATCATATTGAAAACAACAACATGGACAAAATAAACATTTGCCGTTAACCTAATTTCTGCACATACTAGATTTTGTAGCTACACATTTTGCCTTGTTTATTGCACAAGTAGCTTTGAGATAAGTGCAAATGAGAATTTAACGTTTGATAGTCAACAAAGCCTTCTAATTAATATTTTAGTTATTTACTCAAACCTAGTACTTCGTTATATATTGTCACAAAGAATAATAATACTATCAAAATAAAAAAAATTGAAAACTATTTTAATAATGTAATAGTATATAATAATATAATTTATAGTCAAATAGTTATTTTATTTGATGGATTGTCAAACTATCACAATTCATGCCACCAATTGTGCATAAAAGTTGTTATAAAAACAATAATATTTAATAAAAAAAGAGATATCGAATTTGAACTTAGAAGTCTACTTAATATAGAACATGAGATTTATTGTGTTTTCAATTCCAAAAACATCATTTATCAATGTAATCTCATATTCCTAGTAGGAATATGGAGTATACATCAGAAAAAAAATAACGTAAAATGATATCTTGACATCTACTTTTGTTTATAAACTAACAATCACTTTTTAATAATAAAATATTACATCAAGGTGAAATATTATTGTTTAGAATAGATAATAATATAATTGTTACAAAAATAGTTCTAGAATGATTGTTATGGGTATGTTGTCGATATATCAGCACTGAACAAACAATGAATATATATTGATATGCCATGTGCATATTCTTTGTAGATGTAGGTATAATAAAAAGATATTAAAATATATTAAAAAATATTTAAAATACCAAGTGTATTTTTAATACGAGAACAGTAAAAAAAATAGTAGATAAGCTATACTCATTTTCTAAGTGGTTGAATATGAACATTTAATGTGAGCATATTTCCATAAAATTTAATTATCAATAAATAATAGTCATTAAATAGAGAATAGGTGGAGAACCATTTTTTTTATCTTCCATTTATAGATAGCATTCATTTTTTATGGAAATAAACATATGATCGGTACAAATTCACATTACATTCAATTAATTTGTTTTACAAAATAGAAATCAATTCTAAATAAGCAATCCTTATCACTAGACAAACACCTTCCACAAAGCAACAATGAATTTTTTTTGTTTTGTTTAACCTTGAAGTTTATTTTGATTTTATATTATTTTGTATTTCTTAGTTGTTTTTACGGAAATATTCATGGTTAATTAAAATTTTAAAATTTATTAGTGAAATTTAGTCGTAAATTATTTTATCAACAATTTTGTTTTTAATCAGTATCCACCATACAAGATTTGATTCCATCATATTAATGCATAACATTCAAACTTTAAATTGTTTTACTTTCCTTCATACTCAATGCACAATTCATGATTTGATCAAATATTACTCTTCTTCACTCTTTTCCTTCCTTTGCAAGCCCCCCTCTCTCTCTCTCTCTCTCTCTCTCTCTACACACACACACACATATATGTGTGATTATTATTTATGAATATTTTATTTCATAACTAGTACACACACATATATATGTGTGATTATTTTAATTATTTATGAATATTTTATTTCATAACTAGTACACACACACATATATGTGTGATTATTATTTATGAATATTTTATTTCATAACTAGTACACACACATATATATGTGTGATTATTTTAATTATTTATGAATATTTTATTTCATAACTAGTACACACACACATACACACACACACATGTGATTATTTTAATTATTTATGAATATTTTATTTCATAACTAGTATATATTTTTATTTATTTTATAATAACTTGTATAGTTTGCTATAAGACCTAACTTCCAGTGATTAAATCAGGATAAGATTTTTGGGGAGGAGCAATTTCGCTAATTATGTTTTAATGTTTAAATTTCGAGATTAGAATAAAATTTTATTATGTTAAAATAAATTATTTTATTCCTCATATGATAATAACCGATTATAATATATTATTAAATTAAATTTTAATATGCATGTGATGAAAATATTTTTTTTTTAAATTTCTATAGTTACTTGTTTTGAATGAGTCACATAAAGGCATTTAAACAAAAACCCTTTATTTCTTAACAACTAAAAATAAAAATAATAAGAATCATGATTTTGATACAAAAGAGAAAATTAGTTGACATGTGTCAAAATTCTAATTATTAATCTTTCATATAATACTTACGATACGATCTTATCTAGAAAAGAGTATGATCGTTTCTGAATTTGAATCCTCAAGAAGCACGACACGAATAAATCAGAGAAGAACACGGAATAAGATAGAGATGTAGGCTGAATAAGACAGAGATGGAGGACGTCACAATCTAGCATATTGATAAGTCAAGTGAAGATTCGTCACAAAAATGTTAATCTTTGATAAGAACCGAAGGCCTAAGCCAAGAACAAAAAAAAAATTCTCTCTTTAATGAAATCAAATTCAATATATGACTAAAAGTGTCTACATTGTTTTTGGTACCTCTATATATAGGCACACAAGTTTAAGCAAACCTGAAAACCCTACAAGAAGGCCCAAACCCAAAACATAAAAACATAAACTAATTTATGAAGGAAAGCTCAAAGTCCAAAAACAAAGAACATAACTAATTTCTAAAAGAAAACCCAAAGGTTCATCTTCAAGTTTTTCTTGTATGGAATCTTGGGATAGTCCTCTATCATTCCCTCCTTCATGAAGAGAATTTATCCTCAAATTTGTCTCACTTGATGATTCCTTATCAACTTATAATTTAACTCACCATGGTAACTGCATAATCCCATTGAAAACTAATAAAATAGAACACTTTATTATAGTATTCAAAACCGGTAATTCAGTCTATAAAGTATATTAATATAAGATTATAAAAGATAAGATTATAAAAATATATCATTTATATACTCAAATTAAACTAATAAGCTCTATACAAAATTAACCACTAAAGTTCTTTGAGACCTTCCACTATTCTAATTGATAGCTTATCATCTTATGGGTGCCTCTAAACTTGCAACTTAATATGTTCCCACCGAACATGTGATCATCGCAAAAAAAAGAAACGAACAATACAAGAAAACACAAAGCACACAAAAGGGTAAGCTAATGTTAAAAAGAAAAACTCTAGAATAACTAAATCATATCAATTGCGTACAACCATAAGTATAATATATATATATATATATATATATATATATATATATGTGTGTGTGTGTGTGTGTGTGTGTGTGTGTGTGTGTGTGTGTGTGTGTGTGTGTGTGTGTGTTAGTGTTATTATTGCGCTAATAATTATT
>Ga0214542_1009270_pt1 | contig 15466 bp, 11 predicted proteins | sample CNSS1metaG_FD_160096 | JGI IMG/M metagenome (GOLD analysis project Ga0214542, IMG submission 160096) | Root nodule microbial communities from cowpea collected in UCLA plant growth center, Los Angeles, California, USA - CNSS1 | ecosystem: Host-associated > Plants > Roots > Nodule | place: USA... | reverse complement strand
TTGAGCGAGCCGCCTGGGCGACTTTTCGCGCAGGAGCTCTAGGCGAGCCCCCTGTTTCATCTCGCTTAGGCGAGACTGACTCGCCTGGGCGAGATTAACAGGTCTCGCCACTGTTCTTCACTGCACAGCCATGTTTTTCAACCCAAAACAAGCATACAAAGTGTTCTCACACATCAAATCGAAAGATTAAACCATACGAGCAGTAACCAATGCAAACACTGACCAAAACGATTGGAAACTAAGGATTCTAACTTCCCGTACCTGGAAATGGATCCGTACTGGTCTTTCGGCACAGAACTAAGGAGCACAGCAGCTCTAGAACCCGATTCGCAACTAGAACAGTGGGTAAAACGAGTTATAAAAGGGTCTCCACTGTTACTGTGAAAGCTATACAAAACAGAGGCGGTAAGGGTTAAGGGTACTTACGTGAGCAGAACAATGGCCAAGCTAAGCGTAAATCTGAAGAACGTTGGAACCCTAGCAGAGCTCTAGTGCGGAAACAGGGAAGGAGGCGGCTGCGAAACTGAGAATGCAGAAAGTGTGAGTGTTAGGGCAACTGAAACAGGTTTTTATCCTATGGGTCGACCTTTAGGTCCAATACTGTAGGGCAGCTCACTAACTTTTAGGGTAGGAATAAAATGGGTCTTACAATATCGAATTACTTATTTATTATTTATATAATATTTTATATTTTACATTATTATATGAAAGTTGTTCAGAAAATTAAAAAAGTTCATTAAAAAACTTATTTTGTAATTTTGTAATTTTAAATTTTAAATATAAATTTTGTTACTATATTTTTACAGAGTGTTTTTGCAATTTCAAATCTCATTCAAACTTGATTATCAAATATTTTGAATTTTAAATTTTTAGTTGACAACATGAATCTTAGTTTTATAAAATGTTTAAAATTGAAATGGTAAGTTATTTTTTTTTATATTGAAAAGTTTAAAGAGATTATAATTTTAAAATTTTAAGAACACACTTATTTTATGTTATTGAAATTATTATTTAAATTTAGTATAATTATATTATAATTTTAAATGAAATATTATTAACAATTTATTATTTAACAATGGTTTTAATATATTATAATACATTAGTTTATTAACAATGGTTTTAATATATTATAATACATTATTAATTTTTAAGATTCATTAATTATTGTGATGGATGCATTTATTTTTAAAGGCATAATATTGTATAAGCATAATTTTACCACCTATAATACTTTGATTATGTTTAATTAAGAATACTTTCGTTGGTTTTATATCTATACATATATTGCTAGGAGGTAAAATAAAAAATATAATTATTCATATATTAAATGAAAAATTTCTACAATAACCAATAAAAAGACTATATATTGTTTTTGGTAAAACAACCTTTATATAGTGTAAGGCCCAATTATTCTGCTCCTTTATTTTAAGGGCCGCCCCAATTTTGTGGGCCTAAGGACTGGCCCAAAGGGGGAGGATCAGACCTAATCTGTCCCAACCCTAATCTTGTGCTCTTTTTCGTAAACAGAAACCTTGTGCCTCTTGAGCTGCAGTCGTCACCTCTGTTAGGGTTTGTCCTAGGAGACTCATTCTAACCCAAGCTGAAAAGCCCCGTAGGGTGATATTCATCACTCTTTCTCACTCACACATTCAAATCTCTTCTTATTTTTGCTCTTTTACGAGTCTTCATCTCTCTCTTTCTCACTAATACATTCAAATATCTTCTTATTTTTTTCTTTCTTTTTGAGTATAGTTTGCTTTGATCTTAATTTTTTTTTTGTTGAGATGAATGAAATGAGGAGAAGATGGGTCAAAGGCAAGACTCTGAAGCACAAAACTTTGAACAAGATTTGATCTTTTTCATTGCAGAATGACAATGGTATGTAAAGTTTTGATTTTTACTCAGTTTTCGGTTATTTTCATCTTTTTGAATGAAAAAAAAAAATCATCTTCTTTCTATTTTTGCTTTCATCTAACTGAATTTTGCGTTGATCTTAACTTTGTTTTGGTTGAAATGCTTGAATGAAAAGATCGAAGAGAGGCAAAACTCTCAAACAACACTAAAGGTAGAAGTTTTCCTTTTTCTCGCGGAACTTTTCTTTTACTCCCACATTTGAATATTTTTTTTATGTTTTTTTGTTCTCTGATGAATGAATGTTTTTTTGGCAGATGGAGATGAATAAACGGTTTCAAAGACACAATAAAGGTAGAAGCTTTTCTTCTTTAAGCGGATCTTTTCTTCTTCTCCCAGATCTAAATACTTATTTATAGTTTTTTCTTTCTATGATAAATGAATGTTTTCTAGTAGATGAATGAACCGTTTCAAGAACACACCAAAGGTGGAAGCTTTTCCTCTTCTCGCGAATCTTTTTTTCTTCTCTCAAATCTGAATACTTTTATATTTTTTTTCCTCTAATGGATAAATGCTTTTTGCCAGATGGATGAAGTGTTTGAAGAACACAATAAAGATAGAAACTTTTGTTTGAAGAACACAATAGGTTATTTATGTGATGATGCAAACTACTTTTGATTTTTATAAAGTTTGAATATATATATATATATTGTGTATTATGAATTCCATAAAAAATAAATACAACACCAAGTTCAAGTTGAACTTAAAATTTGTCAACAAAAGCATATTGAAACAACTTAAAACAATATTTAAAAAGTAAAATGTACATTAATATGTTATTTTTTTTCCGTTAAATTCGTTAATTTATCAGTTGTATTAGTAAAGAGAAGTGAATTTAGTATGATAGTGTTACAAAAAATTATCGTTATATTTTTTACAATAACAATATATATTTACAATAACAATATTTGTTTTTATGAAATTTTTATTATATGTAACACAAATAATATTGAATTTGTTTCAATGTGTAATTACTCGTATTTGATATAGCATAAATAAATAATATAAATGGTTTGTAATTACTATGATCTATATTAGTTAGTGTTGTACATAATAATTAACTATGCATTCTTATAATAATAATAATAATAATAATAATAATAATAATAATAATAATAATAATAATTCAACTAATATATACCTATATCTATATATAAATAAGATTTCTTTTTTTTTTCCATATTTTATAATTTCAATTTTACCTTTTATGATTTTGTTAACTAACTTCTTAATAGTAACTACTATTAGACTTGAGGAAAAAAAGGGAACCTGACCAAAATTGCTATGTTTGAAAAGGAGAATGTGTATTCGGTTGATTTATTTCGAGTCGGATTACTTTGGATAAAAAAATTTCGGGTTCAGATGGATTAAAATAATCAGATATGGATTTTGAATTCAAAATCCACGGTTACCCGACCCAATCCAAAATTTTTTAATCCTAATATTTCGTTATGAACTTTTGCAATCTACAACCAACATTTAGAATCCCTTTCGTATCGTCTTCTCCAACATTCAGAAACCATTTCATATCATCATCTTTCAATGTCATGAAACCTTGTCCAAAAACCCCTTCGTATCATCTTCTTCCTATCATTCCTCCTCCCATTCCTCTATGATGAGACTTCTCCGTCGCGATACTCGTCGGAAAACCTCTTCCAATTGGTGTTCTACCGATTGATCCTCGCGGAAGGCAAGGGAAACACAACGAAAGACTTAAGACTAGAGATTAACACTCAGATCTCACTGGTTCCTCACTGATTTGGTAGCCCTAACAAGGTTAAAACCTAATCTAGGGTTTAGAGTTTGAGCTGACGAATGGTAGGAGTGTTCTCAACCAATTTTATCATTCATCAAAGCTATCTATTACAATGAAATGGCTTGTCCTTTATAGAAAAGAGACAACCGGAAAACAAAAGGAAGAAATGGAATGCCGTCTACAAGGACCCTACGGATGGAAGGCGTGAAGGAATTGAGCTCAAGGTTAGCACGCGTGAAGTAACCCTAACGGTTGGAAACATGTGATGGTGAAAGTTGGAAACCCTAACAGAGAAGCTCTCCTCGTAGGAAATGAACGTGTGATGCAAAGTTATTATGAGCTTCCCATTTAGTCACGGGTGAGATCTTGGAGAATTGGGCTCGGGCCAAATAAAGATGATGCTACAAAGAAAAATCAAGTGTTGGCTGCCAGCGGAGGTGTGCGGATGGAACATCAGACCATGCGTGAGTGAATTGGGCCACATATGAATTGCAAATTGATACAGGCCCAACTAGGCACTCTAATAGATTGTTTCAGCATAAAAAAAGCCAATCACGGACATAATTAAATTGGCACTTGCTGTAGGCTACTGCAGTTTGATTAGTGTGCTGGAATAGGCTGATGATGGATTGGAGTAGAAAAGAATTGGGTAGCTGGCCCAATGCCAACACTTTCAATAATTGGCAGCTTGACTATAATTAGCAAAACAAACCCAATTAGAACACATTTATTTAATTAAAAACAAAAGAAAATAAAAGAAATTAAAAGGAATGGGCCTAACCAATGGCCTAAGCTGTGAGCCTTAATGGGATCACATCACTCTATGATTCCTTAATAACCATAAATCACAACAGATCTCATCGCTGATAACCACCATTTCGCTAAAAACTCTTATATCACGATCTAGTGAAGCGTAACTACCACCAAATCATGACCACTATCAGAGCTTTGTTCATCGCAACTTGTTGGGAAACAACATTAGCCATGCGAAATAGTGGAGCGAGCAACCATACACACCTACAACAACGCAAGGAACCAGAAATCTATCATAGATATGACGTCTCACCACCTCCATTTCATATCTACTCAGTTCATACGCCGACGATGGTGGATCTCTTACCTGCACGCAGATATGCTTGTAGTGGCTGTGACCAGTAGATATGTTTGGTGACGCATGTGGAGAATGTCGTAGTAGATGACGAAGGCGATGCGCGAAGGAGGAGTCCAAATCTTCTCGAGGCTAATGCATTTGATCTTGAACTGTAACTGAAATCTAGATAACCCATATCCATCGTGCTTAACCGGATCCAAAACTACTCAAACCCGACGAACCTAAGGTGTAAAATGGTCGAATCTAGTTTTTTTAATATTGAATTCAGATTTTGATGGATTTGGTCTGTTGGGTCCGAATCCGGCCCAACCCAAGAGATGCTCACCCCTAACTACTATATTGATTTATTTTAAATTGACATTGATTTCATTTTTTTTTCATTATATCTATAATTTGTACGTAAAAATTAATGTATTTCTCTCTCTATTATTTTCAACATTTTTTTCTTAAAACTTAAGAAATGTAGACACACGTGTGCGAAAACCCTTGTGTTTCTACTAGTAATAATAATAAAAATAGTTAAGAAAATAGTATTGACATATTAATGTTGATAATAAGAACGATATTGCAAAATAATATTAATAATAGTAGTAGAATAATAGTAACAATAACAATAATAATATTAAAAGTCAAGTAATACTAATTATTAATACTAATAATAGTAATATATTATTAGTTATGTTCAATATTGTTGTAAGACTAAAATTAATAATTAAATATTTGAGTTATATATTATATTAAAATGGAATGTATATGGATGGATCATTCTTAAAATAAAATATAAGGATGGATCATTCTTAAAATAAAATATAAGTATATTGTGCATTATGGATCTCGTACAAAATAAATATAAAACGAAATTGGTGACAATTTATTAACTAAATTAGAAATAATAAAACTTAAATTAATATTTAAAATAAATTGAGGATATGAAATCATAAAAAAAACAAAATTATACATAAATTACTATAATATATATATATATATATGGATCCCATAACAAAGAATTATAATAATAATATAAATAATGATAATGGAAAATAAAATAATACTATAATAACAATAATATTAATAATAAATATTTATTAATACTAATGATATTAATAGTAATATTAACTCAAATAATAATAATAACAATACTAATAGTAATATTATAATAAAAATAATAATAATAATAATAATAATAATATTATTATTATTATTAGTAGTAGTAAAACAATATAGATATATTGTCAATTATGGATCTGAACAAAATAATACTAATAATAATAATGAAAGATAATAATAATTATACCTGCTAATATTACTTAATATTCATTAATACTAATCATAATAATATATTATTAGATAATTGTAGTAAAAAAAATATTGTTGTATGATTAAAATTTATAATTAATATTTTGAGTTATATATTAAAATTTTAAAATATAAAATATACATTTTTAATGATAAAATTTTATATAAAATATATATATTTTTTATAAATATTAAATATGAGTTTTAAAATAAACTTTTACTTTTAATAGCATCTTAATTAGCTAATAATATAAAAATGAATCCAAAAATTAATATTTACAAAAATGATTTCAGAATTTAAATTTAAATTTTAGAAAAATTTTGAAATTGAATCAGTTAATTATATTTTTATTTATAAAGTTTTACAAAACTTATATAATTAAAATAAATTGCAGTATTTAATACGATAGTTTATTGTATATTAATTAGTTTTTGGTGTATCTTTTATACAGTTAATTTTATCTCGTATATTTTGTTTGGACAATTTCACTATATTTGAAAATATTTATAATATGACACATTAAAAATGTATAATAGCATTGATATATACTTGACTAAGATTATATTTCTTTCAAAAGAGTTATTTTTGCACCAGGGACGACTCAACGGTTTGAGAGGCCTAAAGCAAACTTAAAATCCAAGGAACATAAAACATAATTCTGACTACATGCTTCTTAATTAAGCTAGACATGTTTCTTCCCATGTTCACTACCTCCTTATCCATAACACACCTTTTATTTGTGCATAGTTCTTTAAGAAACTTGGCGTATTTAGGAATTTGTCTTACAACATCTAACAAGGGATGTTTATCTCCACCTTCTTGAAAGTATTCTAGATTTATTTGTGTAACTCCTCCATCTTTTTTGTTTTTGGTTTTAAACAGTTTGGATAGGGAAGAGGAGAATAAAGTGAAGAATTTTTTGAGGAAGTATTAGGGGATACTAACCTAAAGTCATCATTGGGTTCAAGTGTTTCAGATGTTGCTTCGTCTGATCCTCTACTTTCATTATCAGGTACAACTTTATTGTCCTTATCTTCATCTTCTTGGGCATTCCCAAGGCCTTGTATTTGCTTACCCGATCTTAAAGTAATAGTACTTACATTTCGTGGGTTGATTACAATTTGTGCGGGCAGATTGCTCGAGCATTGTTGAGACTTCATCTGGTTCAACTCATTTGCCATTTGTCCAATCTAGTTCTGCAGATTTTGATTAGTTGCTTCCATCATCTGTTTCAACTCCGTGATTTGTCCCTTCATCAAGTTAGCCATCATTTTCATCATTGTTTCCATGTTTGAGTCACTAGAGGTTATAGTTGGTTATGGTTGTTGCCTTTGTTGAGGTGGAACATAGACTTGTTGGTGTTTAGACTGTTGATGATGTGACCCCAACAAGCCCAACATCAAGCCAAGGTACACCTTCAAGTCCAAGCCCATCAAGAGGCCAAATAACAAGGGACATGCTTAAAAAGATCCAATTGGACTTCATCCAAGATGGCCCCAATCCACATGGGCTTCTCACACTCTTCACATGGGCCAAAGAAGATGTGAAAATTTGAAGAGGTGTATCAAAGAGCAGTAAAATAACAATAAGATTGGCCCATTAGTAAGTCAAACAATATGTAGTGAATTGCTAAAATTGGGCTTGACTAAGCCCAATAGGATATTTGGTCATGAGCTACCAAAGGTCCAAGGTGGACTAAGTGGAAGTCAACATTCCTTCCTACTCCTCACGGATCCAAGGGCTAGGAATGCTTCCTCCTTTTCCAAGGCATCATCCAATGGTCGTGAGCATTGCTCCTTCTCCAAGCCATCTTCCACGGCCAAGATTGAATGCCTTTCTCATCCAAGGGCTAAGAGTGCTTATGTGTATTTGCTTTCATATAAAGGCCTAAAATTTAGGCTATTGTTCAGGTGATGGATTAGAAGATTCAATCACTGAAGCTGATTCTAGCGATACACTTTCAGTGGTAGCTTTAGATGATAAAGGTGCTCCTTTAGTAAGACACCCAAATTCAAGTCTCTTGCCTGATTTGCGCAAGTTCCTTTCAAGTTCTAGATCAAATTGATAGAATTCACCCTGGTTGGCCCGAGTCATGCACTACACAGTCCACTTGAAAGTGTTCCTCTGTTTTTTTTTTCTTATTCTTGTTTTGGAGAAAGATTTCAAGAAAGGAATAGGTTAAGATGTTGCTGGGTTCACTCCGAGGAAAGAGAGGTGTGTCACAATGGACAACTTAAATACCAACTCTTTCCTGGCCAAAGTTTTTCCAACTAGTCTCAAAAAATTTCTTAAAAGAAATTCTTAATCAAAACAAAAAATAGAACTTTTCTTGAAATATATAAAAAAACTAAAGACTAAAAAAAACACAAACTGTATATGCGTAAAAATAAATAATAAGAAATAAAATAAATGAAATAAAGAAAATAAAATAAAAACAAAAAATGAATGAATTAAGAAAAGAAATTGAAATATTAAAAATGCTAATTGTATTCCCAGGCAATGGTGCCATATTTGATATCGTTGTTGTGAAACGATCAAATTACCAATACTTAACTATAGCAACTTCAGTATTGCCAAGTTAGTAGTGAACAAACTAGTTAGGGTTAAGCTAACTCTAAGTCGTCTCTCAATGAATACGAAATTGATTTCAAATATTTGATTCTCATAAAAATCTATGCAAAATGCAATTAAAACTAGTAACTATAAAAATATGGGGTTTTGATATGCAAAGAATGAATGTCACACAAATAAAAGATTGCAAACACAATAATATTAAATAGGTCAATTTCACTACTATTTCAAAATAGGATTCTTCATCTGTTATCTAAAGATTATTGTTAAATTAATTATTGTTGTTGATTTACAAATCAATCAATGTAAAGTCTCAATTCATTTATTGCCATTCTCACTTTTAATCAAAGTATAGTCACAATTAAAAGTGAGAATTTTTAGATTATACATAGTAAATTCAATCAAAGTACAATCTCAATTAAATTTTACTATGCCTAATCATGTTTATTCCTTTGTTTCCTCACTAAATAGAAAACTTATTTAATCAAAGTAAAGTCTTGACTAATTTTAGTTACAATGATTACCTTTAATCAAAGTAAAGTCTCAATTATTGGTAAACACTTATTTAATCACATGAAAGTTTCTAAATAAAATCAAAGTAAAGTCTCAATTGAATTTAAAAACCCTTTAACTCATATGATTAGCATGCATGTATATTTAAAATCATTATTTTCTATTCAATTAAGAAGCAAATGACATAGATAAATAAAAACCACAACAATAATCAAAGAACAAATACATTAATTCATCTAACCTCATAATCCAGTTAAAAAGTTACAGTGGAAAAAACCTTAAAAGCTTAGCCCTCCATGGATTGGATGGTATACATGATAAATGATGAATGAAAGAAAAATAAAAGGGATGGAAGAACAAGAGGTGTGGTGGAGGGATGGTAGCTGCTAAAACCAGAGAGTTGCTAAATGTCCTTTACATTCTCTTGGCTCTCTTTGTATAAGCCTTGATTGGACTTGGACTTTATCTTTTCTGTTATTGAAATCTTTTATCATTTGATATAATATTTCTCAAATAATTAATGGATTTTATAAATTTCTAAAATATCTGGAGTATTTTCTCTATTGATAATTTGAGATATACCAAAGAAAATTAATTAAAAATATTTAATTAATTGTTTAGCAACTTAATTTTTGTCCAATTTCCAATTCTGCCCCTCTTGTTTGACTATTTTTTTTTTTGCAAAATTGACCATAATTTGACCAGAATTGACTGTTTGACCAATTTTGACCAGTTTACTGCCCCATGAGAGACTGACACGTGGCAGCTTTTTCTTTATCCCAAATTAGGGTTTTTGTAAGTGCAATGGAGGATCCAATGCTGCTCCATGGTTGACGGCTACTACTACGTAGGTGCAACAATGGTGGCTGATCAGACTACCGAGGATGGTGTGACGATCGGTGGTGGCGCGTAGTGGTTACCTGCATCTTGGTGTTTGCTTCAGATGGTTCACTCATGGTTGGCTGCAACGTGAAGGATGATGGTGCGTGACGACAACGTTTTTGTTGTTAACTCCCAAAAATGATTTGGAAACAGAGGGCACTACAAGTCTATATCTCTCTTATTCCACAATGAAAAGGAGGTAAGTTTATAGGCTTAGCTCTTACAACTTATAAACTAAAAAATAGGAACTACAATAAAAAAAATCCCTAAATGTACGTAAATGTGCGTAAACGTGCATAACAGAAAACAATTACAATTTATTTAAAACAATAAATAATAACTGCTGACTTAGAAATCCCAGTCAACATTTCCTCCCTTAAATTGTATGCTTCTTGCAACAATTTATCTTTGGTTCTTCACGAATGCCGAGCGCATTTCACAAATGCTAAAAGCTATCAACCTTAAGTGATTTAGTCATTATATCTGCAAGTTGTTCTTTTTGTGTTGTAGTAATCTAGCATTATAACACCATCGTTGCATAAATCTCTCAAGAAATGAAATCTCACGTCAATATGTTTACTTTTTCCATGCAAAATTGGATTTTTGGATAACTAAATGGTAGAGGCATTGTCACACAATAGTATAGTAGCCCCTTGCTGACAATGTTCCAAATGTTCTAGAATTCTTCTAAGCTAAACACATTGGAAAGCACATAAAGCAATTGCTATGAACTCTGCTTCAGTTGTAGATAAACTGACCATAAGTTGTTTCTTTGATGCCCAAGAAATCACACCTCCTCCCGACATGAAAACATAACCAGACGTGCTCTTCCTATCTTCAAGATCCCATGCATAATCACTATCAGTATAAGAAATTAATTCTTCATTTCCTCTACCAGCTTTGTAGAAAATTCCTAGATTTGGAGTTCCTTGTAAATATCTCAAGATATGCTTTACTGCCAAAAAATACTAACTTTAGGGTGTTCCATAAAGGGACTTATCAAGCTGACAGAATGTGTAATATATGGTCTTGTAGCATTCAAATAGATGAGGCTGCCTATAAGTTGCTTGAATAGTGTGTTGTTAACTTCTGCTCCTTCATCCGTTTTCAATAACTTAGTCCTAGGAACAATGAGGTTTTTCACCAAATTACAATCCAACATGTTAAATTTGTCCAACACATCTTTGATACATTTCTTTTGCCCAATAAAAATTCCTTCACGGCTTTGGAAAACCTCGATGCCCAAAAAATACCTCATTTTGCCTAAGTCAGTCATGACAAACTCATTCATCATCATAGTTTTAAACTCTTGAAATAAAGACTCATGGCTACTTGTGTATATCAAATCATCTACATAAACACACATAATTAAGATATTACCTCCCTCCTTCTTTACAAATAGCATGTGTTCATGTGGACACTTGAAAAATTTATTAGCTTCAAGATAAGATGCTAACTTGTTGTACCAAGCCCTAGGAGCTTGTTCAAGGCTGTATATGGCCTTCTTTAATTTGTATACTTGGTGTTCATGCTTTTGAACAATGTAGCCTGGCGGTTGTTCTATGTAGACATCTTCATTGATTGCTCCATGTAGAAAGGCTGACTTAATATCAAGTTTATAAGTAGTTCATCTCCTTATGGCAACAAGTGCAACAACAGTTCTAATGGTTTCAAGATAGGCTACTGGAGCAAAAATCTCTCTATAGTTGATCCCTTCCTCTTGAGTGTAGCCTTTTGCTACTAGTCTGGCCTTAAATTTGTCAATCTCCCCAATTTCCTTCAACTTAGTCTTAAAAATCCACTTGACACCTACAATTTTGCAATTCGGTGGTGGATCAACTAGCTCCCATGTATCATTCCTTTGGATAGCTTGAATTTCAGCATTCATTGCATCTCTCCAATGCTGACTTGTTGATGCTTGGTTGTATGTCACTAGGTCTGCACCTATAAACATAGAAAAATTTATATCTTCTTTATTTGTTAAATCCTCACCAATGACATAATCTCTCATCCATGCTGGAGGTTTTCTAACTCTCCCCCATTCAATTGAAATTTCTACAATTCTCGAAGTATCAGATGCATTTAAATTTGTACTAGTTATTGTTGCATCACTCTGGTTTGTCTGAATTACCTCCTCTGCTGCTGGACAAATTTCTTCTGAGTGATCACTTGCATCAATATTATTGATCTTAGCTTCACTGGTCTTGGCTTCATCCCACTCCCAAGCTGCATCCTCTTGTAATTTAACATCTCTATTCACATAAATCTTCTTATTAAGAGGATCATAAAGTTTGTAGGCCTTAGACTCCTCACTCACACCCAACAACACATATTTAACCCTTTTGTCACCAAGCTTGCTTCTTTTCTGCTTAGGTACGTGAACAAATCCAATGCAGCCAAAGGTTCTGAAATAAGAAACAAATGGCTTCATTCCACTTCATGCCTCCTCAGGTGTGATATTTTTTACTACAAGGGTGGGACTTCTATTCAAAATATGGACCACCTAATTTACAGTTTCTTGCCTAAAAACTCTTGGAACTCTTCTTTCAGTCAATACACTTCTAACCATTTTTATTTTGGTTTGATTCTTCCTCTCAGCTACATTTTGTTGTGGTGTATATGAGGCAGTAAGTTTTTTTTGAATCCCCTGCTCATTACAAAATTCAACAAACTCCTTGGAGGTGTATTCTCCACCTCTGTTAGTATGCAAAATTTGGATAGAGACACCAGTTTACTTTTCAACCAATGGTTTACATTTTTTAAATACATCAAATGCTTCACTTTTCTCAACAAGAAAATACACCCAAACTTTTCTACTCAAATCATCAATGAAAGTGAGTATGTACCTTTTATTTCCATTAGATGTAGGATTGATAGGCCCACAAATATCAGAATGAATTAACTGCAATAATTGAGATGCACGCCACCTACTTTGTCGTGGAAAAGAGTCGGTTTGATGTTTTCCTTTGCGATAGTGTTCACAAAGTTGAGTTGGGGACTTAAAGCTAGGCATCCCTTTCACCATATCAAGGTCTAATAATGTTCGTAAACCACTATAGCTCAAATGCCCATAGTGAAAGTGCCAAACTTGAGTTGTAGACATTGAACTTGCTTCGAAACAATTATGGGAGACTATAGATTTTCCATAAATAGCAAACATACGATTAACAGCCATGAAGGTCTCAAAGATTAAGGTTTCTCCTTGAAACACTTCACACTTGTTTTTGCTTCATTTGAATGTTTAATCCTTTCTCCAAAAGTTGACCCATACTAAATAAATTATTTTTCAACTTAGGAACAAAGAAGACATCAGTAACCACATGCATAACTTCATTAATTAGGATTTTAACAGTACCATTCCTAACCACATTTAGTGTATAATTATTCCCCAATTTTACTTCATCAGAAAATGTGAAATCAATAGAAGAAAACTGGTCCTTTCTACTTGTCATGTGGCTGCAACAGCCTGGATCAATGAATCACATTTCTTGTGCACTTGTCCTTTCATCTATCGAAAGTTGTGCCATTAGTAACACTGCTTCTTCACCGCCTTCAATATAATTTGCTATGTTGTATTGTGGTTTCTTTGGGCATTCACTTTGGAAATGCCCATACTCATGATAGTAATAACATTCTATTATTGTTTTGTCTATAGGCTATCTACCTCTTCTTCCTCTCCCTCTTCCTCTTCCTCGTTCAGCTCCACCTCGTAAAACACTTCTTCCCTGACCACACCCAACATTTTCTTCATCTTGTGCAACCTTCAAGACTTGTTCTTCATGAGAATTGTGCCCATTCATTCACTGCTCATGTACTATAAGACTACTTTGTAGCTCGTCTATAGTCATGGAACCTAAATCACAATACTCCTCAATGGAGCACACTACATAGTTTCACCATGCATTGAACGAAGGATTTTTCAATAACATTGAGCTTAGACATTGTTTCACCATACATTCTCATCTTATTTGCAATTATGAGGGTTCTAGCAAAATAGTCATTGATTGATTCAACATTCTTCATTAATAGAATCTCCCATTCTCGTTGTAGGGTTTGTAGTTGAGCGCACTTTACCCTTGCTGTACCTTTGAACTTTTTTTTCAACGAGTCCCAAATCTCCTTTGAGGTCTCCTTTTTCAAAACTATTTCAAGGACAGTTCGATCAATAGCTTGAAATAAATAGTTTTCACCTTTAGATATTTCAACTTCAACTCCTCAATAATCTTCTTTTCAGTATCATCATCAATGGATTGAGGAATCTTTGAATCTACGAGATTCCAATACTCTTTGGACCTTAGAAAGTTCTCCATGAGCATTGCCTAGTGGTCGTAGTTCTCATTCAATTTTGGAATGGCAGGATGCACGAAGTTGCTATCTGCATTTTCCATTGAAGTTTGCTACTTCTTTGTACTGATTTCAACGAGCTCTAATACCACTTGTTAACTCAGAAATGATTTGGAAATAGAGGGAACTACAACTCTATATCTCTCTTATTCCACAATGAAAAGGAGCCAAGTTTATAGGCTTAGCTCTTACAATTGATAAACTAAAAAATAAGAACTGCAATAACACTAAAAGACAAATCCCTAAATGTACATAAATATGTGTAAACGTGCATAACAGAAAACACTTACAATTTATTTAAAATAGTAATTAATAACTCCTAAATTAGACATCCCAGTCAACATCCGTTTCTGCGTAATATGAAGGGGCTACTGCATATTTGCTCGGCTTTCATGGCTGAAGATGGTTGAACGTAGTGCACATCTGCGATGGTTCGTGGCATGTGTGGATGCAAGTGGTTGCATTGTGCAAGTGGTGATGGCAATGCTGGCACGATGCTGGTGCAGGCATGAAGGATGGAGGTTGTCGGTGTGATGATGGTGGGAGAGCAGAAAGACCTAGGATTTCTGTTTAGGAGATGGGAATGAGATTATTAGGTGGAAAGTTCTAATTGGCTGGTTTTCTGAGTGTTTGGATTTAGACACGTGTCATGTTCTGGTTGATCAGCTCATGATGAAGGATTATGTTGTTTCTTTTTAAGATTATTGAATATGGTGTGAGTTGACTAAGAAAGCTAAGTGAAATCACTGGACATTAAGATAGCAAGCTATCTAGATGTGAAGGTTCCTTTCACAAAGCTCAAGAGAAGAAGATGATGGATTGATTCAAAACAAAAAGGAAATGGAAAGCACATAAACCATAGAAAACCAAGAACAATTAAAGGAAGAAGAAAACATAAAATGGAAAGGAAAGAAATGGTAAAAATGTGAGAAGCACGCCACTACAAGGCTAGGATAGAAGCCATGGCAACCTTGAAGATGAGTGGATGTGTGCCGCCACTTGCTATGCAAGATAAGGCTTAAAAGTATTCACTCCCAAGGGAGGAAACTCTCACAAATGGTTGAGACATAAGAGTGTTTTT
>Ga0214542_1009269_pt1 | contig 15468 bp, 9 predicted proteins | sample CNSS1metaG_FD_160096 | JGI IMG/M metagenome (GOLD analysis project Ga0214542, IMG submission 160096) | Root nodule microbial communities from cowpea collected in UCLA plant growth center, Los Angeles, California, USA - CNSS1 | ecosystem: Host-associated > Plants > Roots > Nodule | place: USA... | reverse complement strand
TAAATAAAATCAAAGTAAAGTCTAAATTCAATTTAAAAACCCTTGGACTCATATGACCAACATGCATATAGATTTAAAATCATTACTTCTTACGTGATTTAAAGATAAAAGACATAGATGAATGAAAACCTCAAAAATAATAAAAAAAACAAAGAAATTAATTAATCTAACCTCAAAATTCAATTAAGAAATTACAATGGAATCAACCCAAGAAGTTTAGAACTCCATGAATGCAAAATAAATAGAAGAATAGAGAGAAGAAAAAAATTAGGCCCCCCTAAGGGTTACTAAATTCCGAAGTCTCGAGTTTGTCCTTTCTGCTTCTCCCTTGGTCTCTTTATATAGGAATTGGACTGGACTTTTCTGTTGCTAAAATCTCTCAAATATCTTTTAAAATAAAGATAAAAATAATATTTAAAAATATTTGGAGAGATACAGACTATTTGACAGATATAATTGGTTGATAATATCAATATCTAATATAATTAAATTAATTAATTAATTAAAGATATATGATAAATTATCACCAATTAGTATTTGAATTAATTTTCCAAATCAACCCTTTACAATCTCCTTAAATTATCTTCTAAATAATCCAATATCTTCAAGATATATTTGTTTGTTGTGGAACTAAAAAGATTAAAGAATATCTTATCATATTTAAAAAGATTTGGTAGTTATTATCTTTTAATATTTTATGTTATAATTAAATAAGATAATTATTTAAAAATATCAAATAAAATATCTTAAGATATATTTTCCCAAATTATCTTCTATCATAAAGATAAAGAAAACCGCAATGTCCAATTTTGCAGAGACATCCAAAAATATCAATATTTGCAGTTAAACCCCTCTCGTTTGACCAATCTTTGACCAGATTTGACTGTTTAACCAGCTTTTGAATGCTTGACCAAAGTTGACTTTGACTGTGCAATGATAGGATGACACGTGGCAGATCTTCTTTCTCCAGAATTAGGGTTTGCTGCCCCTATCCTTGTTGTTGTCGCAAGTGCAAGGTGCAATGACGGCTGCTCCTTGTTCTCCGGCGACGTTTTCCGGCAAGATGATGAATCGAAGGTGCAACTCTTATTTGTGATCTGGCGTTGCATCAACGAAGATGATGCCAGTTCTGCAGCTATAATGGTTCAGAAACTTGGTGCTCGATTCCTCTCTTCTCCGGCGACATGGTTGCTGGCTCACAGACTGCTATGGTGATGGAAGGAGAGGAGAAAATTAGGGTTAGGGTTTCATGTGTGAAATGGAGGAGATGATGACGTGGCAAGCTCTCATTGGTCAATTTGGTGAGTGAAGGATTATGACACGTGTCAGCATATGGTTGGCCTGATTTGAAAGGTGGGGATTGTCACATGGCAACATCTGGTTGAATGGAGTTTAAGTGGTAAGAGGGGGTGTAAATAGACATATTAAGGGGTGCAAAATAGGTTTTTGGTGAGACCCATTTAGAAAGAGGGAAGTGTATAAGTAAAAACTGGGGTGCATAAGTGATTTTGCCAGAACTTGCTGATTATAGCCTTATTTAAAGGTGGTTTGTAATTTCAATCAATTTATTTTTCCACCTTAAATGAGCTTAATCTTAACTTCAGCTGCATCAACAAACGTTAAAATATCCAAAAATAATTTATGCAGCTAAAAATAACTTTTTAAGACATTTTAATTACACAAGTTCAAATAGCCTAATTATCAGAATTATCAATTAAATCACTCTTTAAGCACATAAATTGAATTACATACCTAGAATTAAACACTGAATAAGGGCAAAAATACACACTCATCACCCACCAATGACAAATAGTGGTATGCCTTACTTAGGGCCCTTTAAACTTAGGAACACTACCTTGTGTCCAAAGAGTTTGTCATTCATAGTGACCATGAGTCACTTAAATACTTGAAAGGCCAACACAAGTTGAACAAAAGACATGATAAGTGGATTGAATTATCGGAACAATTTTCCTATTTGGTTTATATACAAGAAGGGCAAAAGTAATGTGGTGGTTGACGCCTTATCTAGGAGGCACACCTTGTTTTCAAAATTAGGAGCCCAAATTCTTGGATTTGATCATATTCCAGAAATATATGTTCAAGATTCTGAGTTTTCCTCAACTCATGTTGAATATATGGAAAAACCTCAAGAAGGTTTTTATGTGAATGAGTGGTATTTGTTTAAAGAAGGAAAAATTTGTATTTCCCAAGGTTCACAAAGAAAACTCCTTGTGCAAGAAACACATGAAAGGGGATTTATAGGTCAATTTGGGGTAGAAAAAACTCTAGGTCTTTTGAAAGAAAACTCATTTTGGCCCCATATGAGGAAGGATGTCCAAAGGCACTGTAATAAATGTATTTCATGGTTGCAATCCAAATATAAAACAATGCCCCATGAATTATTTACCCTATTTCCTATTACTTCAACCTCTTAGGAAGATATAAGTATGAATTTTGTTTTAGGACTCCCAAGAACATAAAGGGGTTTTGATTTCATTTTCGTGGTGGTGGATCGTTTTAGTAAAATGGCACATCTTACACCCTGCCACAAAGTCAATGATGCTAGCAACATTGCTAGTATTTTATTTAGAGATTTGTTAAGCTTTATGGTATACCCTACACTATAATATCTGATAGAGACACTAAGTTCCTTAGACACTTTTGGAAAACTCTTTGGTCAAGGTTGGGAACTAAGCTTAATTTCTCTACTTCATGTCACCCACAAACTGATGGGCAAAGTAAAGTTGTTAATAGGTCTCTGTCTACTATGCTAAGGGAAATTTTGAAAGGAAACCAAAAATCTTGGGATGAATGCGTTTCCTATATTGAGTTTGTCTATAATAGAGTAGTTCATAAGACTACTAAGACCTATCCATTTAAGGTTGTTTATGGCTTTAATCCTCTCACTCCTATCGATTTGCTACCACTTCCTACATCTTTTGATTTTATTTATAAAGATGGGGTGGTCAAATCTGATTTTGTCAACAAAATGCATGAGAGAATTAAAAGACATATCCAGCAATAAATAGAGAGGTTTGTGATGACTGCTTCTTAGCAACCATTTCCCAGCAGGTGTACTAGTACATAGTAGTATCAACAAGTCGTATCCACAAGGATTTAACAAGTATATTGGTAGTTAGATTTTTAGGTTTTTGGTTGATAGAGAGTGCAAGTAAATGAAAACAATAGTTATAAGATAGATTGAGTGGAATAGGGGCTACGAATTGATTTCATCTCATCTTGTTCTACTACACCACTACCATCTTGTTTACTTACTTTGCAAATCATTCAATGTCCTGGGAGTACTCTTTCTATGTCGATCTAGGTTCATCCCTGATACACTAGAACCTAGGACTCCAAACCCTAGTGTGATTCCTCAACTCTTGGTAGAATGAGTCATTGCTTTAATGTGCAAAACTCTCTCCTTCAACATCCACTTTGGTATGCCATGGGACATTTAGTACATGTATCATGATTTGATTGGACCACAGTTTGAGACCAGTTTCCCAAGTCAAAATCCAAACCACTTAAAGAGATGAGTGATCAAGTCATCATTAAGCATAAATCAAACCACAAATAATTGAAGGAAAGCAAAGATAAATACCTAAGAAGTAGAAGTGAATAGAATTGGAATTGATTCCATCAAACCTGGACATGAGGGAGTTTAGCTACTCATAGAATATTACAATGCAGTTGTAGTAGCATCTACACATAAGATATACACTAAGAACACCTCCCTCATGCCTCACAAACCCTATTTTATCCTACTGCTACATTGTGGAGCCTCTACTCAATGCCTAGAATGAGGATCCAAGGTCTTTATTTATAGGAATTTTTGGGCAGTGCTTAGCCCAACTTTTGGTGCTCAACCATAGGGGTTACTTCACAAGTGGGTTTCCTCCTCAGTCCAGTCCCTTATGTTGGTGCTTAGCATGTGACCTTTCCTTCTTGTAAGGATTTCCTTGGTTGCTTAGCCTCATGGATTTGGGCTTCAAGTTTCCTTGCAAAGAGGGCTTCCTCATGTGGCTCAGCTCCATTTCTTGTGCTCATCTAGAAAGTTCAAATATTGTCCCGTATTTTCTACTTCCATGGCTTAACTCAAGTACCGTGGCTCAACAAGATACTTGATATTTTCTTTTATTTTTACTGCAAAACAGCAAAATATCATTATAATTCACAAAACTCTATTTTTCAATATCTCATTATGTTTCCTAAGCTAAGGAGGTTTGTTTTGTACACAAATAACACCATTATATACATGATAAGTGTCCATTTCAAATGAAAAATTTACTTATTCTTGACATTTATCGGTATGCTAAGTACAACAATAAGGGAAAGAAGGAAATGAATTTACAAAGGAGATTGGGTGTAGCTACACCTTAGAAAAGATAGATTTCCTAAGCAAAAAAGTCTAAACTTAGTCCTCGAGGTAATGACAATGCGTATAAGTCAGAGTTGCCTGAGGAATATGAAGTGCATGCCACCTTTAATGTTGCTGACTTAATACCTTTTGTAGCTGGTACTGATGATAAGGCAGAAACTATAGATTTGAGGTCAAATCCTTTTTAAGAGGGAGGAAATGATGAGATGCCTCTAGCCAAAGGACCTACAACAAGTGTTATGGCTAGGAACAAGAAGAATGAGCCTCAAATGAGCATGCAAGGCCCAAGATGAACTTCACATGGGCCAAAGAAGATGTGAAAACCCAGCCTAGGAGTCTTTGCTTGTAAATACTAGATTAGGATTAATTTTTTGGGCTTTGTATTTTGGGCCCAATAGAACAGGGTTTTCTTTGGGCCATGTATTGGGCCTTAGAGGAAATTGGGCTTTAGAAGTAATTTGGACCAAGGGAATTGTGCATTGATTTAGGCTTGAGTGGGGCGCATAATGTTAGAGAGATCTAGAAGCTTCAAAGCTTGCTCTCCAAGGCTCCCAGTTGACGTACCATTGCAAGGAGAGTGTGATTTGCTTAAGTGGTAAGTAAAACCTCCCAAATGCTCCCTTTTGGCTCCAAAATTCAACATTCTAAACTCCTTTTTCCCTCATCTTTTTTTAGATTCCTTGGTCTCCTTTTAGGCTATAAATAAAGGCCTCCTCTTATGTATCTTTTAGCTTGAAATTGAGTAATGAAGGGTTTTCCAAATGTGTGCACAAACCTCTTTCGAGCGCCCCTTAGAGTAAACTCTTCTCTAGTTTACTGCAATATTCTTACTTAGGACTTGGCCTCACCTCTCTTAAGAATTCTTTCACCTACACCAAAGCAAACACCTTAAGCTTTGTCGCAACCGGAATCGCGACGGGAAGGCGAACCGAAAAAATAAAACGGGTTTAAAAAGAGATTTGGAGTCGCCACCACAAAATTAAAGCAAGTCTACAAAAAACCAGATTTTTGAATCCGGGAGTCGGTTACGCGTAGGGAAGGTGTTAGCACCCTACAACACCCGCCCAGAGGCAGTACCTTTAATTAAAAATGCAAAGTTGATGTGGTTTTCAAAATATTAATTTCCCCAAAAATAATGAGACAAATAATTTTAAAAAGAAACAAAAATATTTTTTTAATTTTTTGGGCCCGAATAGGATTGACCTTGGTCCTACGTATTCTCTTTCAAAATCAGAAATCAGGGTTACATAGTTCTTAAAAGATATTTGAAAAACAATTTGGAAAATGATTTAATTTTTTGGAAGTGAACCTGACAAGGACTGGCCTTGCTCCTACGTATCTCACAGTGGAGAATCAAGGATCACGTAGTTCTTAAAAGATGTAGTTATTTAAAAATGTTGATATTTTTATATTTTTGAAATTTTATATTTTTTTGTATTTTTTTGAAGATTATTTGAAAAATACGTGTCACACGACAGGAGCGGTCGGACATACACTAGAAGAGAAAGAAAACTATTTTTGGCATTTTTAGAAAATAAGTGTCACACGGTGCGAGCGACCGGACAGACACAAGAAGTGAAATAAAATTATTTTTGGTATTTTTTGAATTTCTCATTTTTTGTGATTTTTTTATGTGCTATTTTATTTTTAATTGAAATATTAAAAAGGTGAAAAAAAAAGGTAAGAATTGAAAACACAAATATGGGAGTGCATAAGTAATGTGTGAAGTGCATGATGCAAGTGAGGTGTGTTTATTTAGAGGTGGGGTGCAACGAATAAAATATAAAACAGACCTAAAATTGGAATAAAAGGTGTGTGCAGGGGTGCAGGATCAGTAAATCTCAGGGGTACTCGCAGCATAAAAAGAAACCAGGCCCAAAGCAAAAAAACAAAAGAAACAGGTGTGGAGTTAACAGAGTATGGAGGTGTCCGAAGTAAAACAACATAGCCCGCATAGAAGACAAATGGATTTGGAGTGTGAAGAATAGAACCAGAGGTGCAAAGAGTACGAATAGCCCAGTTCGAAAATTCAAAAAGATGGAGGTGTGATAAGTGGCACTAGGGGTGCAAAAAGCATTCTAGTCGTTAAACTCCTTCTCGTGCAGAAAACCCAGTATTCATCTTCTTCACGAACAGAAACCTCCAAGGGATTCTTCTCCTCCAAATGCTCGAATCATAACGTCATCCTCCATGCACGGCCACATTCGCGCACTACTCTGCTTCTGATTTGTGTTAGGTTGGATGAATGGATTTGGGTATTTCGCTACATCCGTGGCTCGAGGGTGATGAATGATGCGGGTAGAAAAGTGGGTTTGGAGTGTTGCAATCGTGAAGGTGAAAGTGCGCGAAGGGTCTTAGGTGGTGCCAAACTAGGATGAAGACTTGTGGGATAAAACCTGATCTGTGTGTGCGTGCGTGTTGAGTTTGGCCTCTGTTTTTTTTTTAATTTTGGTTTTTTATACAAGTGAACTATGAGGATGTGGGTGAACAAACGCAGATGAAAATGCAGGGGCTGAAGATGAAGGTTCGCAATGATAAAGACGAATGGTTGGGACTTGAATGAAGATGCTGGAGTTTGGGGGAATGAATTAAGTCGAATGAAAGTTTACTGGTTGGTGTGTATATACAGATCGTGTTTGGTGGAGAGAATGAGCTGAGAATATTTGTTGATGAGATGTGAACAACTATGAGCGTAGGGAGTAAACAAGATAATAGCAGGGAATAAAAGCGCTCACTTCAAATCGCATTCAACCCAAGTTCAACGCATACATTCACAGGCATCGTAAGCATCTTTATTGAACAAAAGCTAATGAAGTTAAGCAACTAAGGACACTTACCTTGAAGACAAAATCCACTGTACCCCACTACGGCTCCATTCCCTTCTTCTCCTGGCCTTGGCGCACTTCCTTCTCCTCCTTCTGTTCTCTCCGTTCCCTTATGCTCTCATCCTCTTTTTCTTTTTTGTTCTCTCACCATGTGTGCTTTTCTGATACTTGGAAGTTGTGTGTGTAGGTGGAGGAGAGTAGACTTTGGGTTGTTGTTCAGTGTGTTGTTCAGTGTGAGTAAGTGTTGGGCCTTCCAGGAAAGATAAAGGAAAACGTGTTATAGGAGAGAAAAATTCCTTGTTGGCGGTTGCGTGTTGATCATTGAGGGAATCCACAAGAACGACAGTTTTTTGATTAAAACAAAGGAGATGTATGAAGGTTAATGCATGAAACCGTGTGTTGATGCATGAAACCAACGTGGAGAGATGATGGTGTAAGAAAGAGTTGCAGCCAGTAGGTTGTGCTGGTGCAGGAGAAAAAAGAGCCTTTTTTGCATGGTTTAGAAAATAAGTTGAGGGAGAAAACATGTGACACGTGGCAACGTGGAAGCGTGTGATTGGGAGAATTTTAGAATGCAAAGAGAGAAAGGTGGGTGTGAGAATGAGAAACGTAAATTAGTCTAAAAAAAAGTGTAAAAACGAAATAAGATGATGTAAATATGGTAGAAACTTGTTAGGCTTTTGAATGAAATGAAAACAAGGTGAGTAAAAGAAAACGAATGGTGCAGGTACATAAAAAAGGATTTAGGTTGTTAAGAAAATGAAAATGGATATGCATTAAAAAAAAGGAAAACTTTTCTTTTTAGTCTTAAATATATATTTGGTCTCTATTTTTGTTGATTTTATTCAATTTGGTTACTATTTTCGTTTTATGTTCAATTAGGTCCTTATTTTCGTCAAATTGTGGTCAATTTGGTTATTTTCACTAACGGTGTTTAAATAGTTAACGTTTTTTAACAGTACATGCCACATGTTAGCTCCTGGTTTTTTTTTATTTTTTTTTTATTTTTTTTTATTTTTTTGATTTTTTTTTTAACTTTTTTAATTTCAAAAAAATGATCCACGTGTCAAGTCACAATTGTGCCATGTGTCAATGCTAGTGGCACGTGTCAGTTTGTGGTAGTATTATTTTTTTGTTCAATTTAGTCTCTATATTCGTTATTTTTATTCAATTTAGTCCCAATTTTTATTAAAATAAATCAATTTTGTCCTTTTCAAATTGACACTAAATTTAATATCTTTTATACAAATTATATTAATCTTTTTTCTAAAATTGACCTTTAAATTTATTATTTTTTAAATTCAATTATAATTTATTAAATTTAATTATAAATTGAATAAATTCTTATATTTAATTTCTAAATAGAATATAATTATTTAAAATATTATAAGAATATAATTATTAATTTTTTTCTAATATTTATATTCTAAAATATTTTTAAATTGATATATAAAAATATTTTAAATATTCAAAATATTTTAGAAAAATAAACTAATATTTGTAAAATTAACATTTACATATAAAATATTTTAAATTTTAATATCTAAAATGCAATAAAAATATTAAATATTTTAAATTTAAATGTAAATTTTACAAATGTTAATATATATTTTTAAAATTTTAATAATTATATTTTAATTATATTTAAATAATTATATTCTATTTAACAATTGAATCTAAAAATTATATTCAATTAATAATTAAATATTATAATTTATAATTAAATTTAAAAAATAAGTAATAATAATGTCAATTTTAAAAATTAAATGGTTTTATTTTAACAAAATTTGGGACTAAATTAAACAAAAATAACAAATATAGGGACTGAATTGAACAAAAATAACGAATATAGGGACTAAATTGAACAAAAAAAATAACACTACCAGAAACTGACACGTGGCACAATTGGGACTTAACACGTGGACACTTTTTTTGAAATTAAAAAAATTAAAAAAAATTAAAAAAAAATTAAAAAAATTAAAAAAATAGGAGTTGACACATGACATGTACTGTTCAAAAACGTTAACTATTTAAACACCGTTAGTAAAAAGGATCAAATTGGTCACAATTTGACGAAAATGAGGACCTAATTGAACATAAAACGAAAATAGGGACCAAATTGAATAAAATCAACAAAAATAGGGACCAAATGTATATTTAAGCCTTCTTTTTAAAACAAACGACTAAATAAAAAAAGAATAAGATAAAAATAAGCTAAAATGAAAAAAAGTACAATAAAACATATTAAACCCAAAGATTATAAAATAAAACTAAGCAAAAATAAAAATGAAACCAAATAAAGAGAAATAATAAAATAAAATAAGACAAAAATTCAAAATAAAATTAAAAAAAGAAGGTTAAAATAATATAAGATAATAACAATAATAATAGTAATAAAATAAAATAAAATAGAAACTATAAAATAAAAGTAAAACGAATTTGAAACAAAAACAAAACAAAAAGAAGATGAAAATAAAGTTGAAATAAGATAAAAAGTAAAAAAAGAAATATTTATTTATGCTCAATTAAATATTCATTTTTTCTATTTTTTCTTCTCTTAATTATTACGAAAAAAATTTCTTACCCGGACGAAATTGGGTGTTGACAAGCTTCTTTCCTCATGCTTCCGCGTTCAACAACATCCATGCATCCTCCATTCTTCACACAAGTTTCAATGGAGACAAGAAGAAGCCATCAAGTTTACAAGTCGAGCTTATAGGACGCATTTACGAGTCATGTTTACATGTCGATTTTATAAGCCGAGTTTACGGGCGAGTTTGTCAATAGAGTTTATGGGGCAAAGTTTATGGGGGACGCACTTACGAGTCGTGTTTACGTGTCAATTTTATGGATCGAGTTTACATGGGTAAGTTTATAGGTGCACATTTTTTAGTCTTGTTAACCAGTCGAATTTACAGGTTGATTTTATGGGTCGAGTTTTTGGGTTAAGTTTACGAGTCATTTTTTTCGGTCGAGTTAAGGTTCGAGTTTGCGGGTTGAGTCTACAAGTCAAGTTTAAGGGTCGAATTTATAGGTTGTGTTTACGGGATGCGTTTATGGGTCAGGTGTATGGGCCAAGTTTATAGGTCGAGTTTGTGGGTAATATGTATGGGTCGAGTTTACGGAACTAGTTTACAGATCAAGTTAACTTGTTGTATTTATGGGTCGAATTTATAGGTCGAGTTTATGAATTGAGTTTATAAGGGATGTGTTTATAATGGAGATTCCGGGCCAACTTTGTGGGTCAAGTTGACGGGTTGAGTTTACGGATCAAGTTTAGGGGTCGAGTTTTTTGGTCATGTTTACGAATCATGTTTGAGTGTCACGTTTGCTGGTCGAGTTTAAGGATCAAGTTAGCTAGTTGTGCTTACGGGTCGAGTTTACAGGTCTAGTTTATGGGTTGAATTTATGGGTCGAGTTTACAGGTCATGTTTATGGGTCGAGTTCAAGGGTTGTGTTTATATGTCGAGTTTAGGGGTCGTGTTTATGGGTCGAGTTTAGGGGCCAAGTTTATGGATTGAGTTTACTGGTCGAGTTTATAAGTTCAGATTACTGGTCGTGTTTACAGGTCCTGTTTATAGGTCGAGTTTACGACTCAAGTTTACGGGTCGATTTTGTGGGTCATGTTTACAGGTCGTATTTACGGTTCAAGTTTACTATTTGACTTTAAAGGTCGAATTTACCTATCGAGTTTACCATCCGAGTTTACTAGTCGAGCTTGACTTTTGAATTTAGGAGTCGAGTTTACAGGTTGTGTTTATGGGTTAAGTGTACAAGTCGAATTTACGTGTGAAATTTCCAGGTCATGTTTACATGTCTTATTTATGGGTCGATTTTATCGATGGAGTTTATGGGTCAAGTTCATGAGGGACAAGTTTTTGAGTTGTGTTTACGAGGTGAGTTTATGTGACGCCCCAACTACTATATTGAATAATTATTATTTTGAGTTTTGTTTACTTGCATGGGTATTTTGAGTGAAAACACAAGCCAAAACACTTGAGTGAATTTTGGTGAGAAAATATGCATTTAACTTGAGTGTTTCTCTTTCATATTTGATTATCTTGTAAACTCAAAAGATTAACTCATGTGTGAAAAACAGAATTTTATCCATTTGTTTGTGCATGACATGATTTCTAGAAGATTGATCTGTTTCCATTTGTATTCATTTCTTTAATCCACTGAAAATATGGAATAAAAGACCTCAGAATAAAGTTTTGAAATTGTTCAATTTTGCCCAGGAGTGCAAAAGGATAAGTGTGGGTGTGTGATGAGTTCAAATTTTTGCCCTCATTTAATATTTAAATTTGGGGATTTAATTGAATTTTTTGTGCTTAAAGATTGATTTAATTAGGATTTGTAATTATTGGATTTATTGAGTAAGTTTGGTAAAAGTGGCGTAAAAATTGATTTTAGTTGCATAAAATATTATTGGATATTCTAACGTTTGTTAAATGCACCCCCAGATTTTATTTGCACACTCCTTCTAAAGTGGACCACCAAAAACCTATTATGCACCCCCTGTTTTCACTAAGTTGCACCCCTCCTACCACTTAAACTCCACTCAACCAGATCATGCCATGTGGCAATCCCCACCTAATAAAATTAGCCAAGCATAAGCTGACACGTGTCATAATCCTCCACTCACCAAATTGACCTATCAAATCTTGCCACGTCACCATCTCCCAAAATGAAACCCTAACCCTAATTTTCTCCACTCCTTCCATCACCATGGCAGCCGCCGCTGCCAATCTTGCCGGCCACCGTGACGCATCACCAACCTGCAGCAGCTTCACGCCATCTCGTCGCCGGCCACCATCCATGGAAGCCACCGCGAGTTCTTCTTCCCGCGAGCGTTCAGCCACCTCTGCAGCTCTCCGTCGCACCATGACCCACCATTGTCGGCGACGCACCAGTCACGACAGCCACCATCAACACCACCGCACCTCTTCGTTCGCACAACAACAGCCACCGTGACGCGCCACCTCCATCGCGACCATCTTCTCTGCGAGCGAGAGCGAACCAGATGCAGAGGTTCCGTGCAGCAGCAGCCACAACACCGCCATCTTCTCACCACCGTCATCCATTGAAGCCGCTGGACCACCACAGTTTCTGCACCGCAGTTTCGTCATCACCGTTCACGCTGCAGTATCACACCGCGCCGGCTACCATCTCCGCAGCAACATCCTTGCAACTTCGAACCATTCTCCGCAACGCTTCACACATCCACGATCAACACCTTCGCATCACCAACCTCGCGAATCTACGACCACCGCGCCTCTAAGCACCTTGCAGCACCACGAAACCGCGTCGGAGCAGCCATGTCGGAGCAACCACCATTCGCCGGAGCAGCCGCCATTGCAGCAGCCGCAAGCCTCCATGAAACCCTAAACGCAGCAAACCCTAGTCTGGAGAGAGAAATTGCACTCTGCGCCACGTGTCAGGCTGCTATTGGACAGTCAAACTGGTCAACTGGTCAACACTGGTCAACTGGCCAAAGTCAGCCGTCAACTCTGGTCAAAACTGCAAAAATGATTAAATAAGAGGGGCAGAATTAGAAATTGGACAGAAATTAAGTTGCTAATTAATTAAATAAAAATAAAAGATTTTAGCAACTGACAGATAAAGTCCAAAGTCCAGTTGAAGCCTATATAAAGAGACTTAAGGGAGCAGAAATGACGGACAACTTAGAGACTTAGAACTCTCTGGTTTTGGCAGATACCGTCTCCACCACATCTCTCATTCTTTCTTTTATTTCCTTTCCTTCATATCATCATGTATTCCATCAAAGCCATGGAGGGCTAAGCTTTCAGGGTTGATTCCACTGTAATTTCTTAACTAGATTCTGAGGTTAGATGAATTTATGTGTTTGTTATTTTGATTATTGTTGTGGTTTTTTTTGTTTATCTATGTCCTTTGCTTCTTAATCGAATAGAAAATAATGATTTTAAATCTACATGCATGCTAATCATATGAGTTAAAAGGTTTTTAAATTAAATTGAGAATTTACTTTGATTTTATTTAGAAACTTTCATTTGATTAAATAAGTTTTTGACAATAATTGAGACTTTACTTTGATTAGAGGTAATTACTTTAACTAAAATTAGTCAAGACTTTACTTTGATTAATTAAATTTTCTATTTGGTGAAGAAACAAAGGAATAGACATGATAGGCATAGTAAAATTAATTGAGACTGTACTTTGATTGAATTTACTATGGACAATCTAACAATTCTGACTTTTAATTGAGACTTTACTTTGATTAAAAGTGAGAATACCAATAAATGAATTGAGTCTTTACATTGATTGATTTGTAAATCAACAAGAATAATTAATTTAACAATAATCTCTAGATAACCAATGAAGAATCTTATTTAGAAAAAGCAGTGGAATTGACCTATTTACTATTACTATGTTTACAATCTTCCGTGTCATTTTCTTTGCATATCTAAACCCCCTATTTTTATAGTTGCTAGTTTTAATTGCATTTTTAAGAATCAAATATATGAGATCAATTCCGTATTCGTTGTGAGACGACTCAGGTTATCTTAACCCTAACTATTTTGTTCACTACTAACTGGCAATACTGAAGTTGTTAAAGCAGTGGTAATTTGATCGCCTAACGACAGCGATATCAATTATTCACGAGTCAATCTTCAGAAGATCCACCATAATATCCGAACAACTCTCATTGAGTAGGTTCCCCTTTTACTCATGCAATAAGTACATATGAAAGAAAAATATGAAAAGAGTGAGGTCTTTATAAGCCTTAAGTATCAATCTTAATAAACTCAACAAACAATACAGAGACTAGGGGCTTAGAATTGGACCTGCAGCCACAAAACTTGATCTCGTTTTACCAGACATATGGATCCATATTCCACTTTTAATTATCCATTGTGAACATCAAAAGTTACTTTGGGAAGTGATTAGGTAGTCAAATATTTCTCATAAAAACATTGGTACAATCATAATTATTTCTTTCTCGAGAATATTAGCCATTTATAGGCACATAAAAGAGATATATACTCATTTATAGGCAGGTATCGAATAGTCCCAAGTTTTGCCTATGAATATCCTAGTCCAGTCCGTTATTCTAAACTATCCAGATATTCACCTACTTGGTAAAACTTCCTTAGACACCACCATGGTCCATGTCTTTCATCCTGCAGTGTACCAAATTATAACTTCCCAAATACAAATACTCTGACACTAGCTCAATCTCAACTTATTGAATCCAGACTTAACACTTACTTAACTGACATACTCTTGGACATTTTTAAAGGTCATAAAATTTGATGACTATCAAATTATGTCATTGTATAAACTATACACAAAGAATATAAAATAACAATAAAATATACATGTAATTTTCTTCTATCCAAGCTCACTAAATAAAATAATATTTTTTTTACTATTTTTTTAACATTTTTTTAATTATAAAATAATGATAAAATAAGAATGAAAGCAAGAACTTTAAATAAATAACTGAATAAGGATTAGAATGTTATAAATAAATATAATAACCAAAATATAAATTAAACAAGACCAGTGCAAAACTGGAGATATATTAAATGAAAGAAATAAATAGGACCCGTGCATAACTAGAGATAAAAGAAATGAAATAAATAAAAAGGATCAGTTCATAACTGGAGATAAATTAAATAAAATAAATAAATAAACTAGTGCGTAACTGAAGATAAATTAAATAAAATGAATAAGCATGACCAGTACATAACTGAAGATAAATTAAATAAAATAAATAAACATGACCCATACATAACTAGAGATAAATAAAATAAAATAAGGGAACAGGATCAGTACATAACTGGAGATAAATAAAATAAAATAAATAAATAGGACCAATGGATAACTGGAGATAAATTAAAAAAAATAAACAGAACCAGTGCATAACTAGAGATAAATTAAATAAAATGAATAAATAGGATCACTACATAACTAGAGAAAAATTAAATAAAGGCTTAAATATACATTTGGTCCTATTTTTCGTTGTTTTTCTTCAATTTGGTTCTCATTTTCCTCATATTTTAGTCAATTTGGTCCTTTTCATAAACGGTGTTTAAATATTTAACGTTTTTGAACAGTACATGCCACGTGTCATTACCTGATTTTTTTGGATTTTTTTTTAATTTTTTTTAATTTTTTTAATTTGTTTTTATTTTTTAAAATTTAAAAAAATGAAATTTTTTTAATTTCAAAAAAAAAAAATTCACGTGTCAAGTCATAATTGTGTCATGTGTCAAT
>Ga0214542_1009268_pt1 | contig 15469 bp, 7 predicted proteins | sample CNSS1metaG_FD_160096 | JGI IMG/M metagenome (GOLD analysis project Ga0214542, IMG submission 160096) | Root nodule microbial communities from cowpea collected in UCLA plant growth center, Los Angeles, California, USA - CNSS1 | ecosystem: Host-associated > Plants > Roots > Nodule | place: USA... | reverse complement strand
TTTAAAACAATTTTAAATAAAGTTTAACGTAAAATATAAATTAAAATAAACTTAATCTTGTTAAAAATATTTACTTGAAATATCAATTTTGATAGAAATATTTGTGCCTATTTATATAGAAATTAAATTTGGTTTCAATTTGGAGGGAGACGAAATTGCATAATTTTTACAAAAATTGGGACTAAATTGAGACAAAAAATAAAATAAAGGGACCAAATTGAGAATGAGAAAATGACAACTCCCAAATAGTGATACGTGGCACTGTCACTGCCACGTGGCACTATGTCCACTTGACACGTGGCAAAATTTTAATTTTTTTAAAAATTTTAAAAAAATTAATAAAATATAAAAAATTCAAAAAATTCAAAAAATCCAGAAGCTGACACGTGGCACCCCATTTAACACCGTTACTTCAGCCCTAACGGAAAGGACTTGATTGGGTCAAATTTCCCAAAATAGGGACCAGATTGAGATAAAAAATAATTGAGGGACCAAATTCAAATTTTGCTATGAAAATGGGGACTAAAAGTATAATTTAACCTAAAAAAATAAAGACCCATTTCAGCGGTACTATGCGACCCATTTCAATATCATGATTCAAGACCCATTTCAATTTTAACACTTTTAAAATAATAACCACTGTGACCTATTTCTTCAAATGAAATTATAAAATGCAAACTGCAAAATCAGAAAACCCATTTGCGAAGATCCATTTGCTTACCACTCAACTACGGGACGCAGAGATCAGAGATGAGAAATGTGAAATGAGATGTCACGAAGTTGGTCGAAGGTCGTGAGGCTGCAATCGGAGGTCGCAAGGCTGGTCGGAGGTCACAAGGCTACAATCATAGGTCGCGAGGTTGCGAAAATGTCAACGCTTTCACCTTCTGAATCTCGTCGGGGCTGCTTCGATCTTTGCTTCTTTTTTGATTAGGGTTTGTGGGGTTTTTTATTTGGGCTTCAATCACTGATTTCATATGAGTATTCAATTTCTGATGTTGGGGCTTTTGTTTGGGTTTAAAATCTGCATAGGAACGACATATTTTCATGTCGTTTTGTCTCCCATTACAAACTCGATGACTCGTTTCGAACTCGCGAGTCTGTTACGAGTCAACTGAGTTTATTCCGAGTCCACTCCGAGTCTGAAAAAAAACGAGTTTACGAGCGAGTTAACTCGTGAACAGTGCACTGACTTGCAGACTCGTACGGGTTTACAAGTCAACCCGCGAGTTCGATAACCATGGTTAGCTTACCATTCTTCAATGTTCTTTCCTTTGTTGTTTATTTTCTTTTGCAATGATCATCTTATTGATGTGAGCATATGAAAATGTAGATGTAGTGGTACTTTTTGTGGTTGAGGCGTTATCAGTTTGGGCGGTCGAGCGAGATTAGATCCTGTTAGGTATAATTTGGAAATAGAAGGATAATATAATAGCTGGAGAAATGTATAATATTATTGTAGTCTTATATGATATGACTGTATTAATATACCATATACATTGGACTATCTACTTTCTGAATATTCATAATAAAATGTTTTATTTAGTAGTTCTTAAGTTGTTAAAATTGGGATGTTACAATCATACTCCCATAAATAGTATCAATTGGAACAAAATCGTCCCAAGAATTCCATGCACCCTACATCAATGCTAACCAATGCCCGTGTATAATCACCACACATCTTGCATAAATACTAGTCAATGCTCACGCATAAACATCATACACCCTTCATCAAAACATTGTCGCAACCCATGATGCAAAACCATCAAACCTTACGAAAAGCAACAGATCGAACATCTGCACTTCACAACCGTCGTGCCATTTGACTCCCTCGCCAAAGACGCAACACTCGTCGACGTAACACCTACTAATGTAGCACCACCATTGACTCTCGTTGAAGTAGATCTGTAAAACATAGAGCACTTCCTCCACGCACATGCGAGCACCAACTACGATGTCCTTCACAGATCCAGGAGCATCTCACCACACACGAACTCCACTACAAATTCAGCATGACTCACAATCCTTGCACCTCCACGAACCCAACTGCAGGTTCACTATGACAATGATCCTTCTATCAAATTTCTCATTACAACTTCAGCATCCAAGGATGATTCTCCAACAACAACGAATTAATCTTTTCTTATGTGGAAGATCAAACTACTCTGCAACCACAAAGCATACTAAGAAAAAATCATACCGAACCATAGCTCTGATATCACTATTGAGAAAACCTCCGACAATCACTTATTAATAGAGAAATAAAATAAACACAAGAAAACACATAGACAACTTTGTCATGCACTTTGACCCCGAGTACATCCACACCCTCCAAAAAAATAATTTAACTCAAACCTCACAACTCACTTATTACAAGAGTATAAGAAATAAGAATAAGAAGAGTCAAATACAAGCTTTGAAGTCTCTTTGACTCGAGGCAAAGAACATCATGGACTTAAAGCCCATTATATAGTTACTAACACTCACCCCTTAGGTTATCCTAGGTGATGTAGGACTTTTCAAGATGTATTATTTTCATCAGCCAACCAATTTCCCACCCATTGCGAATTTTATCTACACATACCGTGGGTACAAGTCCCATGACTTGTGTTAGTATATTTTGTGTTGAGTATTTTATATTACTCGTAGTTTATTTGTTCATTTCTATATTTGAACAAGGATTTTTTTTCTTGTAATATTGAATCACATGCAGAGATAGTTTTTATATTTTAGTCGGGGAAGTTTTTAAATAGGATGGAGCATGAGTATGATGGTAACACAGCCATTTGTTCTCATGACCTAGATATATGAAGTTACATTGAAGTATTAGGAATTATTAAAGCTATTAGTTATCTTTCGATGAGGAGTTATGGTATTTTGAAGGTGGTAATGTGTTGGAGAATGAGTTGTAAATGTTGGTAGATGATAAAAATTCATTGAATATGTTAGATATGTTAAGGGGAAATGGTCAAGTTCTTATGTTTGTTGTGTATAATATCTCCTGACTTAAAAGGTTGAACATGTTTTGTATTGGAAGAGTGCAAAAATTATTTGCATAGGTGTATTTTGTTATTAAGAAATAGATAAATTGCTTACACATTTAGCCATTTTGTAAAAAGTCTGATGTGACTTGAAAGTATTTGGGTCAATGGAAGGCAATTCCACATGTAAAATGGTTATATGAATTTGCTTTTTCTTTTTTAGAAGACATACTGAGGATTTTGGTTGTTGGAACTTTCAATTTATCTTCTGACATTCTTCGTGTTTTTTCTTGGACAAAGTATTTTGTCGCGACTTCCATGAAACTTACAAAAACTCAATGTTGGGTTCACGTCCATGGCCTTCCCTTAGAGTATTGATAGCCGAAAGCAATTTTCTCAATAGTACATGGAATGGGTACATCTTTCTTTAGATGATTATACCAAGAATAAGTCTCGAAGCTTCTTTGCTATCTTTGTTGATGATGATTTGTCATTTGATTTTCTTAATCAAATTTTGGTGGAAAGACAAGGATTTGCATGTATGGTTGATATAGAGTATGAAAAAATTGTCTTTGTTTTATTCAAATTGTAAAATGATTAGTCATAATTTATCTAATTGTAGACAATTACAACACGATGTCCATGTTATCTATGGTAGGGAGAAAACAGTTGATGCAAAAATACAACAATATTATCATCTTAAGATAGTTGGTGTACAGGATGAGACTAAGGACTCTTTAGTTCAAGTGGTGGTGGAGTTTGTTCGCAAAAAAAAAAAGTTAATACCAAATTCTCCGAAGCAAAGCTTTCTAAATATCAAAAGTCTTTTTTGAAATCTGAGATGATTGATTGACAAATTTTATAATATGTTGAAGATTTTTTTTTTCTGGTATATGAAATTCAAAATATGAAATAATTTACATAAAGAAAATCGTGAATTTTTCTCATAATAAATATTTTTAGTCGCAATATAATTTTATTTTAAATTTAGTGTGATCTTTCATATTTTTTATTTATTTATTTATTAATAAAATATTTCATGTAATTCTCAACTTAAGCTTATTTGGAAACTGAAATAATGTCTACTTAAAATGTATGTTATTTTTTATTCAAAACAATATAAAATCTTTTTAAGATAAATAGTAGAATGCTTAATATGAAAAATATGACAATTGAAAAAAAATTAATTAATTTATAAAAAAGCTTCAAAGTTAAAAATAAAAATAAGAAATTCAATTTATTGATAAAAATGTATTTATCAATAAAATAAAATTTGCACACAACACCGTATTAACATGTAAAGTTCATTTTACATTTATGAATTAATTCATCGAATTCACCGAACAAGTAATCTTGCTAGAAAGTTATAACTGACGAAACTAGATTAACCAAAAAGTCTTCAATAGACTTTTCAACTACCAAGTCTAATATATATATATATATATATATATATATATATATATATATATATATATATATATATATATTCTTTGACACGATATTGTAACTAATAATTACTTCGAAAATATCCAAACATCGTAAACAACTTAGTTACTAGAAGGGTTCTGCAATTTTGAAACGACAAAACTTATAACATAGTTGATATATCATACACTAGTGCAAAATAAATATATTAGATCGGTTTCGGAGCCCATATTAGATCGGTTCTACAACCGATCTAATATACACTGATGTAATATGTCAAAGACATGTTAGATCGATTCTGAAACAATTGATCTAATATCTTTTACTGAAAAGAAAAAAAAAACATTTTCGAAAGTGACCATGCGAATGGGCAAAGGAGAAACGAACCACCAACAAACCACCACAGACCAACACCAACGAACCACCAAGTGAACCACCAACGAACCACCATAGAGAACACCGCACCCCAACCGCAAACTTGACTAAAAGACTTCACGAAACACCATGGGGACCAGCGGAACACATTCGGTAAAGCAGCGGTGTCACAAATTTGCTTCATTTGCAAAAGAGATGGGAAAACACCAAGCACCGAGAAAAACAACTACAAAGTGAGCTTTCTCCACAAACAAAAACCCTAGGCATGAGAAAATGAGGGAAAAAAACACTAACTTGTTGCATTGGTTGTTGAAGAGTGGCATGGAAGAGAAGAAGAAGCTTATTGAAGCACAGTGCGATGTTGGTAGGGCACGACGACAATGGTCATTGGCGCTTGGAAGAGAAGAAGAAGCAGTGGAGACGCAAGAGAGAAGACCAAAGGAGGCATGAGAGAGAAGACGAAGTTTGAAAAATGAAAAGGGTTTTCACAATTTATAGTGCAGAAAACATATTAGATCGGTTATTTTTTTAACCGATCTAATATGTGTGTGTGTATATATATATATATATATATATATATATATATATATATATATATATATATATATATATATATATATATATATATATATATATATATATATATTAGATCGGTTCTCCCTATAACCGATTTAAAATACTTTCCATTATTTACAAAATTGCCACCGTGTTTTAAATTAAATCGGTTTCGCTTCAACCAATCTTATTTCATGTTCTAATATCATCATTTTACACTAGTGATAATAGAATGAGTAGCAAATCTCACATAAAATAACAACAAGACCACATTATAATATATAAAACAATGAATTTTTGGATCTTTTTCCTTATTTAGTGCTCAACTTTCGAATGTCTACTCGATGTGAGAGTTATACTCACACTTGGATTTCCCAACTATCTTTCCCTCAAGTATGAGTCCCTTTATATTGGAACTTTCTTCTCTAACAAATCACGAGTATCTCTTTACTTGTCTCCATCAAAAAGACTTTCGATACGAGAATTCGTTTAAACTAATCACCAAGATGGACCTTCGACTTTGATATCATTGATGGATCTTTTGAGAAAGGATTCATTAGATAAAAACAACACCAATGAAACATAAATTCAACTCACATAACAGATTGACACAATTTCCAACCTAAAGCCTTAAGCCAATGAATTTGCAAATTTTCTTCGTAAAATGATACTCAACTTTCTCATCTCTACTAAATGTGAGTGTTAGACTTACACATGAATTTCTAGCACTAAGATGGTTTATAGTTATTGAGATTTTATCCCACTCCAATTCTTTGGAGCTTGTTACCGTATGACTCATGTACGCACTAAGATGGTTTATAGTTATTGAGATTTTATCCCACTCCAATTCTTTGGAGCTTGTTACCGTATGACTCATGTACTGATAAATATTTAATTTCAAGCTCGAGATGTTGATTCTCAACGTACAAAGGCATGTTAAAGATCTCACATCAAATAAGAATAAATTTGAGTTATAATATATAAGTGATGTACAATCTCACATTACAAGTGAATTTTGTGTAATTGAATTAAGTATAAACCCACTTATTAAGGCAATGAAATGAGTTTAGCTCTATACATTTGATTAACTTCAAAAACAGAACATAGTAGAATATGTGATTTTTTTAAAAATGGCACACTTCGATGCAACTAAAATGCATGGAATAAAAGAGAACTGATATAACAGTTCCATTTCGTTCTGTCCATAGTACACATGCAAACCTACCAAAGAATCCTTCAAAATTGAATCACTCAACCAATACAAGTAAGAATTTGTACACATTTAAGTAATCTAAATATAAATATGCCAAAATCCTGAAATGATCTTTCAGTCTTGAAGTGATAATCAAGAATGTCAAGTTCATCTTTCACCCAAATGTAAAGGCAAAACTCCGCAACTAAATTATACTAATGGTGGAAAGTGAAATGAGCACTCACAAGTACAACATCAAACTAAGCCTTGGCTGTGAGTAGAAGAATGATCTTCAAAGCGTTGAGTGAGCAGAAAAGGAAGTTACTTGGCCTTCTTAACAAGATTAGAGGTTCGAAACACAGCATCATCTCTGATGAAACTCCACCAAATGTAGGTCAGAGGAATAGTAGTGGCATGCCAAATAGCATGTGCATCAAAAAGTCCAAGATATGGAGGGAAATCATAGATTTCTAAAAGCATTGCAAGGCCACCAGAAAAAACTACAAACCATAGCTTCCAACGCGAAGGATGCTTACTAAAACCAGCCCAAACTGCCCACATGGAAAGTTGTGCCACAGCCATCACTACGCAAACTATCATATTCCATCCTACAGTTTGGTTGACAATGTTATCAAAATCAGCACAAGAGAAAAGAGAAATTCAATCTTGGCACCCCCCTCAAAAGTCAGTCTCACATGCTTATGTTCAAAGTATTGGTTGAAACTGGAAAGAAAAATGATAAGCTAACAATGCTGTCAATAATCTTGTAATGGAAGCAGAAGCCACAAAGATGAATGACATATATAATTAACAGACATCTCAAGATAAGTGATTTTGTCAAGGAGATCAACAACAAATTGATCCTGCATTTAACTTCTCTCTGGGCAATAATAATATCAAGATTACATGACAGAACATACCGTAATCTAGTAAATAGAAGTTGATGTACATTACGTGGGTGGTCACAAAAGCAATCAATGGAGCAGCAACCATAACTCTGGTAGCCTCATCCCGAACACTGAAGGTTCTTAAGATGGCTAAAATGAGGGAGTATCCAAGGAGAACCACTGCAGATGAGTAGTCTAGTTTCTCTGTTAGATCAACATCTCTGCAGTACAAAACAATGCAAACAATTTAAATTTAAGCATAAAAGATAGGAAAACAAGAAAATAGAAAAGAACTTAAGATGAAAGGGAAATTTTAGGATACATAAATAGTTATATTTTGTTTCTTTCTCAATGTTAAAGTGGGATTTTAAAACAAGACTGAGGAAATTTCTTGGAACATCTACATAATTCAGAACAACGTGGTAACAAGTTTAACTAAAACCACTTATATATAACCAAAAAAGAATTTTACGTGAGGCTTTTAATTTTCCAAGGAAGAAAGCCTTCAAAGACGTCAATGAATCTTCCAAACGGGTAGTATTAGTAGAAATGTTCTTAAACCAAGAATAAAATTAAGAAACTGTTTCTGCACTAACATTTCATTTGTATACATACAAGTGATTCAATTTGAGTCATGTCTTTTGCCAGCTGATTCAGACTTCAACATAAGAGCTACAAAGTATAACTTCACTAGAAAAAAATAATACATACTGATTGACACCACCTAAAACTAAGTACTATTTATGGTCAAATAGCAACATATCTTCCAAATGGGTAGCATTATAAATATTCTTATACTAAATTAAATTAAGAAACTTTTTCTGCATTAACATTTCATTCGCACATATTTTGATTCTATCTTCACTAACAAACAACACAATAGACAAGCTGATTAACACCACCTAAAATCAATCACTATTTATTTATGGTCAAATTAAACAAATCAGAATGACATTAGTAAACACAGATATTTAGATTCAGTTCAAAATATTTAAAATATCTGCATAACTTACCGACTGTGGAAAACCCCACTCCAGAACCAGGAGTTTAGTGATAAGAGCCCATACACATGCCACAGACCAGCATACTCATAATATGCCTTATTTCCATCTTTTAGAGGCAATTTATAGTATATAAGAATCAAAAAGGAGACCCAACCATGAAAATGCATTGCAAGATTTAGAGCAGAAAAAGCCACTGAAGCAGGCTCCTGGTTAAAAGGATACATGGCAGTTATCAAACAAAGGAAGTTGAAATGATTGGAATGAAAAACTTAAGTTAAGTATGGCTTCTTTGCCAACATACCTGCATCCCATATAAACGCCTGAATGGCCATTTGCCATGATATTTGACAGGGCCAAGGTTTTGTGACTCCCTTTCTTTCTCTCTATCAACCATGCAGTAGTACCGACAGTCACATTGACAATCCCATTTTTTCCATTGTAAATAGAGTGGTCCTTGTTGCATGTACCATGGGCGATCAAAAAGTTCTCCATCTGAAGAAAATTTACAGTTTGGAAAGCATCTTTGGCCAACACATCCACTTTGCTGACATTGTGTTACACAACCCCTGATATCCAAACCAAACAATAAACAAAAAATAGATTGAAGAAATCCAACAAAATTCCACTTAACTCATGGAGCAAATAGTATCTTCGAATATTAGGATGCAATGAAGATTTCCAAGGTACTACTACAACAGGCAAAACTGAAAAAGCAGCAAAAGGCAACAAGTGATGAACCTGTAGCGGGGATCAGCATCACCAGCACTTGCATCAATTACCTCCGCAGACCAAGAAAGCGAAAGCACCAAGAGAAAAGCACACACCCAGCCATCAAACATCTGGCTACATAACATTTGAAACACAAAGATCACACGTCTACATCAGCAAAATTATGCAAATGCCATCAAAGCGGTGCATGCAAATTTCTACATTTCTGCCCAAATAATTCTCCTTCAGACATTGGCAAGCAAAAAAGGGAAAAAAAAAGTTAGTTGGGTGAGGAAAAAGCACACATATTTACAGAGATTTTAGTATATACAGAGACAACAAGATCTTCAATTGAAGACCCACATCTCAAATCTCGCGAAAAGGGAATCTTTACCATTGTGATAGATCGGAAGTTCAAAAAATAGAGAGAATACATAGCATAAGCAGCCAAAATCGCATCTATGCAAAATTTGCAATAACAGTACACGTGGTAGCAAATTGAGCTCTAGTGAGAAATGAAAGGGTAAAAGGAAAAAAAAAAGTTTAAAAAAAAAAGAAGCTATCTTGATACCGTTTTCGTTGAAGAGAGAGTTGAGATGATGCAAAAATTTGAAGTGCTTAGAAGAATCAAAGAATGGTAGACCGAAGAAGGAGTCTTTGCGTGTGAAAGACCGAGGTTGCAATGGAGCTCTTGCCAAGGTTGAGGATTCTAAATAAATTCCTTCTTTTGACAAAGAATTTTACTTTTTATATAAGTGATTTTTTAGTTTAAGGACTTTACAAGTATGGTTATAAACATTGAGGCATGAACTTCTTATAATGATACGAGTATTATTAATTATGGGAAAAGTAAAAATAAATTTAAGAATTTTAGTTTTGAGTTATATATATGACAAGAGTAAGAGTAGGTAAAAGTTTTACAAAACATATTCTCCTTATAATGTTTTACTTTATTTTGGGTAAAAATATATGTTTTTAAGTTAAAAATACATCTTTTTTTTTTCTTTGAAGACTCAACTTTTGCCTTATATTAACATAGAATCTGTCTTAAATTTATGATGACACATATATTCTTAATAAAAATACTTTTTAAAGTTAGACGAGAATTTGAGTAATTCAAAAGCTTTTGTTCAAAATTTTAAGAAGTTATAAATTTCTTCAAGAAATTATATATATTAGGTATGTGTTTTTACAATTTTTACTTGATTTTAAAAAAGTAATTATTCCTATGAATTTTATCTTTTGTACTAAAATATTTTAATATAGATATCAAAAGTATAAGACAAAAAATTTAAGTATATATAAATAAGAGAACTCTTACAAGCTTTTTTTAATTTCATATAAGAGATTTGTAAGTGTAATATCTTCTTACAAAATTATCTGCATTACTCTAAACTTAAAAGAGAGTTTTTATAAATAATTTAGTATTTCAAAATATTATATATATATATATATATATATATATATATTCACAAATATTTAAAAAGGAGTTCAAAACAAGTTTTTATTGTACTTAAGCATGTTTTTCCTAAACTTGTTCATATATCTAATCATGTATATGTACAATCATGATGGATCACCACACAAACAATACACATAAGGTATGAAAATAAATTTCTAATATAAGATAATGATAAATTAAAGAAACAATTTTATTCGCAATACATAAACAATTAAATATTAACAAACACATATATACAATAATTATATAGATGACACATGAGTTTTTTTAAAAGATTTTTGACAAATAAAATATCAACTAATGTCTTCTAAAATCTTCATATGAAATATGTTCTACCAAAGACTGATATTTGATCTAATCCAATACTTGGATTTATAAGTGAATCATTACAATCCAAAATATCTACATGTCATGGTATGTAAAGACTTCATCTTCAGCTTCTCACCACCTCATATATCAGTTTATGTGACTTAAATCATTATTGAAGCAAGGGGGTTTTGTTATAACATTGGTGTTAATGCTTTATACACAACTCAAGCAATGATTAACATATCATCCCATATATATATAACTCCAAATTCAAACAATTTCATCAATCTCGATAAGCATTATCAAACAACATAACTTATTAAAAAAATTACAAATAAATCAAATATGAAAATAAAAGTTTTGCAATTATAAAAACATATATAGTCAATCAATTAAAGAGACCAATAGGAAAAAAAATTAGCTTGAGCAAAAATGGGTTTGATTGAGTGAATATGTGCTCGCTTGAGTGAAAATTAGGCAAATTTAAGAGTTGAGTTTCATTTTTATTTTTGCTTTAGTGAAAAACTCTTTCTTGAGTGAAAATAAGGTTAAGAGCAAGGTTATTTTTAGTTCTATTTATGCTCGAGCAAAAATAAAATCGAGAGTTAGGTCTAAAATTTTGTTCTATTTTCGTTTCAAAAAAAATCCTCCCCTTTATGAAAATATTAGAAAAATTAGTCTCAACAACATAACCAAATTAGTTTTCAAAGATCCTTTCAAAAACATTTTAATACTAGAATTTTTAAACAACTTAAATGATCAATCTAAACTATAATTTGTCCAAACATCATCCTTTACTTATTTCAAATCAACCTTAGTCTCTTAACTCAAAGTATGCATATTTATACTCACATCAAATTCATAATCTATCATAAGAAAAGTTATATAAATTTAATCTACTTATCCAAACCATATTCAAAACTAAATTTAAGGAGACTTTATACTTAACATGCATAATCCAGTCACTAAATCAACTTATTAGTAAGAACATCCAGTTCAAAACATTTTAAAAAGTCACTTATCAAACCAAGTCCAAGAAGACTCAAGTTCAAGCATTCTAAAAAAATGTCAACCAACCAATATCCTTATATATAAATAAAACTCAATATATTGTAATCATGTCACATTCACATCCAAATCATCTATCCTAATGTTCTATAAAAAAACATAAATAGTTTCGCTTACCTGCAATGTCTATCTTCATATTAAAATTTCTAAATTCAAGTAGTAAAGTTATTGGAAACCTAAGAACTAAACCAAAGTATCCAATTTCAATATATGATAAAACAAGTTAAGAGGATAACTTCTCTCAATTGACCAACAAGATTGGTGACAAAATCATAAGGAAAAACAACGAGATAAGAAGAAATCTTTGGATTAGACAAAAACTTCGTTTGAAAATTTGATTGAGTAAAAATGTTTATTGGTGGTCCTTAACTATTATAAGGTGCGATTAAATTTTGAAAGAGATCATAATTGGAGGCAAAAGTTTAAAGAGAAATGGGGGAAAAAGAAAATGAAAAAAGGAGAGAGAGAAATTTGTAGGAAGAAAATGAACGATTAAATTACATAAGATGGATGTAAAACATTGAACCATTCAAAATGAAGTCTATTATCAATCTTAAATTAGCTGGCTTATTCCTATAATGGTTGCCTTTATGAAAACTGTGAGATATCTCAAAGTCTATAGCTTTGCATTTTTTAATGCATTGTCTCTATCTTCCTCTAAAACTAATCATGTGCATAAAAAGGCTTCAAAATAGAAAAATCGAATTTTATGCACCATTGAATAATGTGCATGGTCATATCCAAATTGATTATCTATTGAAACCTAACATGGCTTCTCATTTTCTATAATACCTAAAGAGTGTAAGTGATAGTTGCAAGAGGAATATCTTGTGTTAGCTCCAATTTTATTCGAGTAAATAAATTTTATTTCCAAAAAATTAGAAAATAGATAATAAACACAAAGGAATGAAATAAAAGTCTCTTTAAAACTTTTAAAATTTAAAAAAATGAAAAATATTTTAATTTTAGATTAAAAATTAGTTAAGAAAACAAGAAAATAAAAATTTAGGAAATTTTTTTCTTACAAAAAAGTGATGACGAGTACAAGTCTATTTTCATTCCCACGTCATCCATCACTCAAATTTTCTTTTTACACCTTGTTATGTTAGAAGTCCAACCCCAATTTGTGTTTTACTCTTAAACCACCTTTCTTTTTCTTGGGCCTGCAACCCAATTCATTTAACACTCTCACCCCATATTTTTGTTTCCACCCCGTTCTATACTTTTGAGGCATTGGGCCAGACCCCATTTTCTTACACTTTCTCTTCCATGCAGCATATTTAAGGTTCTGTAACTGGGGACAATATGCTAAATGGACAAATGCATAAAATGAGAGAAAAAAATGATTTTATTTTATATAATTAATAATAAATTTAATAAAATCAGGGAGTGAAAGTCAGCCAGAACCAGAATTTGGTTTTTACAATTTTTTTTCTTTATCCTCGTATGCTTGCAATGTCACACTCGATAAAGAACACTACTAATTAGTGCTTCAACTTGTTGGGTTTATTAGTATGAAACAAGAGAGAAGCATTATTCCACCCCACTACGTGGAAGATGTTTTGAGAATTTTCCTGACATTCATTTATATAACATTCACTTTTACGGTATCTCGAACCCATTTTCAGATAAAAAAAGTTTATTTTCGCTTTCATATTTAACTTTATCAAATTTTTGTTACATTCTTATCTTCATCGGATAACGAATATATTTTTATACTCATATCCATATCTATTTTAATATCAATTAAATAATTTTTATAAAATAATTAAAAATTAAAAAAATATAATATTATCAAATATTCAATTCTAAAAGGATAGTTGCTTTTTCAATATCACATATTTAAAAAAAATATAATTTATACATTTTAAATTAAAATAACAAATAAAATTTCATGAGAACTAAAATATTTATTAAATTTGCAAACATTAATAAAATCTAGTTGGTAAAATTTAAAAATATTTTTAAAAAGTATAAAAAAAACAAATATTCAAATTAAAAAAATATTTTAAATGTCTCTTTACTTCAACTTTTTAAATTCTAATAAACTTCTTTTTGTATACACTAATAAAATTTATAATACATTACTTGATTAAATCACATAAAGAACAAATATTAAACTAATAATAATAGAATTTTAACATATATATTTCATCTTTTGAATCTCAATATATGTTGGATGGTGTATAAAAAAGAATCGTGACAATTACATTAAATTATTATATTATAGTAAATAAAGTTTATTTATGCAATTGTAATGATAAAATTACACGTATGATAATGAGTTAGAAAGTAAAAATAATTATAAAAAATATAAAAATAATTTTCTACATGATAAAATAAACAATATATAAAAATTAAAAAAATGATTAAATGTATGTCTTAAAAAATTTGAGAGACTATTGAATAAAATCACACTAAAGAAAACAAATGTACATTTAAGGGTATGATAAGATTAAAAATAGCTTAGATATCTAAGAAAACTTTTCAAAATATCAACCTAGTTAATAGTTTAGAGATAACAAAAATTGGTTTAGCGAAATAAAATAGTTATTCAAATGAAAGAAAAATTAATACCTAGTATATGAAAGGTTTATGATATTGAACACTTAAATTGAGAATGTTAAACATTCTCATGTGAAAAGAAAATATACAATAAATAAAAATATTAAAAAAGAGTAGAATTATTCAAATATGAGACAAAAAAAATATTTAATTGACATACATCATTTGAATATAATTGCATTAAGGTGGTGATAAGACAAAAAATATCTTGGAGATGTGAATGAATTTCATGACAATCCAAACAATTAGAAGAAATAAAAAATAGAAAGTGTGTAATGTGTGTGTGTGTGTGTGTGTGTGTATATATATATATATATATATATATATATATATATATATATATATATATATATATATATATATATATTAGGTTACTTGATAGATAATGAGTATTTTAATAACTTAGAAGAGGACAGAGATATGACAAGGATGAATATTATGGCAAGTATGAGGACGGTGACGGGACATATATGTACATCTTTATCTTCATTCTCATACCCAATTGAAAAAGTCGAATATTCCCCATACCTATATTCATTTAATGTGGAGATTCCATGTCCCGTCAAAATGGGATCGAGTTCAAACAATACCCATAGGTGGATTTCTTTGCCATCCCTAGGAAATATTTTATAATATGTCATTAAATAAAAATTTAATTACTAAAATAAACATTTAGTGTTGGTTAGAAGTCGATGCTAATAAGTAAAAATTGATGTTAGTGGTTAATTACTTTAAATTAATGTCATAGAGCAAACTCTAACATCATACATGCTAATTCATTAGTGTTGTTAGAATTGATGCTCCAATATTTCACAACCAAGAGGGGGGGGGGGTGAATTGGTATTAACAAATTTTGCCCAATTTTAGCACTTTTGAAATTGTTTTGATAATAACATTTGCTTTTGAATCAATTGAAATAGTATGGTTTGATGCTTAAT
>Ga0214542_1009262_pt1 | contig 15477 bp, 3 predicted proteins | sample CNSS1metaG_FD_160096 | JGI IMG/M metagenome (GOLD analysis project Ga0214542, IMG submission 160096) | Root nodule microbial communities from cowpea collected in UCLA plant growth center, Los Angeles, California, USA - CNSS1 | ecosystem: Host-associated > Plants > Roots > Nodule | place: USA... | reverse complement strand
TAAAAAGTTTGTAAAAGTAACGGTCAATTTTTTAAAATTTAATAAATTGTTATATTTAAAGGGTAAAATCGGTATTTTGAAAAGTGGACACAAAAAGGGGAATCCCCTTTATATATTGTTATAGATATACATTAAATTAATACCTTGAAACTGTTTATATTCATAATAATTCTGACGTTATAAAATGTTTGTATTACTTACACAATTGCAGAAGTATATATAATCTATATTATTTGCATAAGGAAATACTCTCGGTTTTTTATTCAGTCTATTTTTTTTTTAAATGAATATAGCTATTTTGTACAAATAAAAAAAAGTTACTTAATAAAATAAATTATATTAAAAATTCTATTTATTTCAAAATAATATTTTTCTTTCAAAATAATCATGACATATTATTTCAATGTTTTCTAATATTATTCTTACAAAATTATTTATACTGTTGTAGTTATATTATTTTAATGTAATAAAAATGCAAATATACTGTATATAATAATTATAATATGAAAAAGTATATTAATTTGTCCAAACTCGTCTCCTTTCATATTATACATATCAAGATAAAGATAACGATGTCATGCTCAATGAAATGTGTAATAAGTTAACTTTTTATTAAAAATATAATAAATATATTAATTAACGTTAAATAATTAATATATTAATTAAAAGGTAAATAATGTAACACCTCATCTAAATAATAGCATAATTAAATGAAATCTTACACCGAATAATATAAATAGTCAAGTTGCGGATTATAAAGTCACTCCTTTCAGTTATCCAAGGTACTTACTTAAAAGGAAATACTAAAGCTCACTACAATGCCCATAACCCAAAAGGAGTAAAAGATAGACATTATTCGAGATAAAGTCCTAGGGGCAATACAATACACGGGCCTTAGCCCTATAAAAAAGCTCAAATCAGCGAGATCCAACACGGATAGACTATGTAGCGGAATTACCATTTCCCAATTGACCACGGAGAGTTCTCACATCTGCTCACATCAACAATGATCATCGCAAAAAAGAGAAAACCACACCAGACAGAACATACAACAAACAAAAGGGTAAGCTAGAGCCAAAAAGATTTTATCATGCAATCAGATATATTTCTACAGTCAAATATACACACATCATTCAAGCATGTTATGACCTTCAAATCAATACACTAGGACTCAACTTGACTCATCCGGATACATATAATCTGGTCAGATTCAGCAGATGCTTGCACTTGTGATGGATTACCCTACTCACCCTCGAGCTATGTGTTACAAGTGTTACAATGATTCAATCCCCCACACATAAGGTTAGCCCTTAATGAGTTTCAGGCCTCCTGCTACTCTCACCACAAGAGTCAGTCCGCTCTAAGTGAGACTAACTGACTCCTTAGAGTGTCAGGATGCAACCTTACCTTGAATCCTTACCAAATTATATAGATGGGGCACCACCATGGACACCCACTAACAGGGGCCATGGAATTACGTCCCGACCACTGAAGCACTACCTTGAAATCTCAAGGAATTACGCACTGACACAAACCAAACATGCTCAATCAATCAGGTATTATTTATCATGCACATAACCCTCATGCCAACCTTTATAACCCAATCCTCATTCATATTCCATGTTGAATCCATTCCAACTCATCCTTCCCAATCCATGAATATAGAATTTCACCTCATACCAATACCATGCCATTTTGATACTGTACCACACCTAACCGAACTCAATCAAATAAGTAAAAAATACATCAAGGCAGCCAAGTATTCAGCCTATGCCGAGTAAGTCTAACTTATACCGGACCTGGTCAATTTAACCATATAAATGATAAACCTCACGAACATGCCAGAGACAACCCAAGTACACAACCTGGGCCGCCATGGTCTCGAATTTAACTGAACAAAGGCTAAAGTAACAACAAAATGGCCAACACGGATAGTACGCGGCCAAGGACGACATCTGACAAGCCAAGAAGTAAACGGATCAGACCGTCCTCGAAGACTTAGTAAAATGGAGGTCCCTGCGTTCGATGGACCTTGGGGGCCTGGGTTAGGGCCCAGGCCCACTCATAACCCAGGCTATGGCCCAAGCCAAGGCTCGACCCATTGGATAAACGAACATCATTAATGCTCTATAAATATGCATGGACCCCACGAATTAAAGGTACACATTCATTAATCACTAATTTGACTTTCTGAGAGCTTTGACTTACTTGAGCTTCGGAGACTCTTCTGCAGGTAACCCCTCCTGGGTTCAAGCTGACATGTATCAATTGGGGAGAGTCCAACTGAAGAGATAGCGGACTACGTGGTAAGGTGACACTTGTGCCTAACTCATCTTATTTGTTCTCTGCAGGAACAGATACCAACCATTTCATTGAAATCACATGCCAAGATCATAGCCAAAATTCATCATTTGCCCACCCATGAACCATTCCATATCTCATATCGAATTCATACCCAACTCATCATATTCAATTCATGTTAAACTCATAAGCCACAAACCATAATTCATCATATTCACACAAAGTCACTCAATTCATACTTTAAACGGTATAATCAGTCCAAACATACGATTAATATCCAAAAACAAAGAAAACAAGGAGCAAACCTACCCCTCGCGCAGCCCCTCGCTCAGGCAGAAGGGTCTCGCTCAGGTGAGAGGGACTCTCGCTCAGGTGAGCTCCCTTCGCCTAGGCGAGAGCTCGACAATCTGGAACAATGGCCATTCGCACTAGCTCGCTTCGGCGAGATCTCCTCACCTGAGTGAGGCATTCTCTCGCTCAAAACAAAGATGGCCCGTCTGAGCGACAGCTCGCGCAGAAGGCCTGGGCGAGCCTCTACCAGTCTCGCTTAGGCGAGACTAGCTCACTTGGACGAGATTATTAGTTCTCGCCCTTGTTCTCACCTGCAGCAGTTACATTTTCGCACCAAACAACAAACAGAAGCACTTCGCATGTTCATAGTAACATATAGCCCATACAACACCAAACAGAACCAAGAATAGGCCAAAAATCATTCAAACACAAAGCCCTAACTTCCCTTACTTGGAAAGAGATGTCCAAATGAGTCATATACATAAACAGTGAGCACCACAGTTCCGGGAACAACTTAGTGAGGTGGAGTCGAAAGAGCTTTAGCAACCTTGACGAAGGCTAAGGATCAAACCCTAGCAAAACTTCTGTTGAGAACGAAGGGATTTGAGGACTAATGTTTTCTGAAAGTGAGATAGGAGTGAGAGTGTTAGGCTGGTTTAGGATCTTTGGCTCGGCCAGCCCTTAGGCCCAATTAGATTTGGGGCAGCCCTTAAACATAAGGGCAGAAAATATTGGGTCTTACAAATAACTAATTCATTAATTAAAATTTATTAATTTATAAATTATTTTTAATCTGTGTTAATTTTTTTTTCACCAAGATGCTTACCTAAAAGGTTAATTCTTTATATGATTTTTATGCGTTTAAGGATTAGTTAGTTTTTAACCGAGGATATTCGTTTAGGAAATTTAAGATATTTATTGAGATTTAACAAAAAGTAATTTTTTCAACATCTTTAATATGGAACCAGTCTAACGATTAAAGGTTTCATGTCGAATGTTATCATCGATAATAAAATAATAAATAAATATAATTAAATTAAAATAGTATCATAATTTTATAATACTAAAATTTAAAATGAAAAGGTATAGTTAATTTGATTATTAATATTCAAAATTAATATATCGTAATATTTAAAATGAAAATGTAGTTGTACTTGATTACTAATATTCAAAATAAAAATAAAATAAAATAATATATCGTAATAATGATGTTAAACGAATTGATATTACATTTATTTCAATTATAATAATAAGTTTACAAAGAAAATAAAAACTAAAGTGACATATTAATAATATAAAACTACGCAAAAGTAAACAAAATACTGGTTGGATATATTATCGCTCGATTGGTGACGTATAACAAAAAATCATCACGTAATAAGTGCTAGTAAAGAATAGGATCAAAATAAAAATATATGTTAAGATTATTTTTTTTTATTGAGGATGAAAAGTAAATTTATAAATTTATTAGGGAGAAAATAAATTCAAATTAAGAAATTATTAAAATATTTGGGACACATTTCTCCCTATGTATATTAACGGTTTCTTTGTAAATTCTTTAAAAGGTAAAGTCTCATAATATATGAGAACTTTAGACTGAACTGAAATTGTCTTTGACTAGTAACGACTTCAGTTTGTTAACATAAATAATTGGTAAAAGTATATCAATTGAAGTTGAAATTGGTCAAATATAATAATGTGGGATGTTTTTCTTAAAAGTAGAAAGAGTAAGATCATTTTATTAAATAATGACAAATTACAAGTAAAATGGTGATGAATGTAAGGCCCATTTTATTCCTGTCCTAAAAGTTAGTGGGCTGCCTTACAGTATTGGGCCTAAAGGCCGGCTCATAGGATAAAAACCTGTTTCAGTTGCCCTAACACTCACACTTTCTGCATTCTCAGATTCGCAGCCGCCTCCTTCCCTGTTTCCGCACTAGAGCTCTGCTAGGGTTCCAACGTTCTTCAGATTTACGTTTAGCTTGGCCATTGTTCTGTTCACGTAAGTACCCTTAACCCTTATCGCCTCTGTTTTGTATAGCTTTCACAGTAACAGTGGAGACTCTTTTATAACTCGTTTTACCCACTGTTCCAGTTGCGAATCGGGTTCTAGAGCTGCTGTGCTCCTTAGTTCTGTGCCGAAAGACCAGTACAGACCCATTTCCAGGTACGGGAAGTTAGAGTCCGAGATTTAAGTTGTATTTTATGCCTGTTCTTGAGCTTGTGAGTGGACTGTATGAATAAATCACTGGTTTGATGCGTATAGTGCTTGGTGTGTTTGGTTGGGTCGGGAAACGCCCTTGCTGCAGGTGAATCAGGGGCGAGAGCTGTTAATCTCGCCCAGGCGAGTTAGGCTCGCCTAAGCGAGATTCCGTGGCGTTCCCTGAGTGCTTCAACGAACCCTCGCCCAGGCGAAGAGGGGGCTCGCCTAAGCGAGCACGTCTCGCCTGAGCGAGACCCTTCAACCTGAGCGAGGGGTTGGGCGAGGCTGTACGCTGTTTGGGTGGTTGTTTGTCTTTGGAGGATTGATATTGCTTTGGGTGTGAATTGTATGATGAGAAACATGTATATAAGGGAGTATTATGTATGCTTGGCATGAATTACGAATTTGCGTATGACGGGATGGGTATGATCTTAGCATGTGAAATGAATGAGTGGTTTGGAACTAAAGGAAACACATTATTGATATGAGATGAGGCCCTAGATTCATGGGGTGGTGATGATCCGAGGTATGGATTCGAAATATGATGCGTATGAGGAATTAATCTCAAGGGTTGCTATAGAAATGTAAATATGATTTAATGTTCTCCTATTGCTGAGATATGAATGTTGGTCCGTGTCAGCGTGTAAATTCCTTGGGGTCTCTAGGCGAGACTTTCAGGGTTGCGCTTCAGTGGTCGGGACGTAATTCCATGACCCCTGTTAGTGGGTGCCCATGGTGGTGCCCCATCTGTATAACTAGGTAAGGATTCAAGGTAAGGACTGCATCCTGACACTCTAAGGGGCCAGTTAGTCTCACTTAGAGCAGACTGACTCTTGTGGTGAGAGTAGCAGGAGGCCTGAAATTCATTAAGGGATAACCTTGTGGTGAGGGAGATTTGATTCATTGTAACACTTGTAACACATAGCTCGGAGATGAGCAGCTCAGAGTCGAGCAGGGGTATCCACCACAAGTGCAAGCATCCGCTGAATCCGACTAAGTTATACGTATCCGGATGAGTCGAGTCAAGTCGTAGTGTATTGAATGAAAAGTCATGACATGCTTGGTTGTTATATGGATATAGGATGATGATACTATGTTTGACTGTATGATGAAAATGTATTGGCTCTAACTTACCCGGTTTGTTGCATGGTTGTCTTGTATGTGGTACTTCTTCTTGCGATGATCATCAATTCGATTGATGGGAGCAGATGGGCGAGGTTCTCGTGGTCAGCAAGGAGATGGAGATTCTGCTGCTTAGTCCGCGTGGATTGGACTATAGTTGTCATTGTACTTTTTTTTAGGGCTATGGCCCCTGTATTTCGCTGTTCTTGGTTTTTGTAAACTTTTGGTCGAACCGTTATTCTGTTTTTGGTTGGCATCATGGTGTGCCTAGTTGTAGGGGTGGTATTATGTACCCCAGGATTGCATTGTTGATTATCTCTGTGTGACGTTTCCTTTAATTTTACGTATTAAATTAAATGGGGCGTTACAATGAACATAATATAACATCTTGAAAAACTAGAAATAGAAAAAAATACTGACGATAGAGATAATCGTTCCTGTGATATCTTTTATTTCTATAATATGAACATAATTGTCCCTGTGATATCTTTTATTTCTATAATATGAACATTTGTTTAGTCTCTTAGGATTGAGTTGATATATTTCATTGCAGATACAAGTTGTTAGAGGTCTTCCCAATATTCTACATCACATGTTTGGATCAGAAATGAAATAAAATTGAGTGTGTGTGAACTATAAATTAACTAAAATATATACAAAAATTAGTTTAACAAAAATTTAACAATTTGAAGTTTTATTATCCTACACAAAAATTGTCATGTACTATAAAGATTTTGTCTTTTTTAAAATTTTAAAAAAATTCATTAATATACATCACGACTTCTATTTCATTCTCCATCCTAACAACTTAACCTAGATTTATAAATTTTTCGCACCCTATCTCATAATTTTGTGGGAAAACTTACCCACATTTGAAAAAAAATCTAATATATTTATTGTCTTGATTTAATATATATTTTTAATTAAAAAAAACTTTTTCTTTATAAGGTTCTAACATATCAGAAGTATTTTACCATGTTAACCTAACATTCTAAAGAAATTGATGGAAAACCAAAATAAACAAATAAGTGTATCAAAATAAACCAAAAAGTAAATGAAAAGGAAGAAAATCTAATCGATTGACAGATACAGAACAAAAAATTATAACAGTTCATCTGTATATTAATTTCAGTGACAAGTCTTTCCATAGAATTTATGGGAAAGACAATATATATTAACGAGAAAAAACTGAAATCTGTATAAATCTTTAGCTCCAACTCAAAATTTTTAAAGTTAAAAAATCGACAAGGTTTTTTCTTTATATAATGTCTAAGTTTGTTATTTTTACTGGACGTTACACTTAAATTTTTATTATTATTATTATTATTATATATATATATATATATATTATATAAATTAATGTATTATTTCACAGACATATTAATTGTCTGATTCAACTATCTTAGGAGTTTCAGACCTAAAACTTTGTGCAAGCAACATAGTTTTGTCAGAAAATATAGATATTCAAAACAAGTAATAGATTTCTGTAAGAGAAAAAAACCTGACTTCCGGTGACGATGTATCATCATATTTAATATTTTAAAATTCATTAATGAATTATTTAATTTATAGAATAATATATTTATAATGACAACAATTTATAACTCTTTATTTTTACAATATCAATTACATATGACTTTAATAATTTAAGTCACATATTTATTTTTATACATATCTGTATTTAATATTTTAGAATATATGTTTATTATTAAATTATTTAATTTATAAAGTCACAATATATATTTATGATTATAATAATTTATAATTTTTTATATAGATAATATTTATTACATATAATTTTAATTTAGACCATTAATAATAATTATATATTTATTATGTTTTTTAAAAATTTTGTATAACTTTTAACATAGACCAGCGTAAACACAGGCGTGGTAGCGCCTGTGTATATATATTTTTTAAATATGAGTGATATTATATTAGTAAGTGATAATATTGTAATGTTATTAAGTAAATATATAAACTAAAATTATATTTATTAAAAATAAAGTAAAATATATCAGAACATATGAAAGAATAACCATTAATAAATAAAGAAGAAGAGAAGAAACAAATATAGCTAATTTTATAAAAAGCTTGTAAAAGTGCCAGTCAATTTTTTAAAATTTAATAAATTATTATATTTAAAGGGTAAAATTGGTATTTTTAAATGTGGCCACAAAAAGGAAATCCCCCTATAGATATATCATGATATTGTTTTTAGAATAACCGTATAAATCAAATAATTGGCATATCAAATCCAGATTTTTTACTCGTTTTAAGCATTAAAAATATATTGTGTTGATATTTTAAATATTTTTTAATATATTTTAAAATGTAAAAATTAATGATAATAGGTGTATTATAAAAGTATAATAGAAGAAAAAAAAATCATAAACAACACAGAAAAACCAGTACAGAATCAAATTCTAGAATTCGTGATTCACAGGTATTGATTAATATAATATTTATACATGATTAACAGTGACAACATACTTTGTTCTGTATTATTCAATCAAACTGAGAAACACAACAAAAAGAATCACCCCTTGCTACAATCTTTAGGTTTAAAAGAAACAGTTTGCTTCTGAAGATCGTATCCAACCACGAAATTCTGCTGCGCCACGTTTCCAAAGATGGAAAGATCCTCACTTGCACGGAAAGCTAAACATATTACCCCATCACCAACCTCAATAAAAGTGTTCACTGCTTTCAAATCCACATCTGCACCTCTGAAATGTGCTGTGATCACTGGTATTCCTTGTTCAGAATTCGAATCACTTTCATAACACAGGCTCAAAAAGCCACTGGGATCACTCGCACGTTCCAGATTCACTGCATCAGCCACTGCAGATTCCAATTCTTCGTATACATCACTTGGTAAAAGAGTGAGCGTTGTTCCTGAGTCGATTATGATGTTTCCCTCTGAAGCAGGTCCAGAAGAAGAACCTCTAACAGCTACTTTTTTTCTTCCAACGGTGAATGATTCCAACGTTAGGAAGAAAAATATTTGACCCTCTTGTTTGATCAAAGGGGTTGAGACAACGCCTTTCCCAGAAAGCACAGCAGCATCACCGAAACTGAGTTTGCTGGTTGATTTAGACCCTGAAAAAAACGGTGCCAAACAGTACGAAAACTTTCCCTCGATTGTAGAACCCAGCTGAGATATCAGAGAAGTAGCTCCACCAGAAAGACCAACTATGCCAGAACCATTGGCTTGAAAGGTTCCGGTGTTGTCATGTCCACACCCTATAGCAATGTTACGAAATTTGACAGGTGAACCTTCGGTGGAGCTTAGGGTTATGGTGTCAACACTAAGATCTCCCGTTGAATGCGATCCATCACCGTAGTTAATAGTATATTCACACTTCTCTGAGCAAGAGGAAGAAGCTCCCGCAGCACGACATGCGCTAGAAGTACAAGGTAGGTTTTTGTATGTTCTGGATTTTCTAGGATCAAATATAGGACTGGTTTGTTCGTAGCAGTCTGTGCAAGGTTTACACTGCAACCAGACAATGTTGCTACCGGTGTCAACTATACCGAGGATTTTGAACGGTGGAGTTCCGACTGAATAGGTCATGAGATATTCACCGGAGTTTGGTATCACGGTGGATTCAACCGTGTCAAGGGAAGCAGAAGGTTTTGTGAGATGATTGACACGAGCAATGGAACGCTGAATGGCTTTTGCAACTCGTTGAGAGTGAGTTTCTGAGGGAAGATAGAATGGCGATTTTTCTGAATCACGGTGCATCATTTCCACACTGAAACCCTTGAGAGCGTTTGAGAGAGAAGTGTTGCAGAGAAACAACAGAACAAGAACGAGAGATGAATAACTTTGCATCGTTGTTGCCATGGTTAATGTGCAGAGAAGAGAAGTGAATGAAAATGAAAATCTCTGCGACGAAGTGAAGAGTAAGTGTTACACTGTTAGAGGCCTTTTATAAGATCTAGTCACGAGTTCAGAAATTCTATACTGATTTTTGATCTTATCTTCTGAGCATTAAAAAATATATGGTGTATTAGTCATCATGAAATTAAGTATAATAAAATTAAGTAGAAAATCTAAATTCATCTAGTCATCATGAAATTATAATTAAGGAAGGAGAAAATTTGGCTTGATGTAGTGATTCTTTTTGTATATTTTCATTTAAGTATGATAATTCTCAATAAATTTAATTAAAGTCTTCGATTATGAATTTACGTTGTATGGAATATTCTTTTTGGTTATCTGATTGTATACGTAAAGAAATTATTTAATTAAAATCTTTTGAATCTACGTTGAGGTTCCATTTCTGTATATTATTTCGTCAACATTCACCTTTAATTAAAAAAAAAATGAATAGAAAGAATACATTAATTTTCATCTACTTTTCTGTTGTATATGTACGTCTACACGTAATTTTTTTTTTATGAAACAATGAATATTATAAGCTTTTTATTTAATATTATGTTATTATTCCGTAACTTTTACAAAAGCAAAATTAGATTTTATATTTGGTACTTTCGCTAGGTAAATATCTTCAGCCTTAATTTTTTAAAATAAAATCTTAATTATGAGTTTTAGTTAAAGAAGTAACAAGTAGAACATACTTTTCCAAATATTATATAGGTTCTTTGGGAGTTTAACTTTATACGTATAATAAGTATTTTGGAACCTTTAGATATACAGATAAAAGCAACAAATTAAAACACGAAATATATTAATTTAATAAACATATATAATTAATTAAATATATATTATTCCTTTAGAGTTTCATGAACTCATAGGATAATTAAAAAAAATCACATAATTAAAGACTATATTAATAAAAAAAATATTAATTAATTAGTAAATATTTAATTAATTAGCTAGGTTAAATATGATGTTGAAGAATATATATATATATATATATATATATATATGTATATATATATATATTAATGTATAAATTAATTTTAACTTATAATAAATCTGATTTCGCTTTTTTGCATAAAGATGTTTAAGCAAAAACTCTTATATTAATTTGATGCATTATATCTTTTTGGTTATCTGATTCTTTTTGGTTATCTAATTGTATACGTAAAGAAATTATTTATTTAAAATCTTTTGAATCTACGTTGAGGTTCCAAGAGTTTCCATTTCTGTATATTATTTCGTCAACATTCACCTTTAATTAAAAAAGAAAAACATGAAGAGAAATACATTAATTTTCATCTACTTTTCCGTTGTATATGTTGGGTCCACACGCAAAATTAGATTTTAGATTTGGTACTTTCTGTAAGAAGTAAATGCTTAAGCCTTAATTTTCTAAAATAAATTCTTAATTATGAGTTTTAGTGAAAGAAGTAACAAGTAAAACATACTAATAGTATATAGGTTCTTTGGGGGTTTAACTTTATACTTATAATAAGTATTTTGTAAGCTTTAGATATATATATAAAAGCAACAAATTAAAACACGAAATATATTAATTTAATAAACATATATAATTGCTTAAATATATATTATTCCTTTCATAGTTTCATGTACTCATAGGATAATTTAAAAAAAAACATATCACATAATTAAATATTATATTAATAAAAAATGTATTGATTAATTAGTAAATATTTAATCAATAGGTTAAATATGATGTTGAAGAATATATATATATATATATATATATATATATATATATATATATTTAATATTTTTTTTAAAATTATCCTATGAGTGTATGAAACTCTGAAAGGATTATATATATATGATTTTGGTTTATTACTATGAATGGTTGTATTAGGAAACATTTTTCAAGCACAAATACAGAGAATCAGTTATCGTTTTAATATTTGGTTTTCATTACGTTTCTGTATTTACTTTTTATTCATTTTATATTTTATAGGTTGGAAATGATTGTTTTTTAGATTTCATAGTTTGTAGTAATGTTTAGCGTGTTAATTTTTAATAAAAATAATCAATATATTTATTAAAAATTACCTAATTAATATATTAATCGACTAATTTAAAATCAAGTATTTTGTAAATTAATATATATATATATATATATATATATATATATATATATATATATATATATATATTAATGTATAAATTAATTTTAACTTATAATAAATCTGATTTCGCTTTTTTGCATAAAGATGTTTAAGCAAACTCTTATATTAATTTGATGCATTATAAAGGTTTAGTTCTTAGTTTTTAACTGAGAATATATAATTTAGGAAATTTAAGATATTTCTTGATATTAAAAAAACTTAAAATTTATTTTTTAAAATGTTTCAAAAATGATTCTAATGTCTCATTATGATTCAACTGGATGTAATAAAAAGAAAATTTTATAAAGTAGTATTTAAATAAAAACATGGTTATATTTGATTAATATTATTCAAATGAAATATACCATAATAATAATGTTAAATTAATAAATATCTCATTGTTCAATTTTAATAACAAGTTTACGCACAAAACAAGGATTAAAATGGAAATTAAAATAGCATAAAATTATGCAAAACTAAGATATATACATTAATGAGTCAATCATACTTAATAAACCATTTATCATACAATAAGTGATAGCAAGCACAGAGTTAAAACAGAAATAAAAGTTATGATTAAAAGAAGACATTCTTATTGATGATAAAAAAACAGATGTAGAAATATTTGAAGATAGTAAAAAACGTTAGTCCTAGAAAATAAAAACGCGATTTTTAAGTCTCCAAGATTTAAAAATAATTTATTTTAATATTATAGAGCAAAAATAATTTATTTCGAATGAATTTCAGAAAAAATTGTTAACGCCTGATTAACTGTGTTTAATTTTACAAATAGAATCTTACTTTATCTGTCTTTCTCTTATCTCCTTTCATTCTTGTAAGTTATCACTTTCTTTTTTTCAGATTTAGCAACATGGTTACATGATACATGATGTACAAATATAATTCGGTTTATCACCTAATAAACAAACACTTTGAGGGATGAACAAAAACAAGCTTCAACGGCAAAAAAAAAAAATTAGGATTTTTAGGGAGAAATTAGGGTTCTCATATTATATTGGGGGGGTCGATCCGACCCAGTTTAGATATCCAAGACGACCCATGTAACAAATCGATTCATGATTCACGAAATTTGTTGTTGTAACATGCGACTCAAATACGATTCATGAACTAACACGAGTCTTCACACGATTCGTATTGCAGAGGAGTTGATGATAAGTGCCAAATATAAGATAATATTGAGATGAATTTGACACTTATCTTGTTTTTATTTTAATAAATTTATATATAAATCGTTCCAATTTAACTTGTTTTACAGTTTCCAATATCAATAAAGAAAAAAAATAAAGAAAATGGATGAATTTTAAGCAATTCTGAACAAAACTGACATTAGTGCAATTGAGTGGTAGAGTTGAGGCTTGAACCACACAAGCAAACTCATTCCAGAAGGAAACCTCAAGCATTGAACCTGAGACTAAGCCTGAAGACTCATTCTTTAGAAAGTTATCTCAAGATCTCAGGAGCTGCAGCACTAGAGCATGAGGATTGAGCCACAAAGAAACCCACCTATCTTTTGAGAGACTCTTAGAGAATTTTTGTAAACACTTTCCCTTATGCTTAGGAACATTATTTGACGGTAAAAGAGAGTATGAATATTTCATATATTGTATTGTTTCCATCATTATGAGGAGTAAAATCTCTTTTAAGTGTTCAAGCAAATATGTAACTCTTGGAACTCTCCTGTATCAATACTATTATATTTATATTTATTGAAGTATGCTTTCATTACATGTTTATGAATTAGTTTATACTTGGTTTTAGATTAAATGATCACTCATCTTATTTCACTGGCTTAGGATTGAGTGGGAACTGGTTCAAAGTTGTGATCCAACTAATTTTCCCTTACTTTTAGATGCTGGGAATAAATCTAATGCTCTAACTTGTTATAGAGTCATGATCTTAGTGCAAGTGATTCATCCAAGCAGTCACAAAAGAATCATATTGAAGTTTGATGATCCTAGGCTCTAGGTGTTAGGAATGGACCTAGAGTTACATTTAAAGAGAACTCCTAGAACATGAATGATTGTATCTTTATAAATGATGATTGAATCAATACAAGAGAGAGAGAGTAGTGAAATCTAGCTTTAACATGTCTTTTTAAATTTAAAATCAACCCTTATTCAAATATAATTTTATTCCAATTTTATTGCTCTAGATAAACATTATTTTTCATATTAAATTTGTCCTCATATTTTCTATGCAAACCAAACACTACATTACAAGAAAATGTCTCATTAACAACCAATTTTAATGACCAAAAGTTGTTAGTCACTATAGTGATCAATTTAGATACTAAATTACAAAATAACAAATTATTGATTTTTAAAATAGTCATTATTATAAATAAAAAATTATAATTGGTCGCTAAATTGGTCACTTAGAGACTAATTTAGAAACCAACTTCTTTTGGTAGCAACAACCTTGGTAGCTAATATTTAGTGACCAATTTCTTTTGATAGCTAAAACCTTAGTAGTTAAATTTTAGAAACCAATTTAGAGACCAATTATAATTTTTTATTCATAATGGTAACCATTTTAGTAACCAATAACTTTTTATTTTGTAAATTGATATCTAAATTGATCACTATAATGACTAACAACTTTTGGTCACTAAAGTTAGTTGTAAATGAAGTTTTTTTCTTATAGTGCAATTTCATTCAAATCAAACTAGTTTAGACCTTGTGTTTTCTACAAAATCCATGTCGATACGATACTTGTTGTACTATAGGTAATAATAGTTAATTAACATGTTATTTATTTGAAAATACTAATATTTCTTTGTAACAAGCTTTATATTATCCTTGTGTTGATTGATATTATACAAAATGTCATTTGTAAATTATGGGTAGACAATACTCAAAGGATTCACAATGATTCATATCAAGTTTATCTGCGAACAATGAAACATGCATGTTTGATAAAATCTTAGAGGATAGGTTAATTAGTTGTTCATTCATAGAAGATGATAAGGAGTTACAACACATGTTATTTTATTGTAGGAGAATGCTACCCAGTTAAGGCACTAGTTAAGAAATAATACACATTGGTTTTATTATTTTTACATTGAAAGATGGAATAATTAATTCTATTAATTAAAATAATATAAATACATATAATTAATTTTATAAAGATAAAAATATCCTTTAAAATATCTAAGCAATAAAAATAAGCATTTTGGAAACTCAATTAAATTTCAAATTGATACTTTAATTAATTAATTTATTTATTGTATATTTTGTGATGTTTAATACTATTTTTTTGTTGGTTTTTCTATTAATTTAAATTTTTTTATGTTTAATTATATTTTAGTTTTTAATAATATTAAAATATAGTTATTTAATTATTTTTTAATTTTTATCGATCAACCTTAAATAAAATATGATAGCAACTGTACAATATTTATGAATATTTCTGTCTTTTAAAGAAAATTAAAGGCTTAAATACCTTTTTGGTCCTCATTTTCGTAGTGTTTGTTGCGAATGGTCCTCATTTTCACAGAATGTTTAAAATGGTCCTCATTTTTACCGAATGTT
>Ga0214542_1009261_pt1 | contig 15478 bp, 7 predicted proteins | sample CNSS1metaG_FD_160096 | JGI IMG/M metagenome (GOLD analysis project Ga0214542, IMG submission 160096) | Root nodule microbial communities from cowpea collected in UCLA plant growth center, Los Angeles, California, USA - CNSS1 | ecosystem: Host-associated > Plants > Roots > Nodule | place: USA... | reverse complement strand
GTTTTTCTCAGAGTTTTTACATTGTCTTTATGATTTCAAATAAGTTGTAATTATTGGTAATACTGGACTATTTGATAATTATAAGAGTAATTATGTTCTTGGATTTTGAATTATTATTGAAGTAATAAAAGTTTGAAATTTCCCTCATTTTTGGGAAATGGATTTATAATTAATGAGACTTTATTTGCTTATTTTATTTTATTATTTAAACCCGTAATATCCGGTAGGGATGTTACAAGGAACATCATGGACTTAGAGATCATTATATAGTCACTAACACCTACCCCCTTGGTTATTCTAAGCGATGTGGGATTTTTCAAGACATGTTATTTTTATCCGCCCAACATATATGTTCTCGTCTTGTACCTTTGGTCTCATATATCATCTTTCTGTCTTCATAACAGGCTTGATTGGGATAGTCACATGGTAGAGATGTACTTGTCCCTGTAAGAAGTTACGTGACCAATATATACTCATCCTTGTAGGATCCAAAAAGCCCTCATGCTCATCTAGTTAGCTTGGCTAAGATGCTTTCAACCTTATCTAATACAGATTAAATCAATGTCAGTTAAGTTAAGAATGAGTTCAATTTGATTTAGTTTTTAGTACATTAAAAATTTTGAAATTCCGCATATGTAAGTAAATTAGGTAGGTTCATTAATTGTATTTTCTTAATTTATTTTATATCTTTATTTAACTAATCTATTTATAACCATATAATAAAAATATTTATCTATTTCACCAAACATTATTATAAAATATACTAGTTGAGAATTAATGTTTCAACTTCCAAACATTATTATAAAATATACTAGTTGAGAATTAATGTTTCAACTTATATGATTGAGTAAACAAATAAATTAATCATTTAAACATATTCAAACATTATTTAACATTTTAAAAATATCAAATTGTCAATCTATATAATTAGAAGTAATAAACGATTAAAATTAAAAATAGTTATGAAAAAATAGTAAAAATAAAATAAAATAAAAGAATGTTATAAGTGGATTATTGGTCAATTCATTTTCAACATGGTTTCAACATGTTTAACCTTGTAAATTAAGTGATCCATGTTTAGTTTGACTTGCATTTCAAATCCATGACAATTAGATTGATTCACAAGTTAAAATTCATTTTGACACCTCCAAAAGAAGAAATAAATTAGTGGATAAATGAGGAAAAGATCAAAATAGATTATCTTTTATGTATTTTTTTTTGTATTTTTATGATTTTTTTAATGTTTACTTAATAATTTTTTTCTTTATTAATTTTCTAATGTTTTTTACACCAAATTTTCTAATTTTTAGCTTTGACATTTTCTTTGTTTGATTTCGTATATTTTGAAAAATCATTATAGGTGTTTTATAATGCATATTGTTGTGTGTGTGGTATATAAAAGAATTATAATGTTTAGGTTAAATGAAAAATTAATTATTATTATTATTATTATTACTATTTTTATCATCTTAAAAAATAATTTTAAATAAAATTTATTATTTAATATTAAATTCGTAAAAAATAATTAATAACTGAAAATTTTATAAATATTTAAAATAATTTATAGCATTTTTAACCTTTAATAAATATCAAATGATAATAAAATATAATATATTTTGTGATAGTTTTTAATTATTAGAATATTATAAAATATTATAAAAGAAAAATAAATTTTGTGACAATTTTTAAAATGTTAGAATTTACTTTTGTTATTTTTCTAACAAAAATATAAATGGTTAAAATATTTCTGTCACAAACTGTTTTTATAACATGTAATTTTGACTATTATTTTAACCATTACAAATTTAATTTGTTATAATTTTTAACCATTAAAACTTTTAGTTACAACTCTCATGAATACCAAGTGAGCATAGTTTTTCTTTTAAATAAAATAGTAAATAAAGGAATGGACGAGGTTTATAGGCCCAAATCAGTCCAATCAAATGTTCAATTAAAAAAGCAAAAAAGAAGGCCTTTTAGACTTGTATACAAGCCTAATTAGAATGACATTAATTAAGGGGGAAATGAAACTGTCTGAATAGATATTGATTTTTACAGTCGAATAAATTAGAATAAAGTAACAAATAAAAAAAATAAATAGATCAATAACATGGAGAAAAAAAAATGTGGTGTTGACAAAAAAATATTTTGGTATATGAGAAGTGTACAGAAAACAACACTTCTTATTTTGATATAGATTTCATCTGAACCTCGTTGCATGTACGTATCTAAGGAAATGCAATCTCATATTTTCCTGTTTTTTACAAACTGATTTATAAATCTGAAAAGAACCATAATTTCATGTTGTAGAGATTGGAACATTCAGAGAAGTGGAGGGAATGACAATAGCTCTATAAAATGTTTAAAATGTTTCAGAACCATCACATAACTATCTAACATGAACAACCATCACCAGCCACCACACACCGTACACCGAACAATCTTAAACAACAATATCATGCAAACGTTATTTAGTGTGATTTAAAACAAAGGTAATGGACAATTTGGTAATATTAAGTTCCATGTACAGTAAATCGTAAAAAATCTCTTCAATCTGTTATTTAAATCTATACCCATCCCGCAATTACTATCCTACAAATTCTTTCAAATCAGGTGAAGTAAGATATCCATCTGCTTGAACAACTTACGCAAAAGCAAACACTATGTAGATGATGAAGTTTTGGGTGAAACTCGAAAGTCGATATATGACGTAGTTTTTACATAATCATCTCTACTTAAATGAAAAACTATGGTTTTTATCCTCATTTTGGAGTCAAAATCTCAATTTGGTACCCGAATTTTTAAAAGTTTCAAGTTGTTCTCCTTTTCTGTTAAAATGTCTCAAGTTTTTCCTTTCTGTTAAGTCTGGGTTGACAGCGTTAAATGGGGTGCCACGTGTCAGTTCTTCGATTTTTTGAATTTTTTTTTATTTTTTTTATTTTTGATTTTTTTTAAAAAATAAAATTTTTACCAAGTGTCAAGTTGTCATCGTGCCACGTGGCAATGACAGGGTGATGTGGTAGTGATAATGTCAGGTGTCAATATTATGCCAGACGTCATTTCCTTAGTCTCAATTTGGTCGATGTATTCTAATTTTTGTCTCAATTTAGTCTCTATTTTTGTAAAAAAAATCCAATTTCATCACTCTCCAAATTAAAACAAAAATTAATTTTTATATAAATGTTATACAAATATTTTTATTAAATTTGATATTTTAATTCAAATTGATATTTTTATTATATATTTTTAACATAGCTAAATTTATTTAAAATTGTGTTTCACATTCAACTTTACTTAAAATTGTTTTCAAATTTTAAATTTATATGTTTTTTATTGTTACATGAACTAGTTAATTTATGATTTTTTTTCTATTAACATTATTTTCTATTAACAATTTTAAATAAAGTTCAATGTAAAATATTAATTAAATGAACTTAATTTGTTTAAAAGTATTTACTTGAAATATCAATTTTGATAGAAATATTTGTGTACATTTATATAGAAATTAAATTTGATTTCAATTTGGAGAGGGACAAAATTGCAACTTTTTACAAAAATTGGGACTAAATTGAGACAAAAATTAAAATAAAGGTACTAAATTGAGAAATTGAAAATGACACAAGTGACACATGTCATTGTCACTGTCACATCACTCTGTCACTATCACGTGGCACGATGACAACTTGACACGTGCCAATTTTTTGATTTTTTTAAAAATATTCAAAATAAAAAATAAAAATAAATAAAAAAAGTCAAAAAATCTAGGAACTGACACGTGGCACTCCCTCTAATGGTGTCAACCCAAACTTAACAGAAAGGGCAAACTTGAGACGTTTTAACAAAAAAGGGGACCAACTTATGACTTTTAAAAATTTGGATACCAAGTTGAGATTTTGACTCCAAAATGGGGACCAAAGGCATAATTAAAACAAAATTATATACCATGTAGATGAATGAATGTGATTTCATTCGTGAAGTGGAGAATTTGAGATGAAAGGCTTAGGTATGACGAGAATAATTCTTGGTATGAAATATTATGTTTATCTTAAAACAGTTATATGGAGAAAGTTTTATGGAAATGTATAATATTAAACACAAATATAGTTAATATACCTTTTAAAGCTCATTTTAAGTTATCTATACAATTGGCATCATAAATAAATTTATGGATGTCACAAAATTCGTACAATAGTGGATAAAACCTATAACGAGTAAGAAATAGATATTGTAAATAGATATCAGTGGGTAACTGATACAAGTATCTTTATATTGGCGTATCATAGTATTAGTATATGTGGATACTCGTACCCCCGCTATATGATAATTTAAATTAAAAAAAAAAATTAAAAAACATGATTGAAATATTAACATATTGATTTTGAATGGTTTATTTTTAATCAATTGGTTTTAAAACAATCTTCATTTCTTTGTAAATTGTCATCCAACACTATTTAAATGAGTTATTTGGATTTTGTTTGAAATTTATGAATGTTATATATTATATTATATGTTGTTAAATATTTAAATTTTTTTAAATACCCATGGGTACGAACATATATTAAAAAAATATGTTGGTGCCCACATAACATATATCCACACGAATATGGAGACGGGTACGAGATGAATATTTATCCAATGGGTAGAGTACATGAGAGTTACTATCCCAATTGAATATATATACACACACATTTGGTTCTTGTATTTGTTCGGTTGGTTCAATTTCGTCTCCTTATTTTTTTTATGTTCAATTTAGTCCTCTTAATTTCTAAAATGGTTCGATTTTGGTATTTTTTTGTTAAGTTGAGGTTTACGTCGTGTCCGTACATGGCACATGTTAATTACAACGTACATATACTTGTTAAAATGATTTTTTATAATTTATATATCAAATCACTCCACCTAAATACTCAAATTATTTCATTTTTTACTAGTGTAAAAAATTACAAGTGTAAAAATGTAAAAAAATAAAATAATGTGAATATTTAGGTAGATGATTTGATGTATAAATTATAAAAAAAATATATTTTAACATATATATATATATATATATATATATATATATATATATAAAAGTTGCAACTAAGCTTAATTACTAATTTGATCTGAAATTAAAGAGAGCCAAATTGGATCATTTTATAAAATAGGAAAACTAAATTGAATCAAAATTTTAAATACATGAATTGAAAACAACCATTGTCATGTGACAATAACACTAACACATGGTACTGCTAGTGCCACGTGGCAAGACCAAGACCAAGTCGTTTTAAAAAATTAAAGAAAATTTAAAAAAATTAAAAATTTCACGAATTGACATGTGGATGTAAATGTAAACTTAATGGAAATGACCAAATTAACCCATTTTAAAAAGTAGATGACTAAATTGAATCAAAAAATGATAAAGGGTCGAATTGAACCAATTGAACAAATACAAGAATCAAATGTATAATTGAACCTATATATTATTATGTGTTAATAAATTTATGAGTTCCAATAATTATTTATTGATCGATAATTTATGTGCTACAATGTTATATTAATTGATTCACATATATTTTACATAATATAAACCTTACATTAGTGCAATAAAGAGATTTAACATCGTTTTTCTTTTTACATTATACTCCAGTTCTACCAGCGAAACATATATAGACAAAGTAAAAAAGGAAGAGGTTTAAACTTTCATTCATAATCGAAACCTATAATTCAAGAATAGGCTTCGGTTGGTAAGACAACCGAAACCTAAAATGATTCAAAAATATTTAAAATAAAAAAATAAAACAAATAGGCACCAATTACATGCTTTAGTTTTGAAGACAATTAAGGACTATATTTGACCATTGCCTATAATAATTTAAAAATCATTTAAAACATGAAGCAAGGGAACAAACTTCGGTTTTCAGGACAATTGAAGCCTATTCCACTATATGCTTCAACATCTCAAATCATATCCTTTAATCTTCTTCTTCCAATCGATCTTCCATGGTTGAATCATTAACATATTCAGTTTGAGAGATAGTTGGGAAGTCTATTAATTTGTCATGTCATGTATAAGTTGTATAACTTCAAAGCAAACCATCACATATAAGGTGTTTTCTAATTTTGATTGCATTCAACTTTCTCTCATTCAAACAATTGACACAAAAACATCTAAACTTAACTTCATCACCACTTCTACCCTCATTATGTTGCAGAAATTGTATAAATTATTCTATTTCTCTCTCATACTTAACACTTAAGCGTGAAGAATTAATTTAATATCGATCCATACGTGTATATATATACTAAAATTGTATGAAAAATTTCAGTAATCTTTAATTAAATGATCACCGCACTTATGTATTGAAGATGTGACCATATCCCATTCAAGAAGATTTATTTATTTTTATTTTATTGTTACATATCAATTTTAAATAACATTTCTTAAATTTTGTTAGCATTTTGCATTGGTCTTCAGGTTATACGAAATGAAAGTGATTATCAATCCTGTGAGACTTGGAGACAGTAAATACAATTTTTAAAAATATTAGTACTGTCCCATCTTATATTAATTCTTAAAAATACAATTTCGTAAAAAAACTTGGACATAGTAAATTTTTGTATTGAATTTTAAACGAGAAACTAAGACATATTCAATGTAAGAGAAAAACAAATAACAATCTCAAAGAAAATAATTTAATCATATAATTAACCAATTTTAAGAAATAAATCATTATTTTAAATATACAATAATTACATTAAACATCATATATTAAAAAATATTTCAAATAATTAAAAATATACGGCGTAAGAAAGGAACTTAGAAGCGTGAAAGAATGAGAAAGACATCAAGAGCAAGAGCAAAAGTGAGAGAGACAAAGACCAACCACTCAAACACAAACCAACAACGATGCCCCCAATGCAACAAACCAAGACCAACACAAACCTGGAATGTTGCAGCTCCCCAATGCGAAAAGATGACAATGGCTACCAAAACGTAGCGACGACATCAAAACGAGAAGAAAAACAATGTTAGAAGAAGGAAAAGGAAAACAAAAACGAAAGAAAGAGATAAACAAGAAACAAGAAGGAAGATAAATGATAATGATGACAAAAATGAACCTCAACGAAGGATATAATAAAGGAAAACGTGAGTTTGCAACGACGAAGGAGAAGAATGCATCGACATTATGCAACATGATCTTTCGCGGCTTGTAGAAATTCACAAATTAACCCTATGCTAATGGATATAGACTTCGATTCTAGGTAAAACTAAAGTCTATACCCTGATTGCATGAGTGTAGGCTTCGATTCTTTCAAATAAACGAAGCCTACACTCATACAACCTAGAACCAAAGCCTATACTTTGACACTCAGGGTAAAGCCTTTAAAAAACGTGGTGACATTTTTGAAATTATTTGCACAACTATAAGTTTTGGTTCTAGGATAACTAAAGCTCATACCTTGACCTCATGAGTTAGTTAATAAATGATTAAGAGATAAACAAAAATTAGAATATCTTAAATGGATGTAGTATAGGTCTAACCTACTCAGCTTAGGCCAACTCAAGTAAGAACCTGTTAAAATAGTACAATAGGAACGCTATTCACAAGATATGATGCATGAATTATTACCACATTTATTACTTTTTAGATATCGATGACTTGAATGTCGTAGTATATTTGTAGACATCTCGACCATTCGGACTTGGAAGATCTCGTCGATCTGTCAAAAGGAAGTCAAGTTTGGAATTAATCTATAAACACGTGGATCTTACTTGTACCATCACAACTATGCAAGAACATTTACAAACGATCTTATACTATAAATGAGTAAGATATTGGATGTGTAAACTTTCAATTCTAAAACAAAATCAAATCAATTATAAATCCATTGCGACTATTGGATGACTAGGGAAAGAGAAAAAGTGCCTTGTGAACATGTGAAGAACAACTTTCCTTATCTCTCTTGCGTAGAATTGCTGTTTTCCACCCTTTAGGCTTAATATGTAAGTTTGGTGTTTTCTTCATATAATCTAACTCTAATGCATGATGGCCCTTTAGAAAGATTTCACCCGTGAGACTGTTCATCCTGTTTCCAATTATGACAATTATGAGCATAGTACATTCTGCATCACTGACTCATTCATATATTAATTCTAACACAACAAGACACTCAATTATCATATATTTGAAACCACAAATTTTGTTCGGCAAAACATGTGTTGGCAAACAACAGCTAGCCAAATCACATGGCATATTCTGAAAACAGACAAATTAATGCGTGCATGAACCAAACTAGATATCCTCAAAACTTCTAACCTACTCCATGTTTTCCCTATTTTGAGCTTAAATAGTTAAGTATCGATAATATAAAATAGTTTTCTACTGTGAATCAATCACACATTAATTCACCCATAACCTGTTTTCTCTTCTTTTAATTCAGCTTCCAGATAAAGTTGCAACATTTATGTCCATCATCTTCCTCAAAAGAAGCTCTATTATTTGAACATGGAACTCTAGATATTGTATGAGTTTATCTGGTTCCAGATTACATTACAATAAACAGAGATATCTCAAAATTATCCAAGAAAAAAAAATATCACTCTTTCAAAAGCTTCAACTATTTGATAAAGACACACATAAATGGTTGAACACACGTTACATGACAAGTCATACATGATAATAAGTTCGTTTTCACCATGATGACGAGCACCCTTTAGCTGCAATTAAGTGAATCCACCCCTTTTGATTGATCTCATAATACCCTATATTATATATCATGATTGTGGTAATCATCACATAAAAATGGTAATTGTGACATGCCTAATCCCTGTATATTCCACAGAGAAAGTGCTAGATTTCAAACCTTTTTCGGCCTAACTGCTTGTGCTTTATATATGTCTTATCAATTTCCCACCCATAATTCAAAACCCTTTTGCCAGAAGTCCACTCCCAATAACTACTAGACCCATGTATAAAAGGGAGTGAACTTTGCCTAATTTCTATGACCCTCAAGACTCTCTCTGTAAAGTTTTGTTCCAAGAAATATGATAATGGTAGTGAGAATGATGAAGATATTGAGAGAATACACGGTTATGCTCACAAGAGTCACAGAGCAACTTCTTCCACCATATAGCAGACGATTTGACAGTTTCCGAAACCCTTTTTCTTCCACAACCTCTTCTGAAGAATCAGCTTCTTTCTTGGTTTACTTTTGATGAATAAATGTAAAAATTAAGAGTTTTGATTTTTCTGTTTTAGTTTATGTTTGCAAAAGCTTGTTTTTATGGAAGATATTGTAGAGGAGAAGCTTACCGTTACTGTTACCATATGTGAGATCAGTCTTCTTCTTTCAAGCTTTGGTTATCAGTGTTTTCTTGAATTGTAACTGTAGTAAAGTGAAAATGACAAAATAAATAAACCTTTTCATTCTTATCAGAAATTACTTATGATTTTAGAAGTTTAAGACAACATTTAATTTCATAAGTCATTCTTTTACTTTTACCCATCTTAATTTAAACATTTAAATGAAATCAAAGAAAAAATAAAGAATAATGGATGGCAGAAAAATTAATTAATAGCATAGATAATCACATGATAGGAAAATAAAAATAAACTTTTTATGAAATTAACTATATTTCAAAATTTTCGTGTCCCTACAATACTTCTAAAATAATGGAAACAGTAATATTAGCTAAATAAAGTGTTTAGGCTATAAAACTAGGACATTTATATATATTTTTAGTAATAGTTCCATTATCTATAAAATTAATATTACGTATGACATCTATATACTTATTTTATTTATCTATTATGTACAGATGTAGTTAATTTTATTGTATAAAACCGTTGTTTTACATTAATAAAACCATGCAAGTAAGTCAATTTTTAAAAAAAGACTAATCTCATGTATAAATACTTATACCTTATTTATAGACTAAGGATGCACGGCGGAGTGATCGATTTATAATACTAATAGTACAAAATATGAAAAATAGTTTTTTTAGTAAATTTTTTTCATTTATTTCCTTAACATTTTTTTTTAAATAATTTAACCTTTACTAACATATAAGATTTGTTCATATAACAGCAACAGTGTAAGCATTATAATTAATAAAATAGTTTGAATATTCTTATAAAATTATAATGATATGCAATTAAATCTTATTGATTGTTTAAAATATAAAATAATAATATTTGAATTTTTATTCGCTAGTTTAAAAATATTATTTTAATGTTGCGAAAATAATTTGGATCTATGATTAAAATGAATATAAAAATAATGTGGTGATAATATTGTAAATATTGGTTGGACATTTTATATAAGTTGATGTAAAGAAAGATACTAGTATATTTGTTGTTTTTGCATTAGTTTCATAGATTATGTTTTTTAATTTGATTGGTAAATGACGCTAGTGACTTTACTTGAATCATCTCAACATTGAACCCCTTCCACTGAGTGTCTTTCCATTCCTTTCCAGCAGAGCTTAGATAGTCTCCATTTTAAGGCTATTGATTTAGGGCTTGTTGGGGTTAGTCCGTTTAGATTAATAGAAAACGAGGTTTTTTCACCATGTGTGCTGTGAATTTGCTCTGTCCATAATATAATTTGAAATATAACATGGGAAGAATATAGACCAATAATTGTGTTTACAAGGCTTTGGGTCTCGCATGTGTGTTTTTATGTAACATTTTGTCAATTTTTTTTATTAAATCACTTTGTAACAACACTACACTTGTTGGATATTATTTGATAAATAAATTTAATTATTTTGATATCATTCCCAAACATGGAAACATTTAAAACTTAAAAATGTATGAAATGATGTTATCTCATAATTTATTTAATACAACTCCAAATTCCAAAATCGAAAATACAAAATATTTCAAATCATGTGTCTTTAATAAGATTCTACAAGCTAGTTCTCACTCCGGCTTTATGCCTCGCCATCATCACCTGGAATAACATTTTCTCTCGTATAACAAGTCACACAATCATCGTCAAACACAAACAGACATGGTGAACTCAAACCGAATAAAGTAGGCATAATTAACATGAATACCCCACTCAAAATAAATAACTTCACTCCACAAGACTTCATGCTTAAAGACCTTATAACATGAGATAATTAGGTTTCCATAGCCTCATAACCTATAAGAGATCAACACATCCAATCACATTGTGCGCAACTCGACCATGGCCATGGGAATATCATATGCTTCCATGAACATGTCCGCTCGTGGTCAAACTCTACGAACCTCCCTGCTCATAGTCCAACTCTACGAACCTCCCTACTCGTAGTCCAACATGCGTGAACACCACCTGTTATGAACCTCCTCGCTCATAGTCGCCTTAAGTGTAAGCATGGAACATACAAACTTCCCTGCTCGTATCCCCACACAAGTGTACCTCCAATACGAACCTCCCTATTCGTATTAATTACGTGTTTCCAACTCCATTACGAACCTCATCACTCGTAATTCATCCAAGCATATCCCAGACCAAAACCATCATCACGAGGCATGCAACACACATCACAATGCAACCTACCATTGCATTATCACCTGATGCATGCTAAGCGTCGCCATGCGACATTTCAGTGCAGATCGCTTGATGGTTCCCACGCACTACCAGGCGCCACGCTTCATAGGATCCCCTTGTTTGTAGCTATCGCCTAGCGATCCCATTCATACCGCCAAAATAGGTTCTAGCACACTCCAATCACCACAAGCGCATATCAAAATGCCAAATTGCATTCATACCATTCCACATTGTAAGACCCATTAAAATTAATTAATTAATAAATGCGGGTAGAAAGCGCCTTTATGGCATTTATTATTGTTTGATGTGACGTGGAAAAGTACTAGCTCAAGTGGTTGAGAGTACTTTGAATGTGTGAGAGGACTTGAGTTCAAGTCCTATGTATGCCAATTATGTGTTGTTGTTTGATTATTGATTTTTAATAATATGTATGAGTATGGAATTGGTAATGTAAACTTATATTGATTGGAATGTATCACTAAATGTGAATTGGCATAGTGGTAGTGCTTTGGAAATTAAATAAATGTATCAAAGGGAGGAGCAGCCAAAGGGCTGAAAAACCGTAGTTAAAAATAAATAAGAAATTAAAAACATAATTAAGCTCATTTTCTGTTTCAGTTTTTAAACCCATTATTAAGGCACCTATAAAAGCCAGATTTTAGGAGAGAAGAAGGGTTTTGGCAGTGTTGGTAATTGGCTTTTGAGAGGAGCACGAGTTCCGAGGGTGAGAGGAGAGAGATGAAGGTTGAATTGGGAGGAGGTTGAAGCAAAAAGAGTGGTCAACAAGGGAACATTCTCTTTTTCTCCAAACTGAATCAAGAAGTCCAGGTTAGGGGTGCTGAAATTTCGTGTATTTCAATATTGCTTAGGTTTTGGCGTTTTGTTCTTAAATTGTATTCTGTGTGGTGTGAATTGGTTATGATATGCACTGAAATTGAGAAATTGTGAATGAGACGTGGGGTGAAAAGCCTTGTTGGTATGAAATAAGAATCTGATGGGGGTTATGGTACTGTAATTTTGATTTGTGGCCAAATCCTGTGATTTGAGAATCTAAACGTGTTTACATTATGTTTTATGATTTGGTTGATGAATTAGAACGAATGAAAAGGGATTGTGTGTAAATTGGCATTGTTTTGGTGTCTCTTATGCACGAGCAGTGGCGAAATTCTGCATGTTTCGCCCAAGCGACTCCCTCTTGCCTAGGCGAGAGCTGCAGGAGTTCATACAGGGTTAGGCTCGAGCATTTTGCTCAGGCGACCAAGACTGGGTTTGAGCGAGACGTAGTCTCACTTAGGCGAGAGATACTCGCCTAAGCGAGGTCGCGATGAGTCCTGTGCATTTTTTAGCACGACTTCTCGTTTAGGCGAGGTGCGTGTTGTCTTTGAGCGATGGTATGGCTCGCTCAGGCGAGAGAATCTCGCCTGAGCGAGATGACGTGATGATGCTATTGTTTTAAGGTCGCTCAGGCGAGGTGAGCTAGCCTAAGCGAGATTGAGGGCTTAGTTTGGGCAAGAGTCCCTAGCTTAAGCGAGTTTAGGCGAATTACTATGTTTGTGTGTGCTTGTGTGTGTTAATTTGGCTACTTTTTCCTAAGTATAGGAAGTATATGCATGTGGTGTGGCATTTGGGCTTGAAGGACTAAGTCCAATAGGGGTCTAGGATGTGCTTGATGGTGGGACACATGATGGGCATGGAACTGGTTGAGTTCCCGTCGGCTACTAATGGGCGAGGAGTCCTTAGTATGGTGATTACATGTGTCGGGCGCACGATGGGCAAGGAACTGATATGTTTCTGTCAGCTACTATTGGGCGAGGAGTCCATAGGTTGGTGATTGCGTGCGTGCCAGGGTCCAAGTTGAGGAGGCTTGGATGTTTTACTACAGACGAGGAGTTTGTAGGGCAGGACTATGAGCGGGATAGGCTCATAGGGTTGGACCATGAATGAGTTAGTTTTGTGGGAGCATAATTAAGTCCCAAGACCTAGTTCATGCATATGATTCATGAAGGACTATGAGGTCATGGTTGGGTAATTTGACAAATTGTGAAATTTAGTTATGTTATTTTGGGATGGGCGGCATATTTATTTCATGTATCTATTTCTATATATTGTGCATAGCTCACTCTTTTTGTGTGTGTGTGTGGCGATGATCGAATAACTTGTTATCTGGGAGCAGATGATTTGACAGGTGAGACAGGAGATGCATAGACTCGGAGCGAGGGATAACTGGGGATTTTGTTTATATGTTGTTATTTTGCTTTTTTAAGATAACTATATAATCCTTTGGGAGCCATGTGAATATTGTTTTAGTTTTATAAAATTATGGACTCGTAGTTTTATGACATGTGAAATTTTAAATTTCCCATATTTTTGGGAAATGGTTTTATATTAAATGCTGAAGTGAGCTGATTCAATTTTCCTAAGACACGTTAAAACCTAATTAACCTAATGTCTTCTCTACGCTCATGCATCTCTTCTTCCCATCACCGCACATCACATCGTCCGTGCTGCCACTGCACGTCCCACCACCGGCGAGAGGCCACGCCGTCGACGCCAGTCACCATCGGCAGTGTTGCCGACGAGAAACAAACCCCCCTGAGTCGCTTCTCTTCCTTGCTTCTTCTTCCCGCGTGCGAGACGACGTCTATGACCATCGCTGCGGACGCCGCTGGCAGCGTCTGTGACCACTGCCTTGAACGCCGCAGCCGCAGTGTCTATGACCGCCGCAGTGTCTGTGACCACCGCCGTGAACGCCGCTGCCGCCGGTGCTCGACTATCCCCTTCCGCGAGAAAGAAAGGTGTGCGACCACTCTGAGGCTCGTCACCACCGTGTCAGCCACTGTGATTGGGTCTGCAACCATCACACGGCCACACTCCACCGTCCAGACCTCCAACTTGCCGGCGACGATTTTCTCTCTTCTCTGTTTCTGTTTCGATTGAAGGTGCGATTGGGAAGATGGAGGGTTGCGGCGTGGAGAAGATGATTAAGAGGATGTGGATCTGTTGTTCTAAGCGTGGGTTCCGTTTATTGTTTTTCCTAGTTTATTATTTTTCCTATTTTGGTTTTTTATGCATGTGACGAAATGAGGGAATAGGAAGATGATCGAAGATAATAATGAAGATTGATGGGCGGGATACTTGATTGAAATTATGAATGATTTTGCTTTTATGCAACAGGATGATTGATGGAAAGAAAAAAAAAAAGGAGTGAGGGCCGGAAAGGAGATAAAATTCGAAAGGATTTCCAGCACTCATTCAAGCAACAGTAACACCCAGACAATAGCATAATCGAAACAAGAACATATCGTAACAATGACAGATAAAAAAAATAAAAATAAAAATTGTACTCTGTTCTTCACTGTACACACGCGATGGGAATAAACAAAATAAATAACAGATGTAACTATGCTCATTTCAAACCATCTTTCATCCATACATTCATGAACATCAATATCAAAACGTTAACAGAAGCTCCAATTCACACATCCATGAATATCAACGACAATATCAAGTCACGGTAACATAAGCTAAGGACGAGTTAAGAACACTTACCGTGAAAATAAAACTTAATGCCTTAACAGCTTTGCTTCCGTTTTCAATTTTGACTCTTTTTCCCCTCTCTCTGATTTCTAGTGCCCAAACCCCTCTCTGTCGTAATAAAAAAAAAGGACTCCCTCTCATGAATCTTCCCCTTTTTATTATGTAACCCTCTGCACCTTCCAATTTCGAAATTTGGGACAAGGCTGAGAGCAGATGTTGCTTCCTGCTCCTTTAGCCATCATGACCATGCTACAGGCCCTTCCCAATACAAAACCATGATAACATGCATGGGTCTGACAAAAGAGAGGCCTTACGTTACCTCTTTCTTTCCCCTTTCCCTTCTCTCTCTTTTTTTCTTTCTTTTTTTTTCTTTTTTTTTTCTTTTTTTTTTCTTTTTTTTTTATTAAACTAGAATGAGAGA
>Ga0214542_1009259_pt1 | contig 15482 bp, 7 predicted proteins | sample CNSS1metaG_FD_160096 | JGI IMG/M metagenome (GOLD analysis project Ga0214542, IMG submission 160096) | Root nodule microbial communities from cowpea collected in UCLA plant growth center, Los Angeles, California, USA - CNSS1 | ecosystem: Host-associated > Plants > Roots > Nodule | place: USA... | reverse complement strand
GTCTGAATTTAGCATAGTCCATCTCAACCTTTAATCTAACCCAACTAAAAATTTAAATTGAAAATTTGGGTTGGATTTTTTGGATTATCCACATTTAAAAATCTTGATTTATAAAATGGATATCCAATCCATAAAATATATAAAATGTAGATTAGATTGAAATCCAGATCCATTAAATAGATTTTAAATGGATTGGATTTTTAATAAAATGGATTATAAATGGATTGGATTGGAGCAAAAGTGAATTGGATCAAGAAAATTAGATTTTTTGCCCATCCCTAGCCATTATTTACTCATAACCTGACCACCAAAATTGACTAACACCTCCAAATTTGCTTAAATATATATTAAAGCGAGCAAAAGTAAGGTAAAACGACAAACAACTTTGAATGCATATATCTTTTGCATTTGATTCTGCAAACTTTTTACTTTGTTCTCGACATTTCATGGTTGTGTCAGCTAGCACGTTATTATTGATAAAAACTAAGCATGATTTTAGGTTCCTTGGGTTTATTTATTCACAAGTTATTCGTCGAATTGAGTACACACCCAAGTTGCTTAATACTTTTTCATTATATCTTGAACATGCAGAGTAAAGCATTTAAGCATGGGTGTTAAAAATGGAAGAAATCTTAATGATATTTGGCATTTGATACTTAATGAGTTACAGAAAAGGGAAATGAAAATGATTAAAGGAGGGATTAACAATACTGTTGATACTACAGATAAAACTAAATATAAAGAAAAAAGTAACAGGCAAGTAAAAGCAAAATTAAAAAACAGAAGGAACGCGCTACTGTTACTTTTCACAGTTTTCCAAAACTAAACAGAAACTGCTTCTTGAACATCAGTACTATATTGAACCAAAGCCATCTCCAACACAGTCCTTCATTCACGTAACTGAGTTGCACTTTCAATTTTCACAACCATTTCTTGGATTAAATTTGGCCGCTTCCTTTCCAACCATGCCAGTCCTAGAAACACTTGGTGGTGCTCTCTTTGGTGCTGTTCTTCAGATGCTATTTGACAAGCTGAATTCTCATCAAGTTTTAGGCTTCTTTCGTGGGAGAAACCTCGATGAGAAGCTGCTGAAAAGCTTGAAGAGGAAACTGATGGACGTCAATGCTGTGATAGATGATGCAGAACAGAAGCAGTTCAGTAATTCATTGGTCAAAGAATGGCTTGGTGAGGTTAGAGACGTGTTGTATGATGTAGAGGATCTGTTGGAGCAAATACACTATGAGTTCTTCAAAAGTGAGTTGGAAGCTGAGTTCCACACCCGTGCTAGCAAGGTACGCAACTTTGAATCCAAGATGATAGAAGTCTTGGATGATCTAGAATCTCTCTTAAGCCAGAAGGTTGTTCAAGATTTTAAAACTTCTAGTGGTGTTAGATCTGGTTGGGCTGGTAAAGTGTCTGAGAAAAAAGTTGAATCCTCATCCTTAGTGGCTGAAGATGATGTTATATATAGCAGAGACAAGGACAAAGAAATGATCCTTAGTTGGCTGACATCAAAAAATAATAATAAGTTGTCGATACTTTCTATTGTGGGTATGGGCGGGATGGGTAAAACCACACTTGCTCAACATGTATACAATGACCTGAATACGAAGGAAGTTAAATTTGATGAAAAGGCTTGGGTTTGCGTTTCTGATGAATTTGATGTTTTCAAGTTAACCAGAGCAATTTTCGAGGCAATCCATAAGTCAACTGATGATAGTAGAAACCTAGATACGGTTCAGGGACGATTGAAAGAAAAGTTGACAGGAAGGAAGTTTCTCCTTGTTCTGGATGATGTCTGGAACGAAGACCGGGACCAATGGAAGTCATTGCAAACTCCTCTTAAATATGGTGCTAAGGGAAGTAAAATTCTTGTCACAACACGCAGTAACAAAGTTGCTTCTACCATGGAGTCAAACCATATACACCAACTGAAGCAATTACAAGAAGATCACAGTTGGAGAGTTTTTGCTAAACATGCAGTGCAAGATGTGTTGGGATTTTTATGGCTTTTGAAAATATGAGAGATATGAAATATATGAGAGATATATGTGATATGTTATACGGAGGAACATGTTTTTGTATTTTATTGATATACTCTATATATAGAGCAAAATATAACAAATATCAAGTATAAAATATTTAGAATATTTCACTCCTAATTAAAATAATAACAAATTTCTAAAACTGACACATATCTCTAAAACTGAAATATTTTCTAAAAATTAATTTAAATAAAAAAGATATTAAGTAATATTCTCAACAAGATGATAGCACTACGTTGAATTTTGAGTTGAAGGAGATTGGCATGAAGATAGTTGAAAAGTGCAAAGGATTGCCTCTAGCACTTGAAACGGTAGGATCTCTTTTACACTCAAAGCAACATATGGGACTTACGGATAGAAGATGGTAAAATCATCCCCGCTTTGTTGTTGAGCTATTACCATCTTCCTTCTCATCTCAAGAGATGTTTTGCTTATTGTGCCTTATTCCCTAAGGACCATAAGTTTGACAAGAAGAAATTAATTCTCCTGTGGAAGGCTGAAAACTTTCTACAATGCTCTCAACAAAGTAAGTCTCCAGAAGAAATAGGTGAAGAGTACTTCAATAATCTATTATCGAGGTCATTCTTTCAACTAGGCGGCATTAATATATACAGTAAGTCATATTTTATCATGCACGACCTTATCAATGATTTGGCCAAATATGTTTCTGGTGAAGTGTGTTTCAGGTTGGGAGTTGATAGAGCAGAAAGAGTACCAAAGACAACCCGTCACTTTTCAACTGGGAAGGATCTTGATGAATATCATGAATATAGGAGTTTACCTGATGTCAAAAGGCTACGGACATTTCTTTGCATGTCTAGGAATTGTGAGATGCAGTTACAAGAGTTGATCTCAAACTTTAAGTTCTTGCGGGTTTTGTCATTGCCTGGGTGTGATAACATAAAAGAGGTGTCTGACACTATAGGTGATCTTATACATCTCCGTTCATTAGACCTTTCAGGTACCCACATAGAGAGACTTCCCGACTCAACGTGTTCACTTTGTAACTTGCAAGTGTTGAAGTTGAACAAGTGTTTCTATTTGAAGGAGCTACCCACAACTTTGCAAGAACTCACCAATTTGCGTCACCTTGAACTTATGGGAACTACTTTGAGAAAGGCTCCAGTGTTTTTAGCAAAACCGAAGAATCTTCAGTTATGGATGAATAGATTCGAGTTCAGTATTCGACAACTAGGAGAACTTGATCTTCATGGAAGTCTGAGAATTCAAAATGTAGAAAATATTATAAATCCCTGTGATGCGTTGGCAGCGAACTTGAAGAATAAAGTACATCTTGCAAAGCTACGCTTATATTGGAATTTGGAGCGGAACATTGAAGATTCAATGAAAGAGAGAGAAGTACTTGAGAATCTGCAACCTTCCAGACATTTGAAGCATTTTTCAATCGATGGCTATGGTGGCACACGATTTGCATGTTGGTTATCGGATAATTCTGTATCAAATGTGGTGTCTTTATCCTTGACTAACTGTAAATATTGCCAATGTTTGCCTTCCCTTGGACTTTTAACATTTCTTAAGGACTTGAGGATTAGTGACCTTGATTGGATAGAGAAGATAGATGCTGACTTTTACGGGAATAGCTCTTCTGCATTTGCATCCTTGGAAACATTGAGCTTTACTCGTATGAAGGAATGGGAAGAATGGCAATGCATGACCGGTGCTTTTCCAAGTCTTCAAAGTCTTTCTGTGATAAATTGTCCCAAGCTGAAAGGGCACTTGCCAGAGCAAGTTTCTCATTTAAAGAGCCTAACTATTAACCTCTGCGAACAACTTGTGGCTTCGATTCCCAGGTTCGTAGAAATCGAAGGTGTGAAGATGGAACCATCTTCATTTGATATGATAGGGCCCCTCGTATCTCATACTCCTCTTAAATACTTGAGGCTTTATTCTTCACCTGGCATGAATATTCCGATAAATTATTGCTACCATTTCCTTGTAGAATTGGATATCAGTCATGGTTGTGACTCTCTCACGACCTTTCCTCTAGATTTCTTCCCAAAACTATGGAAGCTTAGATTAGACGAGTGTCGTAACCTAGAGATGATATCACAGGGGAAGTGTCATCATCATTTGAAGAGTTTGAAAATTGAAAAATGCTCTCAATTTCAATCCTTTCCCAATGAAGGATTATTTGCACCAGAATTGAAGATATTTTTTATTGAAAGATTGGAGAAATTGAAATCAATGCCTAAACGCATGTCTACCCTCCTTCCATCTCTTAATCAGCTGAACATAAACAATTGTCCGGGGGTGGAGTTGTCCGAGGGGTGTTTGCCATCAAATCTAAAAGAAATGAATCTCTGGAATTGCTCCAAACTTGTTGCCTCCCTAAAGGGGGCTTGGGGAACCAACCCTTCCCTAGAATGCTTGCATATTGCTGAGATGGATGTGGAGTTTTTTCCGGGTGAAGGTTTGCTTCCACTCTCTCTTACTCGCCTAATCATAGACAATTGTCGAAATCTTAAGAAACTAGACTACAAAGGTCTCTGTCACCTCTCCTTTCTTCAGAAATTGAGTCTTCACAATTGTCCTATACTTCAATGCTTGCCAGAGGAGGGTCTGCCCAAATCTATTTCAGTATTCGAAATTTCACATTGTTCGTTGCTCAAAGGACGTTGCAAGAAACAAGACGGTGAAGACTGGGAAAAGATTGCTCACATTAAAACCATATGGGTAGATGACGAACTGCAAGTTGCAAATTAGTAATGCAGAAATTCTTATGTGCCTGCATTTTCATCAGGTGCCAATTCTCCACGCTATCTTTGAAGCATTCCAAATACAATCTTATTTAGAGCAAATATTTTAATATCTAGTTCAAACATCAACTTTTCGTCCTTTTAATGTCTTATTATCTTCTATTTATGGAACATGGAAAATGGTGAAGGGGGAAAGCGTCAAAGTTCTGGCGCAAATTTTGTATTCTGTATTTGGGAGTGGCCACGTTTCATCCATTCAGTTGTTAAATTGCTCTCACCCACTCTGTGTCCTCCTTCTTTGTTTATACTTACATTACATGATTCTTTTTTTCTTTTTTTGAAAGAAATTTGGATTCAATCTGTCTTTGTTTTAATGTCATATGTATTAAAACTAGTATTCTTACCCATGCGACGCACGGGATTTTGAATTTTAAAATTAAAAATTATAGTATATTTATTTTCTTCTATATTTAAATTATAGTATATTTCAAAAGTTGGTAAAATTGTTAAAGTATAATTAAATTTAATATAAATTTTATTTTATAAAATTCAATAATAATATTTTAATCGATTTTATGATAAAAATGTATTTAAATTATTTATATATATTTTTAATATTTTAAATAATATATTAAGATTTAGTTAATTAAAATTAAGAAATTTAATTTAATTTTAAATGAAATATTGAGTAAAAAATTTAGAAAAATATAATAGTTAATTCTCTAATAATAAAAATGATGGACGATATAAAGAGTTAATAAAGTTACAAATGTTAAACGATATAAAAAATGTGAAGAGTAAACGATATAAAGCTACAAATGATAGATCGTGGTGCATATAAATGTAATGTTTAATTAGTCAGATAGTACTCACTCTCTTCAGATGTGTCAGTTTGGTACTCGCTTTTAAAAATGTGTCAATCGAGTCCCAACTTTTGAAACAATGTTTCAATTAGATTCCTTTCACTCTTGTAAATATCGATACCGTTAATGACGTTAATATTTTTTTTCTCAAAAGGACCTAATTGACACCTTTTTAAAAGCGGGTATCAAACTGACATATCCAAACAAAAGTGAGTATTATCCGACTAATTACACCTAAATATAAATAGTAGATTCTTTAAAGATACAAATGTTAGACTGCAAACAAAATATAAATAGTAAACAACCCACTTTTATTCAAAATGTTTCATGAATTCCAGAACACTATATTCTGATAATAGAAGTTAGGTAAAGAAATTGTTACATGCGAATTACTGCCAAGTTTCTGGTTTGCATTCTTCACATTTTATTCACATACATAATGCAAAATCATCAGATTTTGCTATTCAGAAATTAGTTCTTGGATTGTAAAACAGTATATAGATTTTAAAACTACATAATTGATATATGACATGGATATCTGAAAAGAGAGTAATGGCCAACTTCTAAATAATGTACTTACAAGTTGTTTTGTTTATTTACGCCATCTGTATCTTGATCATAAAGCAAATGGAGCAGCATATTATCTTTTGTTTTCTCAGTAGATTCTTAAAATCTTAAATGTTGTGATCTAATCATTGAAGTGTATGTTTCTGTGGAAATAGATTGAAAGAGTCGCCAATCAGGAGCTGTGCTGATACATTTTAAAATTGCTTTGGACTTGGGAGATGATTCCATACCCATCTCTTTGTAGAATCGTTACGAGCGAGAGCGAACACACGCTTAGTGTCACACTTAGCATCTATTGAGTTGACTGACAACTGACACTGCAGAGTAAACAACTCTTCAGAGCAAGTGAGAGAAGATTACGGTCATAGAAACGAGCATGTGTTCAAAATTGTTTATACGCAGAAATTAATATTATTTGCTTTTTATTGGAAGTGAATTTTTTTTAGTTTTAAATTGATTTTAAAAGTAAACACAAATTATTTTGTATTTAAAAATCAATTATACGTTAATAAGATGCACCACCAAACACACATTGTCGTTTCAACAAAATCAATTACTAATTACATGAACAATTCATTACACACGCGGAGAACATTTGAATGCACAAATCACCATATTGACTGTAATGAAGCTGACGTGGAGAGTTAATCACTTGATAATTACAAACTTGATGAAAGTTAATTAGGGGACCAAATAAGACAGAAAATATTTAACAAGGACGAATATAGACGACAAAAATGAAAAGCCAAACACAAAATTAGGTAATTTATGCAATTTTCACGAAGAAAAAATCAATTAGTACAGATGCCGGAATCAACGGATTATAGATTTAGAAATACAAAAAGTACCGAAAAGTCAAATTAAAAATTAACACGCGAATTTGAATTATCTGATATCGGTACTTAGAAATTGCATGTTGGTGATGTTGTTCTTGACGAATGACAATTTTTTTTTTAAAGTAAAACACCCAACACCTTTTCTTCTTACAGAATATCTATATTCAATTCAAACACTTTCATTACAAAAATGTTCTAACAAGGTAAGAATGCTCCCTTCAATAATCAAACAGTTACTTGGGTGTCGGATAAGTTAATTAGTTTAATTAGGCTAATTCAAACTTTATAAAGGTCTTGTTGCATACAATATTAACGACTTTTCTTATTTACAAATATATTAAAAAAATTGATTATTTTAATAACATTACGCTGACTTCGGTCACAAATTACACTAGTCCTTTTTAATCGGTTTAAAAATAATATTAAAACGTGAAATAATTGTCGTAAAAAATAACATAAATCTGAAAAATTCTTAGGAGTAGGATAGTTACATTTTAAATTCTTTTTACTTCGTTAGATTTTATTTTAAATTCTTTTAATCTTTTAAATTTAAACCTATCTTTTAATTTCTTTAATTTGAAACTAATTCTTTTTTCTTTTGAAAGAAAAAATAAACATGTTAACATGAATTTCATGACAAGAACATACAATCCAAATAATTAATTATCATATAAATAAAAATTTACAACTAGACATATAAAAGCTAAAACTAAAACAGTTTTTCAAAATTAGAGGGGAAAAACAAACTTATTCTATCAAAAGATCAACAACATATCCACATCAAATGATAAAATAATAAACAAATAATAATAATCAACTTATGTCACTTGCAAATTGACATGTAAATTAATCCTACATTGTCTCACCATAATCCACTTCACTTTCTCAACCCTCCATGAAAATGCTTCTATGCTGAAGCACCAAAACTTCATGGGGATCAAAACAGAAATGTTGAAGAACCCTATTAGGGTTAGTCTTAGCTTCATGCTCCTCCTTTTCATCACAGCAAGTGCTCAAGCACCAATTTACATGAACAGTTTTTGTGACAACTCAACGCTTGTTAGCTCTTCATACAAAGCCAACGTTGACACCCTTTTCTCATGGCTAACCACAGACTCATACGAAAGCGATGGATACAACTACACCTCTGTAAATAGCAACAACCACAACAATGATGATGCTGTTTATGGATTGTACAGTTGCAGATACGACATCACAGGGTATTTTTGCAAGTTCTGCATCACCACTGCTGCGAATGAACTCTCTCGAAGGTGTTCCAACAGTGTAGGAGCTATCATATGGTATGACATATGCATCATCCGTTACACAAACCAAAGCTTCAATGGCAAAGTTAGTTTATCGCCAATATGGAATACTACCGGAACCAGAAAAATCAAGGTAATGTTTCAGTATGGAACATGAAAACTCAGATATGTGGTATTTTAGTTAGCTTAAAAATCAAAATTTTATCCTGAGATTTGATCCAAACACAGGACTCATCAGAAGTTAAGAAAACTGAGGATTCTATGGAGAGTTTGATTAGAAAAGCAACGGTGGAGACGAAGAAGTTTTGGGCAGTGGATGAGTTTGATTGGGTTTAGAATGAGAAAAGATATGGTTGGGTGCAGTGTGACAGAGGTATTAAAAATGATCAGTGTGGTGAGTGTTTGCATGCATTGTTAGACATATTTCCACACTGTTGTTCTACAAATGTACAGTGGGCAATTTTTGGTCCAAGTTGTAGCATCAGGATGGATGATCAAAATCTCTACCCGAATTCAGGTTAGGGTTTATAATTTTGATTCTCTGTTAAAATTTTGGTGTTATCTTTCTCGTCTTTAAGATTAGTTGATATGAATTTAGGTTTCTTCGAAATACGTTGATTTATACAGATTTTGAAAACATAACATAAAGACAAGAAAAAAGTCAGGAGAGAAACTGGATTTGATCATGTATTTAGAATTTTTTTTCTAGCTAAAAGTAATTTAAAAAAGATAAAAATTATCTTTGAGTACATTTATCTTTTCTTTCTGTTTACAGAATGTGAGTCTGAATAGTTTGTAGATGATTAAAAATATAAGTTTTCATGTTTTATACTATTGTAGGCAACGGAGGTAAGTCAAGAAAGTTGATAATTTCTTTTAGTGTGTTGGGGTCTGTAGCTCTACTATGTTTGAGTGTCTACTGCTTCTGGTACAGAAAAAGAGTCAGAAAAGGTAATTTTCTGCAATAACACTTGCTTGGTTTTTAAAATAGATTGCTTCCACATACTCAAATATGAACTCAGAAACTTCATTGTAGATGCGATGATGTTTGATGAGGAATCATTGAATGGAGATCTACCTACAATCCCATTAACCGCAGTTCTACATTGTACTAATAACTTTTCAGAAGCATCTAAGTTAGGGGAAGGTGGATTTGGCCCTGTTTACAAGGTATTAATGATTTGGTCTTTGTAATATAGATTCTTTACATTTGGCATCTTTCTATGTGTTCTAATTTATTGCAAAATTCTATCAGGGAATTCTACCAGATGGAAGACAAATCGCAGTGAAAAGGCTCTCACAATTTTCTGGTCAGGGCTCACGGGAGTTCAAGAATGAAGTAATGTTTATAGCTAAATTGCAACATCGTAACCTTGTGAGACTTTTGGGGTGCTGTTTGGAGGAAAATGAGAAGATACTTGTATATGAGTATATGTGTAATGCAAGCCTCGACTCTCACCTCTATGGTGGTATGTTTTACAGATACTTTTACTGAATAACATTTTTCATGAGCTTTTGTAGTTTTTTCTGCATTTTCTGAGCTTCATATTAATCATGGCCTATGGAAACCAATCAAGTAGAGGTGCTATTGGCTTTAAAGTTATGATGTCAAACTTTGTATATTTAACTTTGATATGTAGTTTGTCTGTAGAATAAGAGCAAGAAATCAAGATCATAATAATAATAATACCAGAGAAAGTTGTGGGGCTAACTTCGTTTCTATTCATAATGTGAAACTGAATTCAGGTTATCTTAATGTAATAAAAAAATCATAAGATATCCTTAAGCAACCTCTTGAAAGTGGTTCAGTCAATAATTGTTTTTTTCTTTGTTTGCTGCTGTTTCTTTTCTTCTTTTTGAGATATCTTCTTTGTCTTAATCCTGTCAGATGAAGAGAAGAGAAAGCAACTTGATTGGAAACTAAGATTAAGCATTATCAATGGAATAGCAAAAGGTATTTTATATCTTCATGAGGATTCTCGACTCAAAGTGATTCATAGAGATCTCAAAGCTAGCAATGTTCTATTAGACAGTGAGATGAATCCCAAGATATCAGATTTTGGATTGGCAAGGGCCTTTGAAATAGGACAGAACCAAGCAAAGACTAAACGAGTAGTGGGCACCTAGTGAGTTCTACTAATACCTACCATTGCTTTAAATAATAGGATTTTTCTGATTCAGTTTTAACCACTTAACCATTTGAAAAATGAGATTTTTTTGATGTATTAATTGTTTAATGTATAAAAGGAATAAGAAAGTTGTATTGGTTCCCTGCAGTGGATACATGGCGCCAGAGTATGCTATGGAAGGATTATTTTCCGTGAAATCAGATGTTTTCAGCTTTGGAGTTATTGTGCTAGAAATCATTTGTGGGAGAAAGAACAGTGGATTCCATCTGTCAGAACATGGTCAAAGTCTTCTTTTATATGTGAGTTTTCTCTCCTATTGTTCAAGGAATCATTGAACCATACTAAATAGAGCTTAATAACATTCACAAAACACAATTACGTGCAGGCTTGGAACATATGGTGTGCAGGAAAATATTTGGAATTGATGGATCCAGCACTGATAAAATCCTTCACAGCCAGTGAAGTTGTGAAGTGCTTACACATTGGTTTGCTGTGTGTTCAACAAGATTTAGCAGATAGACCAACCATGTCTACGGTTGTTCTAATGCTAGGAAGTGACACAATGGCCCTTCCAAAACCAAACCACCCTGCATTTTCTATTGGAAAATTGACCTCTAAAGAAGCATCAACTTTAAGAAGTTCTGACAATCTTTCTATTAATGATGTAACATTCTCAAGCGTTTTAGCAAGATAATAGGGAGTGTTTTCCGTTATTGAGGAGTATGTATTCATTCCATTTAAAACCATAACATTAATAACACAGACACATAACGTATCCTTAATTACCTTTTGCTTGTCACGTAGGAATACCATTTATTTGATGACATGTTATCAAGGTCTTCACGAAGTGAACATGTCATGGTCTTACTAATTTAGTATCTGCCTTTTTTTTTTTCCTTCCCCATTCCTTTTTCCTTTTCATTTTTTATACCTAATGAAATAACTACCTACACATACATAATATTAGAACCGAGTATATCACTATGATCATAACTAAACATAAATTCACTTTAAATTATTTTGAGGCACATGAGGCACATGGATCCTAGAGTACATGCACCTCAAAACGCTTAAATCCTTCTAAAATATTATAAAAAGTGATCTTATTATTTTTCAATTTTGATCAAGCATATATGTAAAGTTCTTTAGTGTGAAAGTTTTAGAGAGTTGGTAATTTATTATGAAATGAAACTATTAACAATAATTCTATTTATATATTGACTTTTTATTAATAAAATAATCAAATGTTATTTTTAAAGCAATTGTTACTCTTAAACTATTATTTTGGTCTTACACATGTTAACTTAGTTAAAACATTTTAACATGAATTAAACTCATACTTCATCAAATTAATGTAAAATAAAAAACACTTAAATAATGTGAATTGAACTAACTTTATGTTAATAGAAATATTTGAATTTCCTTGGTAGTTTTATTTAAATAGACACTAGAATTGATTAAGCAATAATAATAATAATAATAATTATTATTATTATTATTATTATTAAAATTATTGATATTATTATTATTACTATTAAAATAATAATAATAATTATTATTATTATTGTTGTTGTTATTATTATTATACACTTTTTTTACATTACGTCAAAATTATCAATAAACAGCACCTTCTAGGGGTACCATATGATGCACCGATACTTCAACTTGGATCACATATCCATATTCGACACGTATCGTATCTGATATTTTAGGATACTTTATCGATACTTATCAATGAAGTATCTAATTTATAAAATTGTGTACACTACAAGAAAATCTTTGAATAATGACTTTAGTGACAAAAAATAATTAGTCATTGTACAGTGACCAAATTGACAGCTAAAATGGTTTCAAAAAATTATAATTAGTCTCTAAATTGGTAATTATAATAGTTTCAATTATGAATTGGTTTCTAAATTAACTACCAGGTTTTGGCCACTAAAATATTTGGTTTATAATTTGGAAATTTGGATTCACACAATGACAATCATATAATTATTATATTTTTTAAGAATTATTGTACAATTTTCAATATTCATATATCATGTATCATATCTTATTATTAAACATATCTACGTATCGAATACGTGTCATATCTGATACATGTATGGCAGTGGCGGACCTACGCCATGACAGAGGGGAGCCACGGCTCCCCCAAATTTTTTTTTTGAAATTTATTATATATATATATATATATATATATATATATATATATATATATATATATATATATTTTTTTTTTATTTTAATAAAATATTAGGATTTTTAAAATTATTTATATTAAATTTATATTATGGAAATTATAATAAAAGATAAAATAAAAAATTTAATACAAAGTGTAAATTATCGTGAAAGTGTGTGAAGAGAAATAAAATAAATACAAAGAGATAGATTGGAAAACAAAGATTGGGGAACACATAGATTGAAATTAAAATATACTTCTCGCATGATCTCCCACACATCAATGTTAATATCTTATTATGATTTATGTATGTTAGATTTATAATTCTTTAGAATGTTTCTTCAAATTAAGTTTATTCGAAATTAGTATAAACCTAATTATGATTTTAGGGATTCTTTTATGAAATTGGTATGAATCGTAATTATATTTTTTTCCAAATTATTATAACCTTTAATTATGAAATTTAGGGATTTTGTGTTTTCCGCTGCCTATTGGTAATTTTTTTTTTAAGTTTTGAATTTATACCGTGTTGCTTATTTAATTAAAGTGGTATGAGTTTTGTTATGTTTTGCATTGTGATAATTGTGATGTGTGAATATAAATTTTATCTTTTTCTAAATAGGTGAGATGTGATAAATTTATATTAGAAAGATTATGATAAAGAGTAAAAAAATTGATTCTTTTTTTTTTTAAAGAAGGTTTGTGATAAAGATGAAAACAATGCATATACGTTAATTACACTTTTCATGAGAAATTTCATGAAAACCAAGAATTCAAGATAATGAAAAACAAATCTCTAAAGTTTGTAGAGTTATATATAATGAATTTAAAAATTCATTAGAACGCGATCCGGAAAAGCGTCCTCAAATTTGACAATACCCACTAAATCAAATTCATGAGGTGCAAATGACTTATCTAAAATGATATTCATGGTTTGGTATCATGATTTAATAGCTATCATGATTTATAATAGTGAATTTTTTTAAATTCTACTATTTTATGTATTTGTTTTAAACAGGGAAAATGAAAAGAAAAAATAAAAAACTTTTTTTCTAATTAAAAAAAATTATATATAACAAATCTAATTTGGCACCCCTAAAGATTTTATCCAAGTTCCGCCACTGATGTATGGTATCTATGCATCATAGAAAGTACATAATCAAATTAGTGCTCTAAATAAAAACACACAAAACCAAAAGACAACATTTCATAAAATAAACACAATAAAAATGACTACACATAGCACTTTGTCACTAAGGCGGTATTTATATTTGATTTATATTTTTTAAAAATTGATAATTTTAGGTAAACTAATAGAGAACGTTTTGTAGATTTAAGTGTAAGTAAACAAGAGTTGTCTCTTAAACAAAGCTCCATTTTACCACCCCGGCCCAATCCATTTTTGACGTACTATACATAGGTCGGAAGTAAATTGATCGAATTGATCCATTTTACCATTCCTGACAAGCCAATCCAGCTCGGTATGTGATGGCCTTATCACTTGCAAATAACACAAACGCTTCCTATCAGCAGAGGTTCTATTATACTTTTCAAAACTTAAGAATTTAGCGTTGTTATGTATTTCTCTTGGCATGAACAAACTCATTTAGCTATTGCCACAAAAGAATAATTAAGAGTTTATTTAGTGGGTGTTTGCTTATGTGTTTTACAATGGACCTTTTTCATCTGTCTAATTGATGCATCTTATAAGAGATTTGATAGTACAAAACTTAGATAAAGTTTCGTTTTACTGATCTTGGTTATGCAAACCTTTGTAAGAAACCAATATCTAAGTTTTGCCCATTTGAAAATATTGAGTTAAAGAAATTTAGGAGAAGAACCATACAGTGAAAACAGGAAATCGCCTTTGGGAACATAGTGTTATGGTCTAAGTGCACTAACATAAAAAGTCCTTATAACGTCTGTTCTTTTCAGTATTTTACGTTTGCAAAAATACTAAGGTGACATTAAAATTAACGTCTGAAAAAAAAATTAACTCTACCCGACATTTAACTCGTGTCATTAAAAGGGAAAAACAGCTGAAATTAACGTCTGTACTTTCACTTATAAACCTCTCGCATCAGGCATACATACCTTATGTTTTGTTAATTAACATAATATCCGATATATCTAACGGTATTAATAAAGTATTTTGGAAAGAATGTGTGTTTTAGCCCTTAATTTTGGTCAAATGCTTTTTAAAGCCTGTTGTACTTTCATGTTAAAGAATTTGTTAACAAACTAAACATGTCCACTTTCATGATTAAGGTTCATGCCTCTCCAAGTTATGTTGACCAGAAAACTTCATGCAGTTAATATGTGGCAAGTGTTGTATTGCTGTATAAAGCTGGAACTACTGATATAGTGGATCCAAAAGCTATTAAAATGATTTTTGCTACTGCATGGGATTTCACCTTTATATCTATTACATATTAAGAAAAGAAGATACCACCAAAATTACTACAATACCCATTTTCTTTTATTGACACGTGTCATAGAAATTAGTTTTTTCGTCATTTTAAAATTATGATACAAAAGGACCCGGGTTCAAATCCTACAAAAGTCAATTTGTTTTTATTTTTTTCATTTATTTATGATTTCAACTATAATATTAATTATAAATAATATTATTATTTGTATTATTTTTATAAGTATTAGTATTTCTAATTATTAATAAAATATTATTATAATATTATTTATAGTGATAGTAGTAAAATTATAACAAATATTAGTTTTTTATGTATTTATACCTATAATATTAAGAATAATCGATTACAATTTATGATGGGTATAAGTAGATTGGTTGAAAAAGAAAACAGTAAATTACTAAGTCGTAAAATTATATATCAACTAATATTTAATACATTTGATCAAGATT
>Ga0214542_1009257_pt1 | contig 15489 bp, 7 predicted proteins | sample CNSS1metaG_FD_160096 | JGI IMG/M metagenome (GOLD analysis project Ga0214542, IMG submission 160096) | Root nodule microbial communities from cowpea collected in UCLA plant growth center, Los Angeles, California, USA - CNSS1 | ecosystem: Host-associated > Plants > Roots > Nodule | place: USA... | reverse complement strand
GTTCTGTTGTTTTTTTTTTTCAAATTGGTTATTGTGGTGTGGTTCGTGTTGATGAATGTATCATGTGACAATGATATTATGGGTAAGGTTTATGAGCTTGTTATGGAACATTCACTTATTAGCATTGTTAGTGGGTTTTGGATGAAGAAATGTATACAAACTTTGAGGATAAATGTTGATGTTTAATTGTGTTTGCAGCAAGTCATGTATTATATTTATGAAAAAAGTTGGACTACATTTGCCATATAAGTCTTTGTGTGACCTTGATGAAATGCAGTTTCAAATAAATTGGGCACCTTCATGGTGTTAACCTTTTGTGCAAAATCATGTATTGTGTTTGCCACATAATCAGATAGTGTTCATTAGTTAAATATTCAATATATTTTTAGCAATTTTTTTGGACATCTTTTCTAGTGCACAACCTGGGATACAATAGAATATGCGAACCAAAGTTTAGGCTGTAATTTTAGAGTCATTTTTTATTTCTTTATCAAATATATTTCTAGTTACGGTTAATTCACTTACCTTGTAGAAAATTTGTAGGGGGCTATTGTTAAGTGTTTTGGTCACTACATCAAGTGTTCTTGACCACTATTTGCGGCGTATTAATGTGTGGGGTCCATGTTTTTATTTATCATATTAATGCTTTTGGAATGGGGATAACTTTATTTTGTGCATCAATTTTAAGCCAATTTGCTATAAATATTTGTGTGGGTCCATGTTTTTATTTATCATATCAATGCTTTTGGAATGGCTATACCATCACAGTGCATTCTTGTAACGTCCCATTTAATAGATAAATCTAATTAAATAAAACATCGTATGAATTATAATATCCAATGGGCACGAGATTTAAAGTATAAGGATTTTACAGTCATCCAAATATACCAAAAAGAAACCTAAGGCACACCACGATGACATTAACAAAACAAAATGTAATAGTTTGACAGTTGACCAAAATACATAGGCAACAGTTCCTATAGAGAGTACTTGAAGGAATGAGATCCAACCCAAGTCGGACGACAGTGCAGAGTTTCCATCACCCTGGTGACCACTAGGGGTTTCCACATCTGCTCAAATCAATAAATTGATGATCATTGCAAAAAGGAAAAATCACACACAAGACAAACACAAGCAAACAGAAAGGGTAAGCTAGAGTATAAATCATTTTAACATATTATGGCACACAATTACTTAAAACAGATCATAAACAAGCAACAAGATAGGAAAACAATCATGTGATATCAAACAAGCAAGACTCTAAAACTCAATTATCCGGATACATATAATCGGCCGGATTCACTGAATGCTTGCACTTGTGGTGGCCTCTACTGTCCTACAGAGCCATTGCCAATGCGTTTCACCCTACCACGCACAAGGTTAGCCTTCAAACATTATCCTGCCAAAGACTAGGGCCTCCTGCTACTCTCATCACTTGAGTCAATCTGCTCTACGTGAGACTAACTGACTCTTTAGACTTTCAGGATGCAATCCTTACTTAAATCCTTACCTAATTATATACACTAAGGCATCACCATAAAACCTTACTAAGAGGTTCGTGAAATTACATCCATCACACAAGGCACCACCATGAGGTCTCACCAAGAGGTTCATGGAATTACATCCATCACATACGGCACCACCATGAGATCTTACCAAGAGGTTCATGGAATTACGTCCAACTCATACCATAACCATGTCTCACCAACCAACCATAGATTTATCATGCATAACAAACTCATACCAATGTCCAACCAACCACCCCATCATGTTCCATGAATTCATTCATACCAATCTCATCAATTCAAATCCCAATATATCATATAGAGCATACATGGCATCATACTTGAACTGTTTAAAGCATAAATAATCCAATCATGTGAAACACCCACAAATACAATCAACTCTGTCAATCTCGCTCAGGCTAAAGAGCTCTTGCTCAAGCGAGAGGAACCCCTCGCTCAAGCTACTAGCTCTCGCCTGGGTAAGACTACAAACAGAGGGCACGTCGAGGTCTCGCTCAAGCTAGCCCATCTCGCTTAGGCGAGACTACTCTCGCTCAAGCGAGTGGTCTTCGCTTAGGCGAGCCCTCGAAATAGAGAGGGGGTGAGTTGCTGTTCTCGCTCAGGCGAGAGCTCCTCGCTTAAGCGAGAGCTTTCATTTTGGGCGACCACCTAACTCACCTAGGCGAGTTCAGTAGAATTCACCTGCTCTCACGCATGCCATCATGACCATAAGCATACCACACATTTTCCATACCATCAACAACACCACACAAGCATTCAAGAGTACCAAACATTCCAATAGCAATTAAAACAGCATAAAAATGCAAAACCCTAACTTCCCTTACCTTATCAAAAGCTACTGTAAGGGGGTTTAGGCACAAGCAGAATGGCACCACAGCTCCAAGAACAACTTTGTGAGCTAGAAACACTAACACCAGAACAAAGACGGGTTACTACGATGAACCCTAGCTAGAACCACGAAAATCAAGCTAGAGAAGAGGGAGTATGAGTTGATGACCAACTTACGTGGAAATAAAAATGAAGTCTACTAGCTCGACGAAGAACGGGAGCCAAACCCTAGCAGAACTCTGTTGGAGAGAAGGAGAGAATGAGTGAAGGTCTGTTTTTGCAAAGTGACAGAATGGAAAGCGAAAAGGCTGGAAGGGAGTCTTTGGAGCACCCTATGGGTTGGCCCTTAGGCCCAACTGATGAGACTAGGCCCTTAAATATTGGGGCAGAAATAAAGTGGGCCTTACAATTCTCATACGATTTCAAAGTATAATTGCATGAAGTAATTGTTATCTAGCCTTGTTTATTCAAATATATTTGAGATTAGGTAAGGAATTTTCTTACAACCTGTTCAAAGTGTTATATTTCTCAATAAAGTTGTTTCATAGCTATTGTGTTCTTCAAATACTTGTTTGGTCTGGAGTGTTGTCCAAAGTGTTATATGAGACCACGAAGTTAAAAATAGGACCATGTATAACATATTATTTTTTATACTCTAATAAATCAACCACAAGAAACCCTTTTAGTTGCCTTGATGTAGTAAGTTTTAATATTAAAGAAACTAGCATATCTTATAAGTTTCTCTTGACATTTTAGATGAAATGTAAATGTTTTTGGACCTTTTCATTAGTTCACCTTTTTCCCTTGATTTCTATAAATCAAGTTTTTTTTTGGAGGTTCTAACACACATGGGATTATATTAAAAGTTTCTAATACTCTTACCTTCCCATTTCCTTTGTACTATAGAATATTAACTTTTTTCGATGGGAAGTTTTTTTGGAAGTTGTAACAAAGTTATGTGATTACATTAAGAGGTCTAACACACTTATCTTCAGATTTTCCTTTTAGTAGAGTAATTGAAGAGGGTTATTATGAATCTAGATTTTCTGGAAGGATTATGTTGTTGTTCTACTAGGTGAACCTTCAAAATGCGAAAATTTCTTTCTACACCTCCATAAACTTATTCAATGTATGAGGGTGACCATAAGAAGAAAAAGGAAGTGGATGGCATAACATTGCAAACTTTTGATTTGGCAATGTACAAGAGGCAAGGAGGAAACTTATAGGTGTGGGTCACATGAAATTTTGGATGTTTAGATGTAAAATTAAAATTATCAATATTTTTTACTTTCTTTTGTATTTAAATTTTCCTGAGATTAACAGTGTCCTAACACATATACATCATCCAAAGATAGAAGCTACACCTTTCAAATGTTGTTTGCAAATGGAAATGGCTATAAATATGTCCAAACCAATGATGTAAATAGTCTGTAATCTTTCATAGTCTTGTGTTTTAATCAGATGTGTAGGTTTAGTGCAACACATGTTTTTGTTTGTTATTTTTTGTCTGTAATACACTATGGAGGATGACATTTGATATGGTTGTTGCTATTGAATATTGTTGTATATGAATTTTGTTGGAAAAATATTGACTTCTACGAAGTAGTTAAATTAGATATAGTGTTCTACATTATCTATATTTGACAAAGTGAATACAAACCGTTACCCACCCAAAATATATTTGATAATAATCTGTTTGACCTTGTATGCAAAAACTCTTATAGTGTTTACCACTCAATTACAAGATGTTTGGTATATAGTTATTGGAAAGATTTTAGATTCTTTTTTGCACATAATCTTCATTTCAAATCATGGGGAAACACACACCCCACAACCTTGGTTGAATTCCACATGCACGTGTCACCTGCCCCAACTACAAAGTCAAATACGTTGTGAACAAAAATTTGTTTGACTTTGTATGCAAAAACTCAAACATCATTTCATACTTAATTAGCATGTGTTTGGTACATAGTTATTGAAAATATTTTTGAGTCTTTTTTGCCCTTAAATTTAATTTCAAGTGAATGAAAAACCCACACCCCACAACCTTGGATGAATTCCACATGAAGTTCTCACCCACCCCAAATACACAGTAAAATAATAAACGAATAATATTATTTTACCTACTATGCAAAAACTCTTAATGCATTTGCCACTTAAATACATAGTGTTTGGTACATAGTTATAGCAAATATTTATGAGCCATTTTTGCCTTTTATTTTAAATTCAAGTGAATGAAAAACCCAAACCTACAAATTCTGAAGAATTTCACATGGAGTTCTCACCCACCTCAAATACATAGTCAAATGTGTTGTCATGAATAATCTGTTTTACCTGTTGTGCAAACACTCTTACAACATTCGCCACTTGAATACATTGTGTTTGGTACATAGTTATTGTAAATATTTTTGAGTCTTTTATGCCCTTTATTTTAATTTCAAGTGAATAAAAAACACACACCCCACAACCTCTGATGAATTCCACATGGAGTTCTCACCCACCCCAAGTACACAGTTAAATAGCAAGTGAATAATACTTTATTTCACCTGTTGTGCAAATATTCTTACATCATTTGCCACTTAAATACATTATGTTTGATACACAGTTATTGCAAATATTTCTGGCTATTTTTTGCCCCTTATTTTAATTTGAAGTGAGTGAAAAACTCAAGCCCCACAACCTTTGAAGAATTTCACATGGAGTTCTCACCCACCCAAAATACAGAGTCAAATGTGTTGTCATGAATAACCTATTTTACTAGTTGTGTAAACACTATTACAACATTCGCCACTTAATTACATTATGTTTGGTACACATTTTTTGCAAATATTTCTAAGTCTTTTTTGCCCTTTATAAGAAAATTTCAAGTGAACCAAAAACCCAAACTCCACAACCTATGAGGAATTCCACATGGAGTTCTTACTCATCCCAAATACACAATCAAATAACAAGTGAATAATACTTTATTTTACCTTCTATTCAAAAAGTCTTACACTGTCTGCCACATAAATTCATTGTGTTTGGTACATAGTGGAAATATTTCAAAGTCTTTTTTCCCTTTATTTTAGTTTGAAGTGAATGAAAAACCCAAACCCCATACCTTTTGAAGAATTCCACATGGAGTTCTCACCCATCCCAAGTACAAAGTGAAATGTGTTGTCATGAGTAATATGTTATACCTAGTGTGCAAAACCTCGTATATCATTTGCCACTTAAATACATTGTCTTTGATACATAGGTATTGCAAATATTTTCTGAGTCTTTTTGCCCTTTTATTTTAATTTGAAGTGTATGAAAAACTCAAACCCCACAACCTCTAAAGAATTCCATATGGAGTTCTCACCCACCCTAAATACAGAATCAGACGTACTACCATGAATAATCTGTTTTACTTGCTTTGCAAAAACAATTACAACGTTTGCCACTTAAATACATTGTGTTTGGTACATAGTTATTACAAACATAATTCCATGCATGATACCATACCACTGAAATGTAGTGTCTAAAATAAAATTTGGACAATATCAATAATTAAAGGTCAATCAGCATTTATCTATAAAGTTTGTATACATTTCTTCATCCAAAACCCAGTGAAAATGCTAATAAGTGCATGTTCCATAATAAGCTTATAAATCCTACCAATAATATCCCAATCCCATGATACACTCATCAACACGAACCACACCACAAAAACCAATTCAAAAAAAAAAAACAGCGAATTCCCATAAACCCCAAACATAAAAGCAAAAAAAAAAAAAATCAATCCAAAACAAAGATGGGGAAAGAATGAAATTTTACCTACAATATTAAAATTATCCACCCCAAAAGAATGAAATCGACCCAATAAAGCAAAGTCAACCCTCCTCCATGGCTGCATCGTCTACAAAATCACCCAATAAACCATAACTCGGAAGGCCGACCAAAGGGAACAATGAGAATTCGGAACTTTTTCCCTTTCGTGTAAGAAAATAAAAAGAGAAGGAAAAGAGAAGATGTGCATGTTTTGATTTGTAAACTGGAAGCTTGCAGATGACAACCAAAGGGAATAATGAGAAGAGAAGGAATGTTGCACAACTTTTCATATGCAAAATGAGAGAAGGCAACGTTTAGGTTTTGTAAAGCCCACTTTTATTTCTGCCCTTTTATTTCTTAAAGGCTGCCCCAAACTATTGGGCCTAAGGGCTGGCCCAAAGGGGCAACAGACCCTAAGTCTGCCCTAATGCTTCCATTCCCTCTCACTTTACAGAAACAGTTCCTCCCTTCCTTTTTAGAGCAGCTGCAAACCTCTGCTAGGGTTTCGCATCCCCCTCTCACGTTGAGCCAGAAGGACTCCATTGACTCGAGTAAGTTAACCTCCTGACTGTTTTCTTCTGTTCTATTTCTACTGTTTTGGTCTCGACGGAAGTTCCTTGCTAATAAAATAGTTTCCCCCTCTGTTCCGCGTATCTACAGTTCATCGAGCTGATCTCGGAGCTGCTGTGCTCGCTAGTTGTGTGTTTAGGAGTCTTGTGCTAGCTCATTTCCAGGTAAGGGAAGCTAGGGATTTCTGTTCAAGTATGTTTCTTGTATGGGTTGTCACTGTTTTATGCTTTGTATGAGTATGGTGCCTTTGTGAAATGTTAAATGCATGTATAATGTTATTTGGAGTGTGGTTGGATGACTGTGCAGGGTGATCAGTGACGAGACCTATCTATCTCGCATAGGCGACCAGGCCTCGCCCAGGAGACCAGGCCTCGCCCAGGCGAGACTTGCAGGGACAGACCCATACTCACGTTCGAGCTCTCGCTCAGGCGGAGAGCTTTCGTTTGAGCGAGACACCATCTCTCTCAGGCGAGAGAGGTTTGCCTAAGTGAGGACGAATGCGGGTTTGAGGTTTGTGCTGTAGGCGTAGCTCAAGCGAGGGAGCTTTTCTTTTGGGCGAGGGACATGCTCGCCCAGGCGAGTAGCGGCTGCTTAAGCGAGAATCCGTGAGCCTCGCAGGGTTCCCTGATGAAAGTCTCGCCTAAGCAAGACCTTGTGGCTTGAGCGAGACTAGAACGGGATTTCTTTATGCAACTGTACCTTTTATGTTATTGGGGCCTTAATTGTACGTTTGGCTTGTTATGCTTTACCTTGGGTATGAACTGTATGAATAGAGTGACCTTGTATTAGGGAGAGGGAATTATGATTCATGAGTTAATATGAGTTGATCATGTTGTTTGTATGAGGTGATTCATGGAATTTGAAATGATGGGTTTGGTATGGCTTTGACATGAGATATGAGGGAATGTGGATCAATGAATGTGGCATGGTGTTGGTAGGGAATACACTCCTACATTGGTAATTTGTGAAGGATGAATGGGATGGATTCAATATGAAATACAAGTGAGAATGAAATTGTGAAGGTTGACGTGATATATAAATATATGTATATACCTGTGCATGTTAAATAGTATTGGTTTGATTATGATTGGTACGTGTTAGTGTGTAAATCCTTGGAGCCTCTAGGTGAGACTTTCAGGGTCGTGCTTCAGTGGTCGGGACGTAATCCATGGCCCCTATTAGTGGGTGATCATGGTGGTGCCCCATCTATATGGTCTAGTAAGGATTCAAGGTAAGGTTGCATCCTGACACTCTAAGGAGTCTGTTAGTCTCACCTAGAGCGGACTGACTCTTGTGATGAGAGTAGCAGGAGGCCTGAAACTCATTAAGGGATAACCTTGTGCGTGAGGGAATTGATTCATTGTAACACTTGTAACACATAGCTCGGGGGTGAGCAACTCTGGGGTGAGCAGAGGTATCCACCATAAGTGCAAGCATTTGCTGAATCTGACCAGACTATATGTATCCAGATGAGTCAGAGTCTAGTGTATTGTTTGAAATGTCAGAGCATGTTTGGATGATATATGAAATGCTTGGTTTGTGTATTGACATGTAACTACTTGTTGAACTGTTTACTCTAGCTTACCCTATTTGTTGTATGGTTGTCTTGTATGTGGCTCTTCTCTTTTGCGACGATCATCAATTTAATTGATGGAAGCAGATGTGCGAGGTCCTCGCGGTCAACAAGGGAACGGTGACTCCGCTGCTTAGCCATCTGGGCTGGATTTTCTATTATGAGCTTTCTTTTAGGGCCACGACCCATGTATTGGCTGTCTTTTAAACTTCCAATTTCATTTTGGTTAAATTTCTGTATCTGTTTAGTTTGATATCGTTGAATGCCTTGGTTTATCGTAAGGCTGTTTGTGGAAACTCTAAGGCTGCGCTACTATACTATTTTGTTGTGACCTTTCCTTTAATTACGGCCATTAATTAAATGGGGTGTTATAGGTTTCACACAAATATGGTCCAAATAAATTTAAAAAAAAAATTAAAAAGAAAACAAAAGCCACGTAGGACTTTGTCAAATTTTGTTAAAATAAACTTTGTTAAAAAATCATTTTCCTTAACCTAAAGCTAATAAAAAAAAGTAAAATTTGGTTTAATAATTAATTATTGGTATCGCACAGCGGAATGTTTAGCATTTCGACAAAAACCAAGAGGGATGGTAAATTGGGTTCTTAATAAAAATTGTGCTTTTAAAAATTTCTCTTTTAATATTAAAGATCAATTAAAATTCTTTCCTTTATTTTAATAAACTCAATAAAATAAAGAGAGTAGAGAAGAGAAAATTGCATAAAGTATTTATACTGCTTTGGATCAAAAGACCCTACATCCAGTTGTTAATCTCTTAAAAACAAGATTAACTCAATCACTAAAATAAATCAAACTTACAATTAATGATAAGAAAGATTAGGTTTAGAAAATACATCTCTTGAATCACACAATAGATGAAGACACATCCCTTGAAATCCACAAGGGATGAAAACACCTTCCTTGAATCACATAAGGAATGAACACCTCCTTTGAATCACACAAAGGATGACTGGCTTCTCCTAACAACAGTAGCAACACTCAATCACTCAAGATCCCACTTGATGAAAATTATCGCTCTACCGACACTAGGTTTTTCAAAGTCTTCCCACAGAGAGTTCTCAAGTACTCAGACTTCTCTAACTTTTGTACTTTGAAATGAAAGTCTACCACTTTATTTATAGAAGCCTATTTAGAAATTAGGTCAAGAATATTAAAAGTTAAGTCACAACCACTACAAAAAATCATGTATATTGTGGCAATTTTAATATGACAGTTCTTTAAAACCGCCACTTTTTACGATATAATATGATAATTAAAGAACTGCCACAATTTACATGTAAAATGCGATATTTTTAACTGTCATTATTTGAACCATCACATTTTACATGAAAAATATGACGTTTTTAACTGCCATCTTTTAATTAATATCAATATAACTTTCATCAATTTCACTTTCCCTCTTACTTTTCAATTTTCATGTCCACTCTTTCACTTTCCATGTCCCGCTCTTGTGTTTTCATCCTCCCGCTATCAAACCCTGAACACCGAAAGTATTCACCAAAGTTCTCATTTTTTGCTATCACCATTAACCCCAGAATTTAAATCTCAGTTTTCTAAAACTTTTGTGGTTCAGTTCTCCATTTTCACTATCACCACAACGGAATGTGGTGTGTTTTGTTCCCTAACCATCAAACATCCACTAGGAAGCAAGAGATTTTGCTTCTCCTGCCTAGTCTTCTTTTCGTTGGCTACCCCATAACCGATCTCAAGCTCATCGAGCCACTTCATCCAGATTTAGATTCAGATCGACCTAGTCAGCACCGTGTTCGGAGTGGTTCCGCCCAATGTTCTAATGTTGAAAGCCATCAGCCTCGTCAATGATGGATTCTTCTGTCGTGCATCGACCACCCAAGGTAACGTTAGTCTTCTTAATACGTGATTGTAGCTTAGGTGTTTGTGAAAATATCACTTAGAAAAAGGTTGAGTTTTTAACTACAATGAAGTTGGGTTAATAGGTTAGTGTTGTTTGATCTGTGACAAGATTGACCGAGTTTAGTAAAATGTGGTGATTTTGTGCAGTTTGATGTGGAGAGGAGAAAGGCCAATACATAAGGTATTATATTATAATGAAGTGATCATTAAAGTTTTGGCCATTTCGATTAGTAAATAATAATTCATGCACCTTATGCCTAGGTATGCCTAGGTCATGTTGATGGCTATCAAATTGTTCCAATAATAATACTCCTAATAATATTCTTATTAGTTAATAAACAAACCAACAACACTAGGTGACACCATACGTAAAAAGGAATATACCCACCAAAATTAACCACAATATTTTACCAATTACTATTAGCTTAACATAAAAAATAATTTATTAATTTATTGTTTTAAGATTTGGAATTAAAGATAATGCTAATTCTTTAAAAAATAATCCTACTCTTGCTTTTCAGCACTCAACTACTCTTGCTAGTTTGATATGTCCATCTATTAATGAGGTATAATTTACATTAGTAAATTACTTAAACTTATTATATGGATCTCATAATTTATTTCAATTTAACTTACTCATATATACTATATTATTTCTTCATTGCAGGCACCAGATATTGGAAGTGGTGTGCCATCTCTGCATGAAATACTAGGATCAAGTGGTGGAAGCAAAACACCTTAGACTTAGGACTTTTAATCTTGTCCTTTTTTTCTTAGATGCTTGAATATTTTGGTACTTTTAATGTTGTCTTCTTCTTTTTTTTTTTCATATGCTTGAATTGGTACTTTGGTGTAGTTATGTTATATTGATAATGAAACAATTTAGTTTATCAATTTCTATTTGATAATGCTATAATTTTTTATATATTTTAAATTATCATGAAAAAATAATTTTGTCGAATTATGAAAGTATAAGAAATATTAAAAAGAATAAATAATTAAATATTAAAATTATGTCACTTGATACACTTGATAATGACGTAATTAATTTCAAAATTAATTATAATTAATTAAGTTGATGACAATTAAAAATGTCATAATATAATGACAATAATGTCAGTTTAAAGCGTTATTTTTCACATTATATTTGTTATCCAGTAAAAATATTATGTCAGTTTTAATTGACGCTTTTTGTCTCTTTAAACTGTCACTTTATACGTTGTATAAAATGACAGTTGTTGCGGCAGTTCATCTATAACCGCCATATTATACTTTGTGACGGCAAGAATTACGACATTTCAGGAAACCGTCACTCAAGTAAATAATGACAGTTCAAAACGACGTAAATTACAAAAATAAACATCAGTATTTACATGTTTTTTTGTAGTGTCACCCTAATGACAAACAAGAACATTGGCACCAAACATCAAGCTACGAGAAATTACAACTAAGTATATATTCTTTCTCTTTGCCAAGGTGTACGTGGACATGTAGGCTAGTGTAACATGCCATGTGAGTTTAAAAGAGTGAAAAAAATAGAAGAAAAGTATTCTTTAGTATTATCACTCTTTAAGATCTCAATCACTTAACCAAATTGGTTCTTGATTTCTTTAAGGAATGACATGAAGATTTTCAAAAGTTCATATCAATCTTTCATTAAGTAAACCGAAGTACATTAAGAATATTATCAATAAAAGTGATTAAATATAGAGAAGACAAATGTACACTTTGATTCAATTTTTTTTATTTCAGAAAAGAAGATGGAATATGTTTTCATAATTGTCATGACTCATATTCTAAGACTTGGAGTTTGCAAACTTTTGTAATAATCCTTTTTGATTTTGAGAAACCTGGATGACCTAAATGATCATGTATAAGCTTAAGAGATAGGGATGCTAAACAAGACATTAACAACCCAATGCTTAGATAGTAGAGTCCTTAGATTCATGTCCTTCACCAATCAATTGACATGTACTACATTGTTAGGAAGGGAAATATTGAAATAAAGAGAATAATGTGTAATATAGAAGGGAATTTAGAAATAAAAAGGGTCATGCAATTAGTTGTTTTTGGGAAAGACTTTCTTAGAAAGTCTATAAGTAGTTTTGATTTGGGTGGTGTTAGGGAGCTATCTTTTTTATATTCAAAGTCTTTGACTTTGGTGATAGGGAATACCCTATAAGAAAGGAAGTTTTTTTTTCCTTTGTAAACATTGTTCTTTTACAACTAATAAGTGAATTATTTAGTTTGGAAGTTTATTTTTGGTTTTTCTTTGTCTTGTTTTTCAGGTCTTTGTTTCAAGTTGACTAACATATACTCTTCAATAACAAAAGAAATTACATCAAGGTTATAGAGAAATTTAAATATTTTAGTTATTTCACTTAAGAAAATTAGATTAAAAGGATAATTAAGGACAAAAAGAACATGCTTTAGGTTCAAAGATGGAGAGAGAGATATTTGAACAACTCCTTGAGAAGTAACTTTGAATCTATTGGCTAAAGTAATAACTCGAGGAATATTACGATGAGAAATGGAATAAAGTGAGGAATGCTAACCAAAAAATGTCATCTAAAGCACATGAATCAATTATCCATGGACTTTAACATTCCAAGGTTTGAGAGATGAAAAGTTTTGATGAACTAATTCAAGGTTGTTCTAGGTGGTTGAACTTCAAACTAAGATAGTTTTGTATTCTTCATAATAAAAATATGGTTCAACTTGATTAGATTGAAATATGTTTGTTGTCTTGCTAGGGAAACCATGTAAAGAGAAGCATTTATCTTGGGTGTGGCTAATTCTCTTACAAAAAGAACATTGAAGACATTTGTACTTACTTTGAGAAAATGAAGACATATTTAAGGAAGATTTCCCCAACAATCAGAATTACAACAACAATCTATACTTCAGAGCCAATGCTAACTTTGTGGAGAAGACCCATAGATGTTTCGATGACAAAGAAAGGTTGTTGGCAATAGATGATGAAGGTTGGCGAAAAACAAATGTGGCTAGCAGCCAGTGGTGGTTGGCAAAAAATTGAAAACATCATTAGAGAGTAATATTGGATGGTGGTGGATGACTACAAAACTAGTAAAGCAGGATCGACCCATTCAGATACCAACTTAAGACTAAAAGTATGAGTTAAAGTGCTTAAGAAATTGGTTATCTTTGAGCTTATCTTTGATATCTATAGAGAAAAAAAAAATTATATCAGAAATATCTAGGTAATTAATACTAATAACTCTAGGTATTTAATACTAAGAACTCAAGTACAACTGCTCATCACCTACATTAAATATTTATTCTAACAACTACCTTTATTTAATACATATTCTAACAAATACTATACTTATTTTGTAAAAATAGTAAAGAAAAACATGAAATAATAAATATATAATTATAATATAACATAAAAGGAAAAAGAAAAAAAGTGTGAGGTGACATCGTGCCTAAAAGTAATCCCTAATTTTATAAAATTGTCTCTAAATGACTTAAAATAAATGAAGATAGAAACATTATTTTACCAAATGTCACTTTGAGATATAATGGATATAATGTTAAACTAAACAAGTTTATCGATAAATGTAAACAAATGAAAAATGAGTATGTATAGTATCATGTTGTTTCTTCCTAGACCTCCTGTAAGTTTGAAATGATGGCCTATGAATAGAGGCACATTTAGTAAAAGGGAGTTTGTTTTCAGCCATTTCAAAAGGTTTTTGATCAAACTTGAATATCTTTCAAGAACCTTGTTCTAGATACCAATTATAAGTTTGAAATGGTGATTTAAGCCAAGAAGGGGGGGGGGGGGTTGAATTGGTTGTTTAAAACTTTTTCAAAAGCATAAAACCCCTTTTAATTGAATCAAATAGACTGTGAAATTCGAATGCAAAAGTTGCAGAACAACACACTTTCAATCGGTCAAAAAATAAAATAGCAGACTAATTTGTTCTTGAGCTATGAAACAGTTGATTAAAATTTCAAATCAATCGGCTAAAATCCTAGGAATTTATGCAGAATGCAAAATTCACATATTTAACTCAAACAGTAAACTTTTGCATACAAGGCTTGTTCCAATCAATGTTATCAATATTTCTAACAGGTATACAACATTAGATTACACAAGAACGCATTAAAGCACAACAAAGAGTGAATTACTTGGTTTTCTTGAGTTGTTAGAGTGATTCAAAGTGAGTGAGATCAAGGAAAGAGAATTGCACAATTGTTTTTATATTGGTTCACTCAATCATAGAGCTACATCCAGTTTACCAGGACAACCTGAGCCTGGTTTCTACTATATTCAAAAGTTTTACAAATCACACACCAAGATTACACTTTTGAACAAAGAAACTCATAAGATTTTTGACTCATACAAAAATCTAGACTAACACCCTACAAGAATCACACTTACATACCTGAAATCACATCAGGAAAACAACTAGAGGGACAAGAACAACAAAGCCTGATGGTGACTCTCCCTAGCAAACCATACATGTGTTCTTCAACTAATCCCTAGCCAAAATGCCTCCAAGATCAACCAAGATCTTCAATAAATATGTTGTTGTTGTGTATTGTAGAGAGAGAGTTTTCCAATGATGAATGAAAAGATTTCACACTCAAAAACTCAGAAACTTAACTCTGCTCTCGAAAACATAGCATACATAGTCTGGTTTAAGTGAAATCAGTTGGTTGAATTTTTCGTACAGTTAGTTGATTTCACTTGACTTGAGTTAAATTAGTCGATTAAAAAATAATTCAACTAATTCAATACATTCATACCCAAAACTATATACTGCAAGCCTTTTAACTTGTTAAAACTCATTTTAACAAATTAAAAGAAACACACTAAGACTAACAAGACATCTAACCTATATCATATAGCCTACCAACATGATATAACACCTAATCATTACATTTAACACATTATTTCCATATTTAATACACTAGAAACATAATCTTCAAGTTGATCTTCATCAAACACATGTGATCTTCATACACTTGGTTTTATCAAATCTTTGCTTCAACCTTACTTATGCCCACTTGCTTATGCCCACACCTCCAACAATTACTTCAGCAACCCCAGATTTTTCTAAACCACCTAAAATATCATTTTAATGTTAACCCGCTTACCCGTAAAAGTGAAGGAATTGGATGTCGAAATCCTAAACTTATATAACTGAATGTGAATATCATATATCTATATATATATATATATATATATATATATATATATATATATATATATATATATATATATATATATATATATATATATATATATATATTATTTTATTTATTTATAAAATTCATA
>Ga0214542_1009256_pt1 | contig 15490 bp, 5 predicted proteins | sample CNSS1metaG_FD_160096 | JGI IMG/M metagenome (GOLD analysis project Ga0214542, IMG submission 160096) | Root nodule microbial communities from cowpea collected in UCLA plant growth center, Los Angeles, California, USA - CNSS1 | ecosystem: Host-associated > Plants > Roots > Nodule | place: USA... | reverse complement strand
CTATATAAGGGGTGCTCCTAAACATGTAAAAGGGTTGAAGATTTTGAAGTAAAAACACTCTTGTGTCTCAACCATTTGTGAGAGTTTCCTCCCTAGGGAGTGAATACTTTTAAGCCTTATCTTGCATGACAAGTGGCGGCACACATCCACTCATCTTCAAGGTTGTCATGGCTTCTAGCCTAGCCTTATAGTGGCGTGCTTCTCACATTTTTACCATTTCTTTCCTTTCCATTTTATGTTTTCTTCTTCCTTTAATTGTTCTTGGTTTTATATGGTTTATTTGCTTTCCATTTCCTTTTCATTTGAATCAATCCATCATCTTCTTCTCTTGAGCTTTGAGAAAGGAACCTTCACATCTATATAGCTTGCTATCTTAATGTCCAGTGGGGATTTCACTTAGCTTTCTTAATCAACTCACACCATATTCAATCATCTTAAAAAGGAACAAGATAATCCTCCTTCATCAGTTAAGGTACATTTGGTGATATAAAAAAAGTAATAGTTTTTCTTAATTTTAACAAAAATTTTCTATTGTTCTTTATTTGCTTTTATATCATCATATATAGAGCAATTAGGAAAACAATTATTTGAACCCGTTACTATCATTTGACATTTCACTATGAAGATAAAATAGTCTTAATCAAAAAAGTGAAATTTATATTTATACACTATAAGAAAATATTTCATTAGTAACCAATTTTATTGATTAAAAATTGACACTACAAGAAAATACTTTATTAGTAACAAATTTTAGCGATTAAAAATTATTAATCACTAATGTGATCAATTTAGATACAAATTTACAAAGTAAAAAAATTATTGGTTACTAAAATAGTCACTAGTATAAATAAAAAATTAGAATTGGTCCTTAAATTGGTCTTTAAAATTAGCTACCATGTTTTTGGCTACCAAAATAAATTGGTCACAAAAAATTAACTACCTAGATTTTGGTTATCAAAATGACTTAGTTTCTAAATTAGTCTTTAGTTAATTAATGACCAATTTAGTGACCAATTATAAGTTTTTATTTCTAATAGTGACTATTTTAGTAACCAATTTTTTATTTTTTAAATTAATATTTAAATTGGTCACTATAGTAACTAACAATTTTTGGTTACTAAAATTGGTTACTGATAAAGTATTTTCCTTATACTGTACAAAGAGAAAGTAAAAAGTAATGCAGAGTAATATTAAATGGGTGTAAAAAACTTTTTTTTGGTGTCAAAGTATATTTGTCCAAGCAATTAAAATAGTGGGTTGACTCCACTTTATCAACTCCTCTTGGAAAAAATTGTTAATTAATTGACAATCCCACTCCTAACTTTTGTAATTTTGATTCGTTAATTATTTGCAGTTTCATATATTCAACTTTCCAAAGATTCACAAACACATTTGGGAAGAATAGTTTGCATGCATACATGGTGTTTGTTGAAGCGCTTAAATCACAGCTTTAGATAATGCCACCACAAGAAGAAAAAAGCTTAATTCCCCATCCAAATGTTGTTTCGCCTAATAGTTTGTCCACTCATTTCATAACCTAACTCAAGCCTCTCTCTCTCTTTTCTATTTGACAATCTATCAAAATTATATAATTAAAACAAATATCATGTTCATATATTATTAATATGATGTGTTACATTACCAAACTATTTTTAATACATAAATAAATAAATGCATCCTCATTATATCACAAAGTGGACAAAATACACACTTACTTTTTGTCAAATAACAAAAATGTGAGGAACTACTAGGTATTAAAGATAATGAAGTGAGAGAAATTAGTTCTATATATGATAGGTAATTATACTATAAATAGACAAAATAACGTTTGGTGTGATATTCCATCTTCAATATTAAATCCTTTCCCGTGATTATATGGTTAAATGTTTATATATTAAATATTTTTGAAAATATAAAATTACTCAAAAACATAATTTATTTAAGATTGTACATGAAAATAATATAGAAAATAAGAAAAATACGTAAAGTAAATTATGAAAAATAAAATAATTGAAACAAAATAAATTATAAAAACAACAAAACATTAAATAATTCAAGTAAATAAAATAGTTAAAAGCATTATAACAAATTATCTATCCCTTATTATTTAGTGATTTGATATTTAAATAATTATTAAAAATTTCAAGGATATTCACTAATAATTTTAGAGAATCAAAATAATATATTTAAATTAAGTATAACTCTAATATCTAATATCAATGCAAAATTACTCCATTGATTGGAAGGTAACGTGGATGACCTTATTTTATTATAATATTTTTACTTTACACGAACAAATTATATGAAATAATTATGTTTTGTGTAATTACTAACTATATTAAACAATAATTCTACTACCACATTACTAAAATCTTATATCTAACGACTATATTAAGAGAGTCATTAGTGATGTTAACGAGACAGGTAGGGTACATGTTGGATAAATATATGTTCTGTACTCATCTTCATATCATGCAGGTATTTGCATTTTTTTTTTAAATATCTATCGATATTTATGGATATCCGCGGGTACTTAAAAAAATAAAATAAAATATTTAACCACATATTTTAACCATAAATTCAAATCAAATACAATACATAATATTCATAAATTTCAAATAAAGTCTAGATAATCCATTTAAGTAGTGTTGAATGATAGTTTACAAAAAAATATTTTTTTTAAACCAATTGATAAAAAATAACTCATTCAAAATAATGTGTTAATATTTTAATCATGTTTTTTTAATTTAAATTATAGTATAGCGGTTACGGGTATCCACGGTATGAATACTATGATACATGTACTCGCCCTGTTAACATGAGGGTATAAAAAATATCCGTACCCGTTACCCGCGAATATCCATTTTCTACATATTACAGGTTTTATCTGCAGATACTCACATATACAGATTTTTTTGACATTCTTAGTCACAACTATCTCATCCCTTATAATTATAGGCCTCGATTGTCGCTTAACCGAAGCATAAAATGGCACGGTGGTATTTTTGCAATTTTTTCCAAGTTTTATGCATCGGTTCATAAAATACCTGAGGCAGAAAACACATTTCTGCTTCGGTTCTAAGAAAACCGGTGCCAAAAGTTGACTAGTAATTTAAAAATGCCACTAGGGTGATATTTGGCTTCGGGTGAAATCGAACTGGTGCCAAAAAGGGTTTTCTGTCTCAATTAAAAATTGAATTGAGGCCAAAAAGTTGGCCAGTATTTCAAAAATGCCACTAGGGTGATGTTTGGCCTCGGGTGAAATTGAACCGGTGCCAAAAAGAGTTTTTTGCCTCGGTTAAAAATTGAACTGAGGCCATATGTTATGTTAGGGTTCAAAAACGTGAATCCCTTTTTTTTTTCTTCTTTTTCTTCCTCGTGCCTACTACTGTTGCACTCCGGCTAATCATGCCACCACAGGTCTACTGCTCCGTCTACCTCGCACCGTTGAGTCTCCTTCCTTGCGAACGCTGCTACAATCCATGATGTTGTTGTTCATGGTGCAAATTTGAGGTGAACGTTGGTGGTTCTGTTTTCAGTGACTATTGCGAGACGATAGTGGACTCATTGATGCTTGAAGATGCAAGTGGCGGAGGTTCCTAGGAGGTGTGGTGGTTTTGGGTGAGTCGAAGATGGACAACGCCTTCCATGGTGGTCCGAAGGTGACGAAAGAACCTAGGTTGATTTTCTATCGCACCATATGACTTTGGTTCTCATAAGAACCGAGGCAGAATGTGGGATTTCTGCTTCGGTTCACGCCCAAGGCCAAAACCTAACCCCATTTGACCTCGTCCTAATATTCCTCGGTTATGAAACCGGGACAAAATGGCAAAAATAACCGCTGCCAAATCTTCTTCCTACACTAGTGTATAAATTCCACCACTGATATAATATTTATGTGGTATAAATTTTAATTACTTGCAATTTTCTTAATTAATTTTATTAATATTTGTTATTAGCGTGGTTGATCTTCGTTTTATATTATTGATGGCATTGTGGTGTTTATTTGAAAAATCTCAAATAATTTGACAAATAAAAATGATGAGAGAGTTGACACTAATATTAATAAGTTCAGAGGAGTAAGATTGTTGTACATTTTTTTAATATGATAATGTTAGTGCACAAAGATATTGTGATGAGGGAAAATGAAAGTATGAAAGCATATCTTGAGGACGTCCACCTGCATTGCACAAGAACAACTTCATGTCCTCGAAAATGACTTTTCTCACACATTACCTTTATTTCTCCAATATATTCCACCAAACAAGATTGGAATTCTCGAACATTCTTACAATATATACCTACCTTTCCACCAAACTCTTCTCTTATATATATCTTTTCACCAATATTTTATTAATCTTCCTTCTTATTATATTCTTATTTGAAATCCTAAGACAAATTCTGTAAAACTTATTATTGTATTTTTAAAGTATATGTTCTATTATATCAAAAGTTATTTATTAAGTAATAAAAGTATTGTTAATGCATAGTCGTTTGGTGAAAGGTATTTTTCTTAAATACTATAACGTACATTTAAAATTGTTAAGTCAAATTTAAGACCCAAATTTGTAAAATTTAACTTAAAAGGAGGGGGTTACTTGGATTTCAATTTTCATCTTTGAATTTGTAGTACGCATGCATGTAAAAAGTAAGAACCAACCCGTGCAATTTGTACTTCCCATTGTTTCAACACTTCTATTTTTTCCTTTTTTACCTTTTACGTACATAAAAACTCTTTTCATTGTCATGTACAAACTCAACTAGTATAAAAAAATTATTATCAATAGTTTATTATTGTCTAGTATATATATAATTTTCTGGTTTTTTCTTTTCAATTTCATTTGTTTTTTTTATAGTCTTCATTAGGTTTTGTGTATTCAACAAATAATAAATAAGTAATAGTGTACCTGTAGTCAATATATTAGAGTGGATATCTATTTATATTATTTTTTTAATGGATGTTTACTTCAATAAATAATGAGAATTACTCAAATTATCATTAATTATAAATTAGTTGTTGTTAAAATATGATAATTAATTTTAAGTATTTATTATTATTTGACTAAATACATAAATATCATGTATAAAAGTATACTTCGAAAAATTAATTTTTTCTAATACTTGTGGACTTTATCTAATAGGACAACAATACTATAGTTCCTATTTTTTTTACTCTCATCCTTTGTTTTCTGATACGTGGATTTAGTGTAAGTCATTGATTAATGTATCACTATTTTTTTTTAAATAATCAATAGTCCATATTAAACTACGTCAGAAAGTAAAAGATAAGAGTTAAAAAATGAGAGTCAAAGTATAATTTGCCTATGTAATATTTTTCTACCAAGTTATGATGGCTTTGAGATCTCACATAGTCTTAATTTTCAAGATTGTACTATGTTGTCCTAAACATTCTCAATTTACTCGAAATTTGAAAAAGAACAATTTAGATTTACATTTGATTAGCTCGAGGTTATTTAAACCACACAAAACTCAAAATTTATTTAAAGATAACACTTTTTCATAACATTTGTATCATTCGCGTAACCTAATTTTTAGTATATACTATAATATGATCCTCTTCCAAATCTTCTCCATAATCTGGGTTATAGTATGTTAGCCAATATCAAATTCTAGCATCTCATCACATTTATTTGATTTTATTTTCGGTTACCATCAATTAAGATTTTTATTTACTTAAAGAAGCCTTTATCTCAATTTTGGACACACTCAAAGCTCTTCACTTCCTTCGTTTATGATATGTTTGTCTGAAACTGAATATAAAATTTTAATAATTAATTGGGATAATATTGAAAAACAATTGCTTTAGCTATTTGTCATTAATGTACTGTACTTTGTACTATTCCAAATCAATTTTGATGCACACAGACAGTATGCTTGTTTATTAAGGAAGTGGTTCAAGATTTAAATTAGGAGAAATGTATTTATCAAAAATAAGACTTACAGCTCTTTCTAAGTTTTAATATTGATATAAATATTTTTTATATCTCTAATAAATAACATTTTTTTTTAATTTTTAGATAAATATTTACTCACCTTATACTTTTAGTTTTCTATTTTTCATAGAGCGAAATCCACTTTTATTGTTTTATTAAAATAAAATTTAAATACAAAATATGAATATTACAGTTTAAAATATGATGAATGCTTCCATAACCAATCAAAACACTTATTATATAAGTAATCAAACTCAAGTTTGTTTTGGAGAAACATCCACAACATATAGAATTGGACAACACAGTAACCACATTCACGTCAAAATAAGAATCAATATCTTTTTCCATTTGAATTAGATATTGCTCTGATGGTTATAAATTATGTAACAGAACTTTGAAGAGTTTAGCTATATTTCATAAACTAAACTATGATAAAGTTTGTTGCTTGTGATTGCGTGTTGCAGCACTAAACAAGAAATATTAATTTGGTGCTACTTCTAACTCACAATAAACTCAATCAATACCAAACAAAAGGAAATAAAAAAAAAATGTATACATATATATGCAACATAACCTATGAATAAATTATTTAATGTATACTCATTATTTTAGTGAAATAAACTACACCAACAAAATAAAAAATTGTTGGTGATTAAAATAAGAGAGAGAAATTGCCGGACATCCGTACTGTACAGATAATGCTGAAGAGGACAACGTTTGACTCTTCCTATGACCTTAACTGTGGAGTGTTGTGCAATGGTGTCAGTTAGTGCTACAACTTTATATCTTTTTTGAAGGTTAATGTTAGTGGGAAGACTTTTATCATGTGCTAAGCCTTCTCTATCCAATTCATACAATTTTTAAAACTTGGTAATGGGTATTGACGTGCTTTTTCAAGTTACAAGAAAACAATACTCAAAATGATAGAAAATAGATTTTGCAAAATCACCTAGTAATTATAATAATTATGTGCAGGGTGACCATTAACCTCTTGTCTTCTTACTACAAATCTTTGTCTTAATCTCATTTAACACGTCAGAGTAGCACAAGTGGAACTTTTAAAACCTATAAAAAAGAAGGAAGAGGAAAAAAGATAATGTTGGCATGGTGGTTTGTTTGAAAAAGAGAAAGTGAAAGTGAAGGTGAGAAACAAAGAGCATGAGCAATAAGCAGGACCAAATCACCATAGGCTGTGATGAAATTGATAAGGTGATCACAATAATTAAAAAGTGCAAAAGATGAAAAGTTATGATAGTATGATATGATATGATACGATTGTATTTACGTAGGGTCCTCACTCTGTCAGCAGGACCACGGTCACTTTTTATATAATTTTTTAATAAATAATTATAATATATATATATATATATATATATATATATATATATATATTAAACTTCAATAGTTAATAAAGATAATATATCTTATTTTCTTTTATAATTAGTTATGCTAAATCTATTTTCTATTCGTGTATTGGTACAATTGTTTGAACATGTCTATTTATTCAAAGTTAATCTTTGTAATTAATATTTTTGATATGGGAATATATGAATGGTTCATCATTTTTATTTTTTCTCTCTTTTTCAATTCACTTACATAGTATCATATTTAGGTTGCATTTTCCTTGTGAACCACATATGTAACAAGCCTTAAGAATTCTCCATTATCTGAAAAATACCTTTGGCCTTTGTCTCTTATATCAGTCTAACAATAATCTTATCAGTCAAGCATATTAAGATTCTGATTAGGCTTCTGGTGCCGCCACTCGGTGTTCCATCTCTGGCTTTTACATATTCCTTAGCGCATATTTGATTTCTTGGAAATCCAAGAAACAAAGTATTGTCTCAAGGTCTTCATTTGAGGGTGAATATTGTGCTTAGGTCTCCCTCACTTGTGAATTACAGTGGCTTCAGTTCATGTTTTGAGATCTTCAACTCTCTATTTCCACACCTTATACCACCTTCTATGATAACAACTCTATTATTCAAATAGCTAAAAATATTACTTTCCATGAGAGAACAAAGCATGTTGAAATTGATTGCAATCTTATGATATAAGCTTTTGGATGGTATTATACATCTCCTTCACGTTCCTTTAACACACCAATTACCTGATGTCTTCACTAAAGCTCTCCATCATGCTCATTTTCATGATGTTATGATGTTATTTCCAAGCTTGGACTTCAGACTTCATAACCCTTATGCCGAGCTTGAGGAGGGAGGGGGTTAGTGAGGGAGGGGGACTGATAGAGATAGTATATATCTCATCTTGTTTTGATCATGTATTAACAGATTTTGTTAAATATGTATTCTATTCATTTATTTGTACAATGCTTGAATTTCTCTACATATTCAAAGCCAATATTTGTAATCAATAACTCTGATATTGGAATATACGAATGGTTCTTCATTCTTATCTTTTCTCTCTTTTCTAATTCACTCACGATAGTGACGTGAATGTGAACCCTGGTAGCAGCGTGAACCCTAATAGCAACGTGAATTTGAACCACGAGAACCAAGTAATGACGACGATTGAAGTGCCTATGCAACGGCATGAGTAACGACACTAGACTGAGTAATGATAATAATATGGATGCTATGAGGAGGGTGGACAACAATACAAAAAATATGTATGTGATGAGAAAAATTGAATAAGAAGGGGTACAAGGTTTTTAACGACAATTGTAGAGGGGCCATCGTTATTTCTCCTCTATAACACTTTTAACGAAGGTTGCATAAATTAACAGTCGTTATTTCTACTTTAGTGGCAGTTATTGAGTAACCATCATGGAAAACATTGCTTTTATTACAAAAATGTCACTGTATCTTTTTTCTTCAAAATGTTAGATATTTTAGTTGTCATTATTTGATGTCATGGAACCCCTTTTTGGATTAGTGTACTACATAACTGGACGTAGATATAAATGAAAAAATAAATAAGATTGATGTGTAATTGAATATAAATATAAATAAATAAAGAAAACCATTGTATAATTGGAGATAAATTTAAATGAATAAATAAACAAAACTAGTGTAATTGGATATAGATATAAATGCATAAATAAATAATATCAATGCCTAATTGAAGATAAATATACATAAATAAATATAATCAGTGTGAAACATCAGATACATAGATTAGATCATACATAATTAGGAATAAATATAAATAAATAAATATGACTCACGGAGATAAATATAAATAAATAAATGAGATTAAGGACATCCTACTAAATATAAATGTATAAATAAAATACATATATAAAATGAGATTAAGGACACTCGGTGTATATATTATCCATTATTTATTATCTATATTATCCTTTATTTATTATCTATTACAATATAAGAAAATAAGATATTAAAATAATTACTTTATTATCCATGTTTATAATATAAGAAAAGAAGATTATGGAAAAATTGCTTTATTATCCATGTTTAATTTGTTTATTTTTTTTATTTATATTTATTTTGTTGTCACTGCATTTATATTTATTTTGTTGTTATATGTGCATAAAAGTTATTTTACTCTTTTATCTATTTATTTTATTTTTAAATTGATTTATCCTTAACATGAAAATTTATTTCTATAATATTTTTTTCAATCTTAATTTTATCCTTTTATAATTTATATTTAATTGATATTTTAATAAATTATTAAATTTAAATAATACCTTATATTTAAAATATTTATTTTTTATATTATTTTTTCATTTTTAATTTATCCTTTTATAATTATAATTACTTGATCATTTAATAAAATTAAGTTAAGAAAAATATTTTTTATTTTTATTTCTTAAAATAATATTATATTAAAAAATAATATATTTTTATTAATAAATATTTACTTAGAAAATGCTAAAAAATTTACTTTTTTATCCTTGATTATTTTATTAACAAGTGTCTCAAAAGTTGATTTTTTAGTTATATGATATTGTTAATTTATATTTATATTTATATTTATTTTGCTGCCACACGTGTATAAGAATTATTTTACTCTTTTATGTATTTATTTTATTTTTAAATTTATTTGCCTTAAAAATAACAATATATTTCAATTTTATTTATGTTTTTACTATATTAACTTAATTTACCTTTTTACTCAAATTTAATTTTCTACCATAACTCTTTTAAGAATTATTTTATTTTTTTATTCATTTGATTTATTAATAAATTATTATTTATATTTTTATTGTTGAATATTCTTCATATTTTTATTATAAAATTTAAACTGAAATTATTTAATAAAAAATTAGCATGAACCATACATGCATAGAACTTACATAAAATTTTAAATAATTATATTTATAATAAAATAAATTAAAAGGTTGTACTCATATAAACTGATCAATAGTTATTTTAAAGGTTTAAAATATATATTTATAATTAAAAAAAAGTTACGTTTCTTAATATTATGGTCACACTCAAAAAATTGTCGTGTAATCATTTTTTTCATACAAAAAATTGTCAACAAAAAATTATAGTTATATTTTTTATATTAAATTATACATATTCTAATTGTTGAATATTTTTATATTTTAAGTATGTAAAAATTAAAATAATATTATTTAATAAAAATAAATAAAATTAATCTTATGAACATAAAAATTGGTATACAATTTTAAATAATTATATTTGCAAGAGTATAAATTAAAACATTATACTTTTCATTTCATTTCAAAGGTTTAAATATATATATGTAATAAAAGAAATCACACTTCTTAATATTATAAATTTTGTTTGATATTTTTTGAATTCACTTTTTACTACTTTTAACTTCAAAACTTAAGAATTTAGTAAGAGAGAATCCAAAGGTATAAACTAACAAACTAATTATTTTAAAATATAATGTATATATTATCATTGGATGAGTTTAGAAATATATATTATACGTATATTGATTAAAGGAATCTAAATACACACTAAACAAATATAGCAAAAAAAAAAATATGAGTCTCACAATATAAATATTAGATGAGTTTGTTCATACATTGATTAAACTAGTGTAACAAAAACCATTAGACAAGTCTAGCAATACACAATAAATGAGTTTGTCCATATACTAATTAGATAAGTATAACAAAAAAACATTAGATGAGTTATTAATACAATGATTAGACGAGTCTAAGAATACATTTATCAAATGAGTATAACAAAAATATATTAAACGAGTTTGTTGATGCATTAATTAAACAACTTTAACAATACACATTAGATGAGTCAGCCATACAATCTACCCATTGGACGAGTTTGTCCACACACTAATTAGACGAGTCTAAGAACAAACACTAGATGAGTTTATCCATACATTGATAAGATGAGTCTAGCAATATACATTGCACAAATCTATCCATACACAAATTGTATGAGTCTATTAATATACATTAGAAGAATTTTTTCATTTACTAATTAGACAAGTCTTGCAATACACATTACATGAGTATGTACATACATTGATTAAACGACTTTGTCCATACACAATTAAATAAGTCTAGGAACAGACACTAAAAAAGCATGTCTATATATTGATTAGATAAGTATAGCAGTATACATTGGACAAGTTTTTCCATACAAAGATTAAACGAGTCTATTAATACACATTAGATGAGTTTTTCCACTCAATGATTAAAAGAGTCTTGCAATACACATTACACGAGTCTGAATATACACTTACTATGCGAGTTTAACAATACACATTACACGAGTGTGCTCATATATTCATTAGATAAGTTTAGCAATACATATTAGACGAGTTTGTCGATGTACTAATTAGACGAGTCTAACAATATATATCAGACGAGTTTATGCATACATTGATTAAACGAATATAACAAAAAAATACACGAGTCTAACAATATACATTAGACGAGATTGTCCATACACTAGTTAGACAAGTATAACAAAAAATATTAGACAAGTTATTCCATATGTTGATTAGACAAGTATACAAAAAATTATTTAACAAGTCTAGAAATGAGTAAAACAATAAATATTAGATGAGTTTGTTAATTTATTGATTAGACAAGTCATTCATACATACTAGGCAAGTTTTTCCCATACACTAATTCCACAAGTATCGAAAAATACACATTAATTAGATGAGTCTAAGAATACACATTAGACGAATATGTTCATACATGGATCATACGATCTTTGCAACACACATTAGACAAGTTTGTTCATACACATATTAGCTATATACACATTAGACATTCTTATTTATAGAGAAATCAGTTACAAATATTAGCTTGTAGATACTACATAATTCTTAAAGATAATCTAAAATATCCTCACAAAATAATAACAGAAAAAACAACCACCCTCAAAGTAGTCCCTCAAATATTAAAGATATTCCTCAAATCTTCAAAATTCAGATCTCCCTCGAATATTGGATATTTCTTGAAATAATCTCCTAAATCCTCTACGAGAACCTCAGATTTATATCGAACATATACCATCTCGTCCTCACACCGATCCCTTTCAACTCATTTTCATGTCGATCTCTTCCAACTCATCTTCATGCCGATCTCTTCCAGCTCATCTTCATGCCATATTGCATCAATCCCCCCATCCATACACAATTCCGGCATTCCAAGATAATAATCTCTATATACTCGGTCTATGGGCGAGAATATTCTCCACCTATCTCGGTAGGATGATGAACCGCTCCTTCCAGACTAGTACAACAATAGACAAGTTATTGTCTATATATTGATTAGATGAGTCTAGCAATACACATTAGGCAAGTTAGTCCATATACTGATTAGACGAGTCTAACAATACATATTAGATGAGTTTGTTAATGCACCTATTAGACGAGTCTAAAAATACACATTAGATCGGTTTGTTCATACACTGATTTGTATTTTTAGAAAGTTTACTCTACATATTTTTGCATATCCTTTATATTTCTAGAGATTATATTCTATATTTTTGAACATGTTTTATCTTTTGTATTTTTACAAACATATTGACTTTCTAGACATATAAATAACTTTTCATGTTGATTATATTCAAAATTTAATTATAAATCTAAAAATATTTATTATTTATTTTCTTAACCTCTAAAGCTCTTTTAATAAACACACAAATAAACATCAACTCTTGCGTACATGTTTAAAACTAGTTATAATAATAATTTTAAGGATTAAGTATGTTTTTAGTCTCTGAACTTTGATCCAAAATTAGAAAGTAAATTTTAATTTTTTTCCTTAAATATTTGAGATCTTTATATTGCTTTGTAGCTTGTGATTAGACTCATCCATGCATGAGTTATAAGATAGAAAAAATAATAATCTTGATTAGCCTAGGTAAGTAATTATATATTTAAATTTTGAAAGGTCTTAAGTTAAAATGTTATTCATGTTGGTGAGGAATTTTTAAGGAGCAAACGACTGTAGATAAAAAAAGATGAATTAAACTTTTAATTATAATTTCTATGGATTATGAAGCAATATGTTAAATAAGTATAAGTTGAATGACGTAGATATAATGAATTATTATGATAGCAAAAGTATAACAATATATTGATATAGATTTTGGTGTTACTCTAGTATTTTCTTAATACACAAGTCTTTGAATGTAAATAAAACATAAATTTCACAAGAAGATAAAACAGGGAATACAGGAATGACGAGATGCTTATTGTATTGTATGTTGTGTTGTTAAATTTGAACCAGAAAGAATATAAAGTAATGAAAGGAAGAAGTGATTGAGAAAGGGCAGTTCCCAATTGATATTGATGATTGATTCAAGTGAGTGAAGTGTGTCCCATTCTGAGCCCAAGAGCTGTTTATTTATTCCCTCACTTTTCTTCTCATTGACCTCTCTTCTACCCACTCTGTCCAAACCCCATCACACGTAAGTCTCCACTCCCCACTGCCCCACCCACCACCCTCGTTCCGTATATCGTACATTCTCCATAATTTCCTAATACCATTTTCTTCATACCCAAACTGCCTATATATCATCCCTTCCCCCTCTGCTTTTACCACTTCACTAACTCTCTCTCTCTCTCACTCACTTTCTCACCATGCAGGAAGACAAGAAGATGAAGGTGAAGAAAGGGTTCTTGGCCGTTCAAGTGGGGTTAGAAGACGAGGACCAAGGTGGTTCCTCTTCTCAGAGATTTGTGATTCCCATCTCATACCTTTACCACCCTCTCTTCAAGCGTCTTCTCGACAAAGCCCGCGAGGTCTACGGCTACCACACCGATGGCCCCCTCAAGCTCCCCTGCTCCGTCGACGACTTTCTCCATCTCCGCTGGCGTATCCAAAAGGAATCAACTTCCGATCAACACCACCATAACCACACCAACCATCGCCTTCCACACGCTCTGCACTTTCACTCCTGTTGAGGCCTCTTAATTTCTCTCTCTCTCTTTCACTCTTTCTCTCTTCATACACATATAGTTGTAGTGCTGTAGCCAGCTTCTTAGTTAGGGAATTGACGCCACCGCTCTGTGTTTTATTGTTCAGAGGGAAACTTAATTGAAACAATTTCGCTTCCGATTCCTTTCTTTTCCTCCTTCAACTCTTGCTTTTTAGTCTCTTCATCGCGGAAACTTCTTTCTTTTTCGTCTCTGTTCGACCCTGCTTCTTCGGGACAAAACCTTCGGACTGTATGAAAATTTTGTGACGGTAAATACTAGAAGTTCCTTTGTTTTTCCTTTAATTTCTCGGACGCTTCCGGATAATATCGAAATATGTTGGAATTCTCCTTTAACTTTTTTCTTCCCATGTTTTTGGGTATGCTGATCATTGTTTCTGCTTCAAAGTTCAAGAGTAAAGATGTGAAGGATGAACCAGGTCTAATATGAATGATTGGTAGACAGAGAAAAAAAAACATTGTTTATATATATATATATATATATATATATATATATATATATATATATATATATATATATAAAAGATGAAGAAATAAGAAAAAAAAAAGTTTTCTACACGATAAAATTAGTTTAGTTTCTTCATAAAAAGTTTAAAATATGATTTGTATTTTAAAATAAAATTAGCTAGTAACCTATTCGATCAAGTTTGATTGATAAAAAATTGGTTAAAATTAAAAAAAAAAATAGAAATTCTTAATTTTTAAATTACGAATTATTTAACTAACTTTTTAGCTTAAGTTTTATTTAGTTTTCTTCTACTTTATATTTTAATACATTTTTATTACTTTTAATTTTTTGCCTATTATTTACATAATATGTTTTTATTATTGGTTGAATTACTTTTTACTTTTTTTATGTAATTTAATTTAAAAAAAAATCAAAAGTTGAAATGACTCATGTTTCACAAATTGTCACTTTACATTAATCAGTCTAACTTCAAAGTAGATATAGCATATGTTGAGAAGCACATACACATACTTTAAACTTTGATATGTCATTTTTATCGAGTTTAAGGTATTAATGTAAGCCCCATTTTTCTTTAGAGTTTTCAGTGTTGGGCCTGGCCTTTTCGGAGGCCCAAGGCCCTGCCCTACAGAAGGGCACCCCACCCTACCACAAGCTCTTCACTCTGCTCATTTCTCAACTTT
>Ga0214542_1009255_pt1 | contig 15491 bp, 7 predicted proteins | sample CNSS1metaG_FD_160096 | JGI IMG/M metagenome (GOLD analysis project Ga0214542, IMG submission 160096) | Root nodule microbial communities from cowpea collected in UCLA plant growth center, Los Angeles, California, USA - CNSS1 | ecosystem: Host-associated > Plants > Roots > Nodule | place: USA... | reverse complement strand
TATAGAATATATAAGTATACTTTTCCTTGTTTTCTAATCGGTTTCGAATAAAAAATCATTTATGGGTCTATTGATATTTAGGGCAAATCCATGAACTCAGATGTGATTATTCCTTATCTATTTTTAAAAATCTTCCAAATCATCAATCATAAAATCTGCTATGACTCCAAAATCCGATAGAAATTTTTTTTTCAGAACTGTTCAAGAACAAATGATCTCCTGTTTCACTTCTTATACCTAGCGGATCTTCAAACATATTTCTCTCCGTTCATCAAAGAAACTTATTCTTGAAGTTTGGTTGTGAATTGACTTCTATTTTGTCTAGGAAACTACTGTAGGATCATAGGTTTTCTAAATTTCTATTTCATTTACAATTTTTTCTTTAGTATTTTCAAATTCATTATATGTAACTCTGGAAACTTTAGAGAGTCGTTTTTTATTTTCTTAAATTTTTGGATTATTGTGAAGTTTCTCAAGTTTAGATGACATAGATGCATTTTTTTCATCTTCATCACAAACATTCTTCTTGAAAAAAGAATCAATTATTCTACTCTTTATCATAATTTCTCTAATATAAATTTGCCACCTCTTACCTATTTAGAAAAAGATAAAATTATGAATATTTCAAATTAAATATCAAAACTAAAACTCAATATTTTAAAAACATTAACACCTTCTAAATTATACAAATAATATAATAATATATAGATATATTTATGAGTGTGAGAAAGAAAATTTATTGGTTAAATTATTGGTTCCTATTTTATGATTTTTTCTTAATCTCAGCACTATGTGCTACATCACTGTCTTTGTCACGTGATACAATGTCAGCTTGACACGTGATAACTTTTTTTTAAAATATATAAAAAAATTCAAAATTTTTTAAAAAACTTACGTGTTGACACGTTGTACAAAATTAACGCCGTTAGTGTACAACTAACGAAAATGATATAATTGCAACAAACTTTTTAAAATAAGGACTTAATTGAAACAAAAAATATACATACTTAAAATTTTTTCGACAAAAATGAAAACCAATTAAATGATTTAAACAAATTTATAACTTTAAAATTGAAACTTGAAATTAAAAATAATTTATGACTCTCATTCACAGTGCACGGTTTAGCCGACCTTAACTTAAATACTTATAAATAATAAAAATAAATAAAATTAGCAGATTTTGTGCAATAGTATGGTTTTTCACATCTTTATTACCATTAGTAGATCCACATGTATTTTATTTCCTCAACCACACCCTTTTATTTGAAAAAAAAATATAAAACAATATTTAAAATTATAGAAATATAGAAAATTTGTCTAGAAAAAAATTTTATTTAGAAAAAAAAATATAAAAATTAAAAATATAACAAAATATAGCTTTTTTAATTGAATTTTATAAAATCTGTAAAATTTTTAAAATAGAAAAAGTATTAAAATTTATTAAATATTTAGAAAAAATATAAAATAGAAGTTTAAAAATATAACAAAATATAGAATTTTTAATTGAAATTCATAAAATTTAAAAATAAAAAAGTACAGAAATTTATTTAAGAAATTTTATTTTTGAAGAAATATAAAAGAATAAAACTAAAAGTATATGAATTCAATATATTTGAAATAAATTTGATTATTTGTATTGTATTTAATTATGTAAATATAAAGAAATTCTTTTAAGGATTTAGTGTTTTTATAGTTAATTATTTAAATATTAAGATTTGTTTTCTTTAAATTTTTTTTGCAGTTTTTACTTTTATTTTTTTTACATAATACAATTAGAGTTTTTTTTTTTTTCAACATAACACATTGTGCCAGTATTTACAGAGATAACATAACATGACATTGTTTTTATGTTAGAATTTGGACTTTTGGAAGTTGAATTTTTACCTTCATTGTGACCATTTGGTACCAAAAAACCAGTTGAAATATGATTATCAAATAACCAAACTTTGAGCTGGATTTTTAGATATCTTTTTATTATTCAAGTTATTTAAAAGGAGAAAAAATAATTTTTATAATACTCAAACTTCTTAAAACTAAAAACAAAAAATTACAGAAAAGCTCCAACTTCTATTTTTATATTTGTTTTATAAATAAAATTTGATTAATAAATTTTAATATTTTTTCTATTTTATAAATTCCAATTAAAAAATTGATATTCTGATATATTTTTAATTTTTTTCTAATTAAAATTGTTTCTTAAACAAAAGTTTTATAGTTTTAAATATTCATTTTTATATTTTCTAGAATAAAAAATATATATTTTTAAATTAAAAAAAGAAAAAACTTTGTCAACAATAAAAAAGTCAAGTTAAAGAAATAAAATGTATGTAAGTCTGATGATGGTAATAAAGATGTGAAAGAGTCCAATAAAAAAAATTCTAAGATTAACATCAACTTAATATATGTTAATTTTGACACTAATATAAATATTTATATTTAACTAAAAAAAGTTAAAATAATCAATATCTTCATAGAATTAATTTAATCTACTCTATTAACGAGCTTTATTTGTTGAACAAGTTGATGCTAATCCATAACTTAAATTTTTATTTACTAAAAAAATAACCAATAATTTAATATTTTATATTTTTTAATTGTCTTTTGCATCCCTTCACATTCAATTTAGTCAATTCAATTCTTCTACGCAGAAGTAAAAATTAGGTAATTCTCATTCAATATAAATTTTTAATATTTTAATTGATTTTGGAGATCTGATTTCTATATTAAAAAATCAATTCTAATCAATTTTATATCAATTTCATCAGAACCAAAGATGCACTTAATCAGCAAGTCTACATGGCAATCACACATCAAATACATTAATAGATATAAGTGTCTAAATTACTCACATGAAACAAATTTATAATATATAAATAAATATAAATATATACAAATCGTATTTTTTTAATTACTTTTATAAAATTTAATTTAAATTAAAATTCGTTTCTAATACTTTTTATACCAATTTACAACCTATTTACATTTTATACCAATTCTAGTACGTACAACCACTAAAATTGTCTTTTTTTTAATAATTAACACCATATTCATCCTATATATCTTATCCTACTAATACTACAACTTCTCTTACTTATAACAACTAAAACAGTTTATTTGATTCTTAAAATTTAAATTTAAATTTTAAACCAAACAAAATGTTTGAAAAAAAAAGAGCATTGAACAGCACTTAAGTTTAATCACTATTTTTGTTCCTAGTCAATTTTCTATTATTTATTAGATAATTTGATTTTGAACTCAAACTACCTTCTGGGTAATGTATATTAATGTTGACACCCATTTTAGTATTATAACTAATTTTAAACCCATACATATGTTAGAGTTATGTTTGTTTGTATATAGTTTTTATGTTAGTGAACATATAATATATATTATATTAAAAAATATTTAGAGATGTTGTTTTTCCTAACGTATGAAACACTCGACCTGCAACCATGTTTTCCTTTTATCCTAAAAATTTAAAAATAAAATAACTTTCACTTTTTTTGTCCCCACGATGTCCTAAATTCTGAACGCTTAACCTGGATTCAGCACGGGAAGTTTCACGAGTTAGAACAAATTTTACCATCAATAATCGGTTCACTAAATTAAATTAATAGTAAATAGTAAATTTAATGCATTTAAATCTTTGATCTTGAGTCTAATTTTAGGAATATATTTATTAATGTTATGATCAATAAAAAATGAAATGAATAAATATATTTATAATGGGAGAAATTAAATGACTTAAAGCCATTAAAAATATTAAAAAAAAAACAGTAAAAATACTGTCTTACTTTTAAAAAATAATTTAGCTCTAATAACTAAATCAATTAATTTCTTGTAAAATAAATGATTATTTTCTCAAAATTATTATATATATATATAATATAATTTGTTATATAACTTATATTTAATATCAGTTTAATGTGTGTGGTTTTAATTTTTAAACGTTAATTGCGTGTTACTTAAATATTATAAATCTATTTTATTTCAATTTTGTTTATGTGATTGAAAACAACTAAACGTGTCCTTCTATTTCGTAGGATAGCTCAGTCTAAACATTCCCTTAATCTTGTGTTTGTCCTCTTTGATTGACATTGCTTAGTTGTTAATGCAGCCGCCATGACCGTGAAATCAATTTCACAGCAACAGTTACGGAATATGTTGTTCAAAGATTCTGTGTCATTCATTCCAAAATGTTTTCCTGTTCCTTCCTGATTATTCCACCTCTCAGCTCTATAAGTACACACCATATGCATTGTCCAATACACGTGCCCTGTTTTTCCTAGACTGAGTTCACAACTAGATAATCACCACTGTCTGTGTTGGAGTTCCTTCAATCCTTCCTTAATTGATTGAACATCATCATATATTTTTGCTAAAGATGGATTCAGGTTTGTTGCGACCAGAAGTTGGTGTCGTGTCCCACGTGCCCACGAGTTTCGTTTGGCCAAAGGAGTATTTGGTGGATGCCAATGGCGAGCTCCAAGCACCGGTGGTGGACCTTGATGGGTTTCTGAGAGGGGAAGAAGAGGCCACACAATGTGCTGCAAAGCTCATAAGGGAAGCGTGTTCCAACCATGGCTTCTTCCAAGTGATCAACCATGGGGTTGATTCATGCCTCATTCGTGAAGCACATCATCAAATGGACACTTTCTTTAAGCTCCCAATTCACAGGAAGTTGAGTGTTCACAAGACACCAGGTTCCATGTGGGGCTACTCCGGTGCACATGCTCATCGCTTCTCCTCCCAATTGCCATGGAAGGAAACCCTCTCTTTTCCCTACCATGACAACACCTCCGAACATGTTATAACCAACTACTTCAAGTCCACCATTGGAGAAGACTTTGAACAAGCTGGGTAAGATATATATACGACATTTCATTTCTTCTTTTCTATATCTCTTTGTTTCGAGACTTTATAAAATGTGGTGTCGCGTTCCCAGAGTGATATTCCAGAAGTACTGTGATGGTATGAAGCAGTTGGGGTTGAAGCTGACGGAGCTATTGGCCATAAGCTTGGGCGCGGATCGGTTGCATTTCAGGGAGTTGTTCTCAGATGGATGCTCCATCATGAGATGCAACAACTACCCATCTTGCCAGCAACCGAACCTTACATTGGGGACAGGACCACATTGTGATCCAACATCCATAACCATACTTCACCAAGATCTTGTTGGGGGACTTGATGTTTTTGCAGACAACCAGTGGAAGACGGTTCCACCTCGTCTTGATGCCCTTGTAGTCAACATTGGAGACACCTTCATGGTAGGCCCTATATAAACACTACCACATTCCATTATATTAGTACTGATTTTCCACGCACGTTGTTCTTTTTAACACCATTCATGAACTCGATAATATTTCTGTTTATCTTTTGCCTTTTTCCTTTAATCCTATTTCCTGTCATCACCCTGCAACGACTTATTTACTTGGAGTTTTTTGGGGTTGTACGCATCCAAATAATTTAAGTTGCAGGGAAATATATATATAGGCTGGACATAATCATATATAATTTTTTTTAATCGAATTTTATAATATTATGTAAGATGTTTATACTTATGCGTATATATTATATTAAAAAGGTTAAAAGAAAAAAAAAAACTTTGGAGAACTATGCTTCAACATATGGAGTACTTTTGCAGATATTTCCTTTTTTTTTTTTCTAAAATAAACGAGTGTAATACACTAAATATCTTTTGGTCTATCATATATGATGGGGTCAGTAAAATGGTTATATGTGCATTTGAAAAGGATAATGTAAGGTGTCGATGCTTTATGGAAGAAAAATGAGAGATGACATAAAATATTCGTTAAAATATTTAAACTGTATGATTAATCTTTTTGAAAGGAGAGTACACTGAACTTTAATTAACCACATCCAAAAGGTTGACATTAATTTAAGAATAAAAATATATTAGTCTCGATTTAAATATATTCACTTAATAATTGGAGTAGTTTATTTTTATCCCTTACAAAGATAAAACATGAATATTTTATCGAGCGAAGAATACATTTAAATATTTACACATGTTTGAGGAGATTGGATAAAAAGATTTTGACGAAAGTGCAGGCCAAACAATTGAATATCACAGGCCTGTGCATTTAGAATATTTTTTAATATATAATAAGGGCAGGAATATTACTTGAGCATTAGATATGACGCATGATGCATGATGCATGGTAGGAAAGGAAAGGAAAAAGGTGTATATATGGAAGTAGAGATGAGGAATGATGAAGGTGTTGGTTGTGCAGGCATTATCGAATGGGAGATACAAAAGTTGCGTGCATAGGGCAGTGGTGAACAAGTACAAGGAGAGGAAGTCGTTGGCGTTCTTTCTGTGCCCCAAAGAAGACAAGGTGTTGAGAGCCCCAGATGAAGTTGTTAGCATGGATGGGACGAAACACTATCCAGATTTTACTTGGTCACATTTCCTTCATTTCACGCAAAACCACTACAGAGCAGACCAAGCTACTCTGCCAAACTTCATCAACTGGTTCCTATCTTCCAAAACCACAAACTAGCTACTTTTAGCTAACCTACAAATCCATTCTGTTCTACTACTCTACTTTTTCAACCACCCTCTTCAACACAATCTCCCTTCTAAATTCTCTCTGTAGTTTTCCCACCTACACTCCAAAACTTTTCACTCCCCTTCATCTTTCGTCTACCACCTTTTCCTCCACCTCACATATTATGTAAAATCCTCTTCAATTTTTCTAATATTATTATATTTAAGCTTTGTTTTACGAGTAACCCATTAGTGGTTTCTGTCATTTCATTTTATTAGTCAACAATGTCGTCACCCTGATATATATGGTTTTCATATACTCCTATTTTCATTGTTAGGCTTTGTTTGCTTCTGAAAGAGTAATTTTCTCGTGGAAAGAAAAGCGAATATTTTCTCTACTTTTATCCCATGATTATTTGTAAAGAAAAGAAAAGTTGTTTGAAAAGAATCTTTTTCAACCCATCTTACAAAAAGGAAAAAAAGAAAGAAAGAAATGAGATAAAAACTATGCAAAACTACATAAACAAATGAAATTACAATATAATCCTCATTTCAATCTTTATATATAAACTAACATAAATCGATTATATATAACACAATCAATTATGTATAACAGTATACATATTATAATATATAATAACTGTTACAACATTATATATATTAATTGTATAACAATAAATTAATAATATTAATACTAAAAAAATAGTGATATAAATAACAATTAAAGTAACTTCATAAAATAATAATAATTACTATTATTATAATAGGTTGTATGTTTGATATTAATTATGTGTCGAATTTTTACACTAATTTCATATATAAAAAATGTCGATCGTAAAATTTGATATGAACAATTAAAAAAGACTTGGTATCATGTTATAAAGATTGATATGATTGTTTGAGGTGGAAGGAAGTTCTAAGAAAAAGGTATGATTAATGTAGCATATAAGGAATGGTGTCGGCCATGAACATGAGATATTGTATATAGTGCATAAGATACTCTCGGCCAAAAATATGAGGCAGAGCAGAAAAGCAAGTGGAAATAGTCCATTTTGAATACTCTACACGACAGGCGTGTTGATTGTCATCTTCTACAAATTTGTTTAATTGAATGGATGCCCTGTGATAAATGTTTGGCCCATGATGTCTTTTGAATGGTTTGAAAGGAAACTTGATAAGAAACACCGTGAAGCAGTTCCAAATCCAGTGGGTAAGAAGCAGTAAGAGTTTAAAGTGGAGATAAAAAAATTACCCTGAAGCAGATATGATATCAGACATCACAGTGTACGTATAATTTTGTTAGAAATGATTTCTAGCCTATTTTGGCGTGAGAACAGTATTCCATTATACGCCAAAAGAGTTTGTCATCAATCTGAAAACACAAACTGCAAGCAGACACTTTGTGCTGCCAATCTCAAACCTTTTTCCGTACTTTTTACCTTTTTTATTTATGAACTCAAAGAATAACGGGACGGGGTAGGCGCAATGCTGATTGATTGAAACATCCATGGATTACGTACACACATCACACATTCTTCTAAAGAACTTCTTACTCTACTCTACTCTACTCCACATTTTTTTTCCAACATCTTTTGTTTTCTTTCCTTTTAGCTCTCTCTTTTTTACATGGTCACGTTTAATGATGTTTTCCTTTTATTTCCTAATTAACCATACCACTTGTCTCATGAAGAAAAATGAAATTGTTTATTTTTATATAACCCTTTTTTAAATATAAATTTAAGTGTTTAAATTATTCCTCATACTTGATATAACTAAATGGAAGATCATACATGATAAAACATTTAGCAATTACACATCTCATGTATTAAGCTAAATGAACTAACCCATTAGCTTGCGAGTTTCAACCTTAACCTATATAGACATCTAGTCAAAAAGAATTGGACTAGAAAAATGTATTTATATTTAGGTTACTTCTTTTAATCTTTACCTAAATCACAAGTCCTGAAGACTGGTCAGCCAAACCAAAACCCATTTTCAAGCTCTATCTATATCAAAAGTAAAGATAATGAAATATCATAAAATGTGCTTGTTCTTTGCCATTTTTACTTCCTGTATTTCTTTTTCATCACATCTTATATTATTATTAGTGCACGCATAAAAGTTCTATCTATTTTATATGCATTTTATACTTTAATTGATACATTTATTTATTAAATATTTTGTTACCCACTTTAAGTTTTTGTCTTTAAAAGTGAGAAATATAAGTTGATTTATGTTGGAATAAATACATTATTGTTAATTGGTTAATTTTCTTCTTCTTCTTCTTATGTCTTTCTTCCGTCTTCCCAAAAGCTATAACTTTTTTCAAAGACAAACAATAAATCTCAGCAATTGTTTACATGAACGGCAAAGTTTGTCAGTAACGATATACACAGTCTGATTTCTCACTTTCACGTAAAAAAGAAATTTAGGAAAAGTTAATATATATATATATATATATATATATATATATATATATATATTATTTATAATTATAAAAATAATTGAAGAATTTTATAAGCGATATTAATTTAATTTTATAAATTTCATTATCTTATTTATGATTATATGATACGAAGATAAAAAATAAAATTTTAATTATAAACTTAATTTAGTTTAAATTTTCTGAAAAATTTAAATATTTTTCAATTCAGTTCTTATTAAAAAAATTTGTTTTATTGACTACTCAATTTTAACATTTTCAATTAAGTCACTACCATTTAATTTGATAGTCACTAGGATGAAATGTTATTATACTTACATGTCTCCATACGAGAAAAATAAATAAATATTAAATTAAGTTTTATATTCTTTATAAATTTCAGTATTTTCAATTGAATCGAGTTACTGACATTTGTCATTAGTTGTAGTGATATTACAATTTCATTTGATAGGTATGAAGAAGAATGTTAGGAAATTAAATAATAAAATAAATATGATTAAATATATTTTTTAGTTCTAGAACTTTAATACAAAGTTGATGTTTCTAAAATTGAAGTCCAAACCAAGAAAAATTATAAAAAAAGACAAAGGAATAGGCTTTGGTTATGAAAAACAACCCAAGTCTATTCAACTATATATATGCTTCGATTTTAAAACCTAACTTAAGTCTATTACGATATTTGAAAAAAAAAATCATTTTGTAACTCCCAGGTGAACTAGAAACATGCAATATATATTTTCATGCTTTTATGATACATATACAAAATGAAATAAATGAAACATATTATCATATCATTTTTAGGGTTCAAAACAGGAAAATGCAAATATGGAAACATAATCTTGAATAAGAACCGAGTCCAATAACAATGGTTTGAACTTAAACAAATGATAAATATAGCGATGAGAACCTGCAAATGAAGGAACCTACGGATGAAGAAACCAAATGATGGAGAGGAAGCAATAAGAGAAAACAAGAAGAGAAATCGTGAGAAAAGAGAAAACATGGAAACAAATGGCATAATGTTGTAGTAGAGAAGTAGCTTTTATAAAAATTTGACCCCAAGGAGAAAAATATGCTTTAGTTCGTCGTAGATCCGAAGGATACAATTGTACAAATATTTTCAAAAATGCTACAAAGTTTTGCAAGGTTTAGTTTTTCTTGAAAGTGAAGTTTATTAGACAATTTTAAATGCGTCTTTTACACTAGTGTGTGTCCAATGCATTTCCAACTACATTGAAACTAGAAAGTGTCAAATGGTGGAAATACTAAAAGATTAACATAAAACTTATTTGATAGTAAACAAAATTTAACATATTTGGGTTAAAAAGACTATATCTATTATTTTTAAAGATTAAGGTTGAGATATATCAAAATTTTGAATAGAAACTTTGAATGTCGCGTGAAAATTTAGGAACTAAAAATATATATAACAAAATAAATAATGTTCCAAAATCTTAATTATCTTTATTAAGTATTATTATTTTGTGTCTTTATGTGATTGATTTGATTCTTGTTTTAATATTTAATTTATAAAATAAAATAATGTCCTTCCTTTAAAAAAAAACGATAAGAAAGATTTAAAAGCTTCATTTTTCTTATGGTTTAAGTTTGTGGTGTTTTATTTACGACTACAATCGAAGGATCATATAATTTCAATTAATGACTAAAGCCTAATTGTAAAATATTTAAATACTTAATAAACAATTTTTTTAATAAGATTCAATTGAAAATATTCAATTTTTTAGGAAATTAAAACTTAACTAAACTATTTTTTTTATTTTTCATGATTAGACACATGCAAAAATTATGATTTTTTGAATGGTGAGCAAAATCATTTTGAGTGGAAGTCAAATTTGCTAGAGACTTCAAAAAATTAATTAAACATTGCTAACATTTCTTAATTGCTTTGCAACATAATTTTTTGTTCTTAATTTCAGTTTGTCGACGGGATGATATTTCATTCTGAATTCAAGGGATGGTGCATACATATATAATAAGTATCTTCTTGGATGAATTTTGACCTCATTTTGATTCCGTACATGGAAATAGGAGAATTAAAATGGAAAAATATATGGAAACAGAGAAGCAGCAGAGGCCATGTATACCCTTAGGAAGGACCCTATAGAGGAAAGGATGAGAACACGACTACGGACAAACACCAGCAAAGTTTTGATAGTTTATCAGATGGATGATAACGAAAGACAAATCACTGTCCTTTTTTTTCTTAGGGTTCTTGTTTCGATGGCTTTCAATGGGGCTTGGTAGGTAGGGGACTCCCTCACCTGAAGGCCACCCCTTTTTAACAACAATACATAAAACATCATACTTCCATGGACCACTTTTTAGATGCAATTACATGTACAATAATTGTAAGCAAAAGACAAAAAGTGACATCACTAATTGAGGGATATCATGCCTTTTCCAACATGACCCATAGCTTGTACAAATTAGTGGGGTCAAAGATCTTTGTTACGCTTTCAACAAAAACTCATGCAATATATATTATGACTCTGATGGATCATGGTTTCAACTGTGAAGGCTAAGGATCAATGTAAGTCACCTGTGTGATTAATCAATGTTTCCGATGTTGTCGTCAACAGTGTAAGCCATTGTGTTTTGTGAGTTGAACCACCTCGTTAAAGTACAAATTTTGTTGTATAACTTCCAAACTCCTAATTCTTAACAACATCTTGCTTAATCAATGGTTTTGCCTCAAATCCTTACAAGTCTTTTCAACATGTTTGGAGATCATTAAATTGTATATTGTCACATTTCCTTAATACTTTTTCTTTTTTTACTGATATTAACATATTTCTAGACCCACATATTTTGTCGCTAAAATCGATATTATTCTGTGCATGTCATGTAATATTGCACAGAAGTAAAGAGGTTTTACATGCTTTTATTCTTTGATTTAGGAACAGTAAATGTGGATTTATTTCAATTAATCCATTCTACAGTAGAAAAAGAAAACCATAAAATTTGTAAATATTCAACACAGGTCGTACAATGTTGTGTGCGGGTGTCATATGGCAGGAGACAATAAAAGGATCATAGATTTGGATACTGTGGATTAGATTTGTTTAATAAACAGTCCAATCCGTACTGTATTTAATTTTAAAACAAACTCAGTTTTGTTAGTACTAATTTAGCTTTAAACCAGTTCGGTTAGATTCAACGTTAAAACAGTTCTGGTTGAACTGATTTTTTTTGGCACAACCCTAGCTAAAATCATCTTGATAACAAAGGCCTGACATGGAATCTAAGGTAACGAAGACCACCAAGCAAGTAAAATCACCAAAAAAAAGAACCAAAAGTTAAAAACAAAGCAACATAAAACATATAACTAACACGAAACTCAATGAAATCAAAAACCACTGCAATCAAGACCTGCAAGTTAGAGAAATTTTTTATCAGTAAAATAGAGTACAAGTTAGTATGCATAGGCTCAGAATCATAATATTTATAAACACTCTCAGTTAGGGTTTCAAACTCTCATGTTCCACCGTTCTATTAGGAAACTTGCTCAACGTCTATTTACCATCGAGTTCTGTCATTTCTATTAGGGAGTTTTGTAACTCGGACATGACAAAGTTGAAAACAGGAGCATAATGGTTAAAACTTTAAAACAAATAACTAAATAAGAGAAAAGCCGAGGTGGTGAATATCCACTCTTTCAAAACCCTACACTGTAGCCCGAGGATAAAAAAGGAAGACGACACCGTTGGCTGGGCCAAGAGAAGGGCAAAGATCTACGGGAGCTGCACGAAGAGACGAAGGTACCAGAAATCTTTGGGAAAATGAACATGAAAATTTAAGAGAAGAAAAAAAAAAAAATATATATATATATATATATATATATATATATATATATATATTAATGTTATACTTTAAACTAATTACATTATACATAATTTGTCATTAATCAACGCCGCAAATGAAATTTACTAATAGAGTATAAAGAAAGAATGCAGATTGAAACTATTATGAGAATGGATGGTTTTTTCAGAATGATCAAATTGGTTAGAAATTTAATTTAATTAATCTTTCTATCTATTCCAACTAGGGTTAAGCTTAGCATCCATAGTTAATATATGTACTTCACTTCACCATTCATTAATCAATTTTTTTCTCTTTAGGTAAAAACTCTAGTCACTAATTAATCTTGCTTGGAATATCTTTTTATCAGTTTCTAATTCTTTTTTCTTTCTCTAAAGAGGTTTCACTTTCTCAGAGAGGACACATCAATCATTAAATACTTTGAATATAATCAAATGGTTAAAATGATTTTAATATAAACTTTGTTATAAGAAATAAACATAATAGAGACAAATATAATTTTCTACTCTAACATATTAGAATTGATTTTTTTTTTCTAAAAACACGAAAATACTGAGAGAGACTATTTTAATATCTGAATTCCTTCTATAAGAGTGATTAGAATTCAAAGACAGAAGATAATAGAAACACACGTTTCCGTGTTTGTATTACGCCTCTGAAATGCAATTTTGTTTTTTCATTTTGTCTCTGGGTATTAAAATTTATCTAAGTTTCTGTCTCTGATTAAGACACAAATATTGTGGTCTTTATATTTCGTTTTTGAAACATAATTTTCTAGTAGTGTGATATAATATCTTTTATGTTTGCTTAATTTTAAGAAAGTGACAAATTTTCCAAACCTTATTCAGAACCTGCATTGAACAATTTTGAAGAAAAAAGAAGAAGAAAACATAGCATTGAAGGTTGGAAGAATGTAGATATATGTTCACATGCAAGGTGGGTCAGATGCAAAGGTGAGGAGCTGTGATTTTTTGTTGTATGTGATTATTGGGTGGAATCAAAATGGTTATGGGGTAAGTTTTCTTTAGTTGTAATTTTGTTCGACCAAATCAACCACATATTTTTCATGGATAGAATGCTGCTAATGATTCATGAAGTTCAGGCAAATGACACATTTTATGCCCAATACAAAATCAGATTCGGTGGTTGTGTTTGAATATACAGAGATATAATGATAGAATTTTGTAGAACAATATTAAAGTAATTCAATTATTATATCTACTGTCAAACTCTTGTTCTAGAAATTTATTTAGAGATTAGGAGATTGTGTGTTCATAAATTTGTTTGATGGATGATAATTTGTAATTCCTATAACAAGCAAACACTCCTCAATGGTATATATTGACTCAATTTATCATTAGTTCAATCTTATCATAATTTCATTTAAATATTCGTATACTTAATAATAGAATAATAATTATTATATCTCAAATTATCAAATAATAACAAAACACAATATATTAATTATTAATTAATACTAATCTATAATTAATTTAATATTTAAAACAGCCAGATACATTGTATAATAGTTCATTTGTATGGACTTTGAACCTACATCAAAATCCAAGAGAAACCTTGAGAAAAGTAGGGTTGGTAGAGAACAAGGGAAGGGAAAGTCAAGAATTATGTGGGTAAATTTGATATGTTTCACGTGTCACGTACGACCACTTTTCTTACACAAAATAATATATATATATATATATATATATATATATATATATATATATATATATATATATATATATATTTATTTTTTTTTTTTTTATTTATCAGGAATAAGATTGATAGAGTTGTCTAAATATATCAAGTCACTAAATATTAACTAAATTTAAATATAAAAATAATTAGTTATTATATTAATAAAATTAAAAATTATTAATATTTAAAAAAGTTTATATTATTATTAAAAAATTATAATTAAATTGTGAATTAGAATCAAAATTGATTTTTAACTACCAAAACTTTAGCTGATTAATCCAAAATTAAAATATAATTTAAAAATAGAGGGTAATCAGAATCAATAATAATAAATAACTAAAAATTTATAAATAATGTTAAAGATAAATTTATTCTAATTTTCAAATTAATTATAACTTTTTATTAATCATACAAACTATTTTATATACAAATTCTGATAATGAACTAATTATACAAAGTCCATTAGAAGGTTCATTCAACCTAGAAGTTCCCAGTTTACATTTTTAACCTAGTTTGTGAGTTGGATTTTTTTGTAATCTAGAAATCTTTTCTATTATTGTAAAGGACATGTGTCACTTTTTGTTGAAATCATCCAATATAAAATCAGCTTTCTGAATAAAATGACGGAAAGAAATATTTTGAATTTGCTCATTATCTTTTATTGTTTTATTGTGTTCTTCCCAGAGTAAAGAGCATATCAAATTTAATTTATGAAACGGTCTCAACTTTAATCTATTAAATGACTAATTATTTATATTCTAAATTTGATTTCTATATTTGATGATGTAATGAAACTATACGCAAACAATTCAATGGCTTTGATTCAAGTTGAATTAAAAAAAAATTCTTTATATATTTGGAATTACCATTTACAAATATTATTATAATATATATATATATATATATATATATATGTATATATATATATATATTTTGAGGATCTCAGCTAGATCAAAACATAAAAGAAAGAAATTTGATCAAAAATCACTTGACTATAGT
>Ga0214542_1009254_pt1 | contig 15491 bp, 12 predicted proteins | sample CNSS1metaG_FD_160096 | JGI IMG/M metagenome (GOLD analysis project Ga0214542, IMG submission 160096) | Root nodule microbial communities from cowpea collected in UCLA plant growth center, Los Angeles, California, USA - CNSS1 | ecosystem: Host-associated > Plants > Roots > Nodule | place: USA... | reverse complement strand
TAATAATAATAATAATAATCACCGTCAAAATAAAAATAAAAATAATAAGACGAAGATGAAAATTGATAAAGTTAAATAATTCTTATCACAAGAGGAAGAATATAAGGTAAAATTATAATTTGAGAAAGGATTAGAAAGAGCCTGGATTGAGACACGCATAACACTGTCGTTATAGAGAAAAAGCTTCCACTAGTCCTCAATTGGTTGGAGCATCGTGCTGATAACGTGTTATGAAATAAAGCGAATAACATAAAGAATGACTGACAGATAATAGAGAAGAGAAGAAACAAGAGAGAATAGAGAATGAGAGAATATGGAAAGCAACTCATGAGTGTATTATTATTGATAGGAAGAGTCCTATTTATAGATACAATAGATAATCCCTAAAGGAAACAAATCAACTTAGTTAATACAAATATTTACCATAAAGAGTAATCATATGAGTAAATATATCAAATCAATGGACAATCATTATTTCATAACACTTTTTTGATGGAGACATTTTAAAGAAAGATAAAAAAAAAAACATCTTCCACTAATAAATATCTACAAAATAAAAAGGGTGGAAAAAAAATTGCAACTAGTTGAATAAAAACGAAAACATGTAACTTGTTAAAGAAGTTATATTTCATTGGCCCAAACCATGGAGGTTTAAATATTGTAATTTAATTAAATTTTTTAAAGACGGCGGATATATTCGATAAAAGAGGCGTCCTATTTAAGTTAACCAAATTATTATAAATGACAAAACTAGATTTTCGGATATTTAATACAATTGAATTCACAACGTCAAAATTATAAACCACTCGTTAAACAAAAATAATTTCGTATCGATAAATCGAGTGTTGGATAGGTCCAAAAATCATTTTTATTTTTATTTTTAACTTTTAGTAGGACATAATAAATTATCAAGCAAGAAAATAAAATATTTTTTTGGTACTTTTTTAAAATTGTAAACCCCTTTTTATTCTTGTGTCTTTATTGAGAAAAGTTAAACTAAACAAAAAGGGTTTTCAACTAAATTTTAGGTTCTCAAAATTATAATTAGATTTTCCCGTTAAGAATCACGATTCAACGCATTTATTAGAGTCAGCCTAACATAAGAGTTGAGATAAAAAAAAAAATAGAGGCAATTTTTGTGAGGTTTATTTCATAAAATAATAATATCAGTTTTAATTCATATTTGAGGAAAATTAATGTGAAAATATCCGGCCAAGAGGATAAGTGGGCCTGAAACATGGGCTAAGAAGATGCTTTATCTAACCTCAATAATAGAGAAACACGTGTGGACATCGCATTGGTTACATCGTTTACAATAATCTGGGAAGCGTGCATAAAGATTCCCCCAAAGATCAACATATCCATTGCTCTTTCTCAGCTTTTTCTTCTTCCAATGGCTACTCCCTCACTCTTCTTCCTCTTCAGTCTCCTCCTTTTCTCCGCCACCTTAGCCATCGCCGAACGGATCGACGGTGAAGATGACCTTCTGATCCGTCAAGTGGTGCCGGACGCGGAGGAGCACCTGCTCAACGCCGAGCACCACTTCTCCGCCTTCAAGGCGAAGTTCGGCAGGACCTACGCCACGCAGGAGGAGCACGACCACCGCTTCCGCATCTTCAAGAATAACTTGCTCCGAGCGAAGTCGCACCAGAAGCTTGATCCCTCCGCCGTCCACGGCGTCACGAAGTTCTCCGATCTCACTCCGGCGGAGTTTCGCCGCCAGTTTCTGGGTTTGAAGCCGCTTCGTCTTCCCTCCGACGCTCAGAAGGCTCCGATCCTGCCGACCAACGACCTCCCTAGCGATTTCGATTGGCGCGACCATGGAGCCGTTACTGGCGTCAAGAATCAAGGTTCTTGCGGATCGTGTTGGTCGTTTAGCGCCGTGGGAGCGCTGGAAGGTGCTCATTTTCTTTCGACCGGTGAGCTCGTGAGCCTCAGCGAGCAACAACTCGTGGATTGTGATCATGAGGTTAGTCTTTTATATTTATAGAAAGTATTGTCTCTTCCTTTTGCTAATATGTCCTTCATGCACTTGCATATCACTTGATTTGATCGAAGTTGTGATATATTGAAACATGATGCTCCGATCAGTGGAATCTTTTTTGAGAATTTGATAGATAGGTAGATGCTAAAAAGTAAAAATAACCACCTCTGTGAACTGGTTTGGGTTTTGCAAAAGCAGCGTGCATTAATTTTTTGCCTACAACTTTCTTAGTGTGACCCGGAAGAGCGTGGAGCATGTGACTCTGGTTGTAACGGTGGATTGATGACCACTGCATTCGAGTACTCAATGAAGGCTGGTGGACTAATGCAAGAAAAGGACTATCCTTACACCGGAAGAGACCGTGGCCCCTGCAAATTTGATAAGAGCAAAATCGCAGCATCTGTAGCTAATTTCAGCGTTGTTTCCCTTGACGAAGAACAAATTGCTGCTAATCTGGTGAAGAATGGTCCTCTTGCAGGTATGTTAGATCGTCCCCCAAAGAATCAGATATGTTGAATTGTTGATTAGGAAACACTGACTTTTGCTTTTCGTGGTACAGTTGGTATCAATGCAGTTTTTATGCAGACATATATTGGTGGCGTCTCATGCCCATACATCTGCGGCAAGCACCTGGATCATGGAGTTCTTCTGGTAGGCTATGGTGCTGGTGCTTATGCTCCAATTCGGTTTAAGGAAAAGCCTTTCTGGATCATAAAGAATTCATGGGGGGAGAGCTGGGGAGAAAACGGATATTACAAGATATGTCGAGGTCACAATGTATGTGGGGTGGACTCCATGGTCTCAACTGTAGCTGCTATACATATACAGAGTTCTAACAACTAAATATGGATGCCTAAACGTCGTAGCAGGCACCAGTATAGTGCGTATGTAAATAATTTGGATGATGTAATGTTATGAAGGAGGAAACTACTAAGACCATGTTTATGATTTACTTTATTCTGCAACTCTCTGTGCTAGCTTGTCTAGCTTCAAAATATTACCCACTGTAATCGATAGTTATTGCATGTAACCTGAATGTAATGAATTTGTGTCCCCATTATTAAGGTTGCCACATTACAGTAATTTGACATGTTAATGTGGTCTGGAAACAGCAAGAATTAACGGATCAAAACAATTCCTGGAAATAATTGTCTTTCTTTAAGCAAGGAAGATAGATTTTCCATTGCGCAGGGCCAGATTTTAAGCATGTAGGATAGTTTCACATACACGACAAGTTAGCTGTCGTGTTTCTATCTGGAAGGAAATCATCTAGCATTTCTAAACTTACACCTCATCCTCATCATGTTAATCAAAACGGGAAGAACTTGTAGCCATCTACCTTCGTAGAATTTGTTCTGGAACTCCACCAGTGAAGTCTCAAAGCAAGCAAGGAAGTACTTAGAGTTTCCATTATTAGTAAAACACCAACAGTGGCACATATAAAAACAAAAATGCCGACAACGAGAATAAAAGTGTTGTTATACCTTCTTTAATGGCCCGCCACTTTTCTATAACACAATTAAAGAACTTACCCCCAGGCCGGAAGCAGAACTTCGTCATAGAAAACACTCTACAGTTCGGAATAAGCTAAGCTGAACAAGACCAAAATAAAAGGAAAGAATTATAATGAAAGGATATGATTTATTTAAAGTAGAACGGTTTACAATAAAGGGTTGAACTAAAAGTGGCCTAAATGTTGAGGAATGCACTAAATCTTTCTGATTAATTAACCAAACAAGTGTTCCCCTTTCCCACAAACACCATCTTTTAGAAACAATTGAAGCATTGTCGGGTAATAAACAAATAAGTATCTTCAAAAGAAAATTCGAACATTAATTCGCCCACCATGTTATAATCTCTTCTGATAGATTCAACTTTCATCTAAAAAGTGTTATTGCCTTTTATTACATTTCCAGTAATTTTCTTACCTGATGAAACTTTTTCTATTTCTACAGGACACCAATTTATCTAAAATAAAAAAATTATGACATTTTGACAAACTTTTTTTTTACGATTTAATTTTCAATACATATCAAATATTTTTCTTCTCTTTCTAAGTCACGTTAAACTTTTCTTTCATCCGTTAAAATATCACAACGCATACGTTTCTTAGCAAAACTTTGTCCAAAAAATAATTTTCCAAAATAAAATGGTATGAAAATCTTGTAGAACAAGTAGGTGCAACTAATGCGTGGACGACAATAAAACCGTATCAGTTTTTGCCATTTAACTACCCCCACTAGAATTTCCAAGCAACCAACCCTTGAAATGACAGAAAAGGGGCCGGATCCCGAAACTTGCTTATACAATAAAAAGGACAAGAAATTAGTGTCGACTGTCGAGGTTTCTTCATCAAAGCTAATGATAACTTTGCTATCAAATCAATAGCACATACATGTGGACCTAACCAAGATATGTGTGGGTTTTACTGTCTTTTATGGTTTCTTCCATGATACAGTACCTACATTTGCTAAATTAGCAACTGGTCAACCATAAATGGTTCAATCCAATCTAACCGAGGGGCGATGCATTCAATTCACGAAGTCAATAGCCTGGGGTACAATCATAAGATGATGGTTTCGTATGCACTCCTTTAAAAACCAAGTAATTTTCAGAGGTTTCTTCCATTCTTAAGACGTTATCAGAGGATTCCAAAGCTCATTGGACTTTCATTCAAAGTTCTTGCCATCCACGAGTTGCAAGTTCATCAAAAAGCCAAATTCCATGTCCATGTTGAATTTTGACTAATTCTAACAAAATTTTACAGACGAGAATCGAAGGCTTTCAACAACCTACCTGAGGGCCCGCAAACGTAGATAAGAAGCTGTATTAGACACGCGGCTCCATGCACAAATTTGATTATATGTATAAGTTGGTGAACCAAAACCTCGCCGAAGTCAAACTCATCATGGTCACGGGGCACACTATGTGACTCTGATTCGACCTTGATGCCTTTGAGGAAGAAAGGTAGTAAAAATTAGAATGTGATTTAATAAAAATGATAAGGAAAAAAATAAAATCGTAGTTTTGAGTGTACTTCTTGATGTTGCTTCTTCAGGAGAAACGGCTTCAGTGCTAGCATCCATGGTACGAAAAACATGTGTCAAAAGTAGTAAGACAAGCTAACATCAATGAAACAGTGTACAGTTCATATTGAGAAGAGTTTCATCATCGTAATAATATAGGGTGCAAGTTTCTGTCGTTATTAACAACATTGAACAAACTGATATAGAAGCATAAAATAAAATAGGAGGAAACATTCGGATTGAATACAAAAAATCCATGACTTTGAGTGAAGTACCTGACTGGAAAATTGTTTCTCTCTGATTACGAGATACAAAGCCGTGACCCTAGTCACCGAACATTACAGAAAAAAAAAAGGAATGGAAACGTGATAATTGGGTATACACCAGGATTTGCTTCGTGGTACTTGACGACTCTGTCAAGAAATAACGATTAATTTAGTTTCAGTTTGATTATCAATAAATCAAGAAGCAAGAAAGAATCGGTTATTGGACTTTGATGACTTGATTACTGTGGCCAAAACACTTCAGCAATATTAGATATTAATAGAACGGCTAGCCAGACACACTCTAAAAGAAACCACAAATCCTAATATCTGTAAGAATTGGAAAACTGTATCTTGGGATGTTGGCCAAAAGAGTAGATTATCTTATGCCAGTCCCCAGTTTTTCAGAAAGTATGCTCTACTATAAATTTAATATACATGATACATCACTGGAGTATGAAAATGTTGGGTTAATATGAGAATTTATAAATACGATATAAATTTCAATCTAATCCCAATTTTTTTTTTTTGCATAATTTACGGGCCTAAGATTAATTTCTTACTTATATAGGCCATAGCTGTCAACATATCCTGACAATAGAGAGATAAAATACACTATTTCTATGTTGACCTACGAAAAACAAATCAATGTAGAATATGATAAATCTATAATTTAGCACCACAAGAGATCCATGGCAAGGAAAACAAAGAGGAATTGAGACTTGATAGAGAATGAAGAAGAAAGGAAAATTTCGTGGAAGTAGAGCAAGCTAAGCATGCATGGGAAGGAATAGAATAAATAGTTGGACGGGTAAAGTAATTTTTTTGTTTTACTTCTTATTTTGTTACTGGGGTTTGCGAATCTTCACCAGAGTTTCATTTTAATTTTGGGTGGCAGCGCATTTTGGGGGACTCATAACTCAATTATAAAGATAGGGGATAATCTCTTTATTTTAAGATGTAAGTGATAGTATACCATATATATGTTAATTATGAATTTACAATGTCTTGAAAAGTTACCACAATTATTATGTATAACCTATATAATTATCACATGAAGTACAAGTTTGTGGAGAACTCAACTTGATATGTGTGGTTCTAACACTTTTATTGGGTTTAGTTTGGACATATGTGTGGGTATGTTACAGAGATCAAGTTTTAATTGACAAAAATATTTCTAAAAATCATTGATGGATTAAAATTTCTTTTTTGTATAGATTATGTCTCAAAAATTTATATTAATCCACAGCTATTTTATGATCTGTACTGGTTACATTCCAAGAATAAAAAGTGACAAACTGTGGCTGCTAACAAGCCACCAAGTATGACAGAAGCTAATATTGTAGTGATTTCCCTTTCTATATTTATTCTCAGTCATAACAAAACAAACAAACAAACAAATAAAGTTAGAGCGACCAAGAGGACCCGTATAATATACGCCATCACATTGGATTAAAATTATTGCATCTTTAGGCATGATTCTTTATGATTGAAAGTGCAAGTCAAATCATAATTACCTGATAGGGATTTTTTATCAATAAGAGGAGAATGAAATTTGAAACGCTCATGCTGAGGGCTACATAAAGCGCCCATAGGCATCTACTATTTCTTGAAAAGAAGAAGTGAATTGTTTGTGCAAAAATAGGTAGGCTGCGATTCCTTTGTCCCTAAAACCTGAAATATCGCCTCAACAACTGCTGCAATACTTTGTGAATCTGTCAAGTATTGAATAAATCAATTAGCTATGCCATCCAGTAAAAACGGCATTACATGTATGCTTCAGCTCAACTCAAATTAAATCACAATTCAAGGACAGACCTGGTTTGTCGCATTCATACTAAGTATATTTAGAGTGTGATAGATGGATTTTTTCCTTCTTAAACAATAAGTTAAAATTGAAGAAAGGAAAAGTTAGCATTGGAATGAACATTAATTGCAGAAGCTTAGCAATAAAGCTGAAAAGGAAAACATGAAAAAAGATGAAATACTTTATCTAAAATAAAACAAAACTGAAGGCTCCACTGCTCATAAGTGATATCCAATTGTTTGCAAGCAATCCTGCATTTATGGAGTCTTCAATTCTGCAGGTCTTCCTGAAACCGATCAAGGTCGTAATAATCAGTAATTAGTTTCTACACATCTAATTGAAAGATGTTAAAGACTTCAATTTAAGAATTTAAAGTAAACTTTTCCCCTGACAAAAGATCAATAACAGAATGTTCAACCACAGCCTATTTGAGAAACACGTTTCCCCCAGTAGCACGAAATAGAATTTTTTCGAATGTAACTGATTTTTCCCTGGAAACAAGTCCACTGATAAACCCCAGCTTAATTTGCTTTGTTGTTGTCTCCTCCTGAGCATAAATTTTCTTAGCATCAGAAAGAGAGCAAAACTCTAAAGTAACAAATAGAAACTACAAAGCTGCAGCTAACTTTTTCCAATAATAATGGGCTGTCAATAGATCTTTCAACAGTTATCTGGAATTCAAGTTTTTTCTGTGTGCTACAGCATTAATTTTTTGCTGAATAGAAAAATTCGCCAACCTGAAATGATATACCAGAAAAGCATTACTTTGACCTCTGCTTTCTTATCCAATCAAGGAGAGAAAAGAAAAGACCAAGCTCAATGATCATATGCATGCAACAAGCCCGAGAAAAAGTTTGCTTCTGTACTAACAGTATGTATTGTACATACTTCTATTTAAAGTTTAAACATAAGAAAGATGAAAAGCAGGGTTAACCTAATTAGAAGCGATTATAGAATTTGTGGCAGTGAAGAACTTAGCAAACCATACCTTCTTTTGAACAAGTTTATATACTCTGATGCCTCATTGTAAGCGTGTTTCAATTTCTCATTGTTTGCGTTAATCTGAAGGAGATCAGGTTGAAGTTCTTCATGTTTAACCAAGACACAAACAAAAAAAAAAAAGTTCACCAGATACTGCGTTCTTGAACAGAAGAACCCGTGACAAAATTTTCAGAGCATGTAACCCCTTTTGAGATATTTCAACTTCAATTTGAGCACATGTCGAATTAGTTCAACAATTCAAAATTAGTTTTATCCAAATCCATTCCATCGTACTTTAATTTAATACAAACAAGTACTAAGATGACCTAGTCATATTTACTTGAAGGAATTCTCCAATGTGCTTAAGATAGCAATAATAGAATTCAATTTTCCATTACATATTTACAATAACATGAATGGTGGTCGTGTTTTCAACAAAATGTGAATACTGTAAAATTGCTTACAATCAACTAACGATAAAAACAATTCCAATAAGACCATTCACACAATGCAAGGACACCAAAATATTATGCAGTTTATCCAAATCTCATGGCATTAGAGTTTCAACCTCTTCAATAACACACGTATGACTCTTATTTATATTTTTATTTTTTTAAATGCAACCAGAACGCAAACACAGACAGGGATTTGATATGCACCTGAGAGGCATAAGTTTGATGGAATGGATTTTTATCTACATTTAGCGGACGAATAAACTTAAATAAATAGTTACCAATGTAAGAAATATTCAGAGAGATGAAGGCATGAAAACACAACTGAAAAAAGTGAATCAGAGCAACAACAGTCGTAGCAATGTAGGTTTCAAAATTCAGTGTAAAAGAATCTAAAACAAGAGCAATGAAATTGAAGAGGAGTCGCACGTTTTAGAATTAAAGGCTGAGAACGCTGAGTAAGAACTGGATGATAAGCTGATTCGATTGGAATGATCAATTGAACCATTTGCGTAGGTTCTGACTGTAGCATATCCATCCTTGGAGAAAACGACATTGATTCACCGTTAGGACTTCTAAAAATGCACAAACACAAAATAAATTAACCAAACTGTGAGGCAAATGCTCTTGTTCTACAGAAAAAGAGTTCATTGGTAAATCAAATCTTGCCCCTATTTCCATCTCTCGGTTTCTAATGTTTTCTCACCTTCCCGCGCATACAAATAATATATATATATTTCGTACTATTCTTTTTTTTTTTTTCACGTCAGTTTTTTAACTTTTGTTTTGCATTTAAGGATTAAAAAAACACAATAAGAAAATGACACATATCTAAAAGAATGTTTTTTTTTCGTAAAAATTATCATTAAATAACCCCTTCCCATCAACTCAAAATTATGAATTAATTAAATTCCTACTTATTGAAAGGAATAGTATTATTTAACTTAATATATAACACTAGAGTAATCTACAACAACGATCACAAAATTCTTTAAATTAAAACTGTAGAATTGAGATTGCCTAACTTGACCTGAATTTTATATAAATTATAAATGTCATGATTCAACACGTTACTCACATAGTTGTAAATTAAATATCTATTTAAATTTGAAATAATATATATATATATATATATATATATATGAGATTTTTTTTTAATTAAATTTAATTTTATCCTTTAAATAAATATTAAATATCTTTGAATCTTAAAGTTAAATGTTTCAAAATTATTTTGATTATCGAATTTTAAATAAAGGTCAAATTTCGTGTTAAAGAATAATATTTGAGTAAGCAACTCAAAGTTTAATCTCCAATACAGTTTGCTATGTCAGAAAAGTTAAGTTAGTATGATCACATTTATCTATTCATTCTTCAAATTTAAATCCAAACTCTCAAAATTTTACAAAGTGAAATTTTAATTTCATGTTAAAGTTTGATAATTAAAAACATATTTAACTTATTTAATAATATTTTTTATAAATTATAATAATTATTTTATCAATTTTATCCTTTAAATGATATTTTCAAAATATAATTATGTTTAATTTGATCAATTTTTAAATTTTGTTATTTTAAAATAAAATAACTATATTTATAATAAAAAATACCCACAAAATTAGAATAAAAATCTACAATCAAATTGTAAATAGATTTATATTTTTTTAATTATAATTTAATAATAATTTTATTATTTTTATTGTTATAATAAATTAAATAACGTATAGTATATATGTTTCCATTAAAAATATGATTATTGACAGTTTTTAAACTGCTATTTTTGAAGTCCTGTTTGATTTGTCACATTGTCAAAATCGTATTTACTAAGAAAAAAGTATAACTCAAATTTCGTAGCTACTTTTAAGAAAAAAGGAATGAAAGCCAATTTAATAATTTCATATACATAAGTATAACTAAATCGTATTTGAAACAGCAATAGAAAATTAATGTGAATAAAAGTGAATTTGTTCAAAATAGATGCAATGCAATGCTGTATACATGGCACCGCTGTTTTATAAAGAAATTATGAAAAGAACATAGTTAATTAATGTTTAAAACGATGGAGTACATTAAATGTTTAACTATTCATTACAACAAAATAAATTTAGGAACATGGTTAGAATGAAACTATATCTGCACATGAGTGATTAAATAATTTCAAAAAAAAAAAAAAAACTCTCACGTGGGACACATCTAAAAGAAAGTAGCACTGTACTAGAATCTCTCGATCAGTAAATAATGAAGATCCATAACAGTCTTTCTAATGAACTGTCTGATATGAGAATTCTCGTGCACATTAAATTAATATGGGATCAGGGAAATCAATTTCGAGTTGACAATTGTAAGACATGCATGCTACTCCTATCAGATATTTCCACATAACTCTTCCAAGTGAGACAAATTTTCTCAATCTGAACTGATGCATGCTATTAATGATATTTTTTTTTTTTGGAAAAACGGTTATTATCATTTTATAGGAACTAAAAAGTGATTATTTTTTTTTTTTTAAGAATATATATTCAGTACCATTAATATATTTCTTTAAGTCTGATTTGTTACATTGTGAAAGATTTGTTTCATCCATTAGATTTAATCTTATTGATATATTTTTGTTGTGACTGTCATAAATAATGTAAAGAATCCAAATTCCAATGATTTTTTTTGTCATTAATCTTTCTCGAGAAATTTAATTAATCAGTTTTGATGATTTTTCCTTTTTTTGTCTCCATCAATAGAGTTTGAATCTGAAACATTATTTAAGAGATTGAAAGTGAATTCTATTCATACCAACAAAATGAATCTGTATTTAGCAAATAAATATATGTTCTTGAAGCTGTTGGGTGTGAATTAATTAATGTTGGAGCGAAAAATATTAATCCAGACATGCGCTTCCAAATTCCAATGTCCCGAAATGAAGTTCCGAAGTTGGTGCATGCGTAATTTGGGGAAAGAAAGTCGTTGCTGGCATGGTAGATGGAACTATTTATTCTATCAGGACACAGGAATTTGATCGTCTGAAAAAGAAACCATGAAATTCTAATGCTATTACTTGGCACTTGGTTACACAGATTGTCGTCATTTCATTTCAACTAGGCTCCAATTTTTCAATGCTAACAATTTCTATTGTCCTTATTTGATAAGTATTTTCCAAGTGAATGAAAATTTCAAAGTATAGTGTTCATCAATCATCTCCATTTTTTAAAACTAGAAATTCATTAGTATTATCAAATCAATGCTTGAAAAAGCTTAAGAAGTGCTCTTTGAAAGACTTACAACTACAACATAAAGGGACGGACAAATTTCACAGACCCACCCATTCTGACATTACAAAGACCAAGCCTTTTGGACTTATAGTGTTGAGTTGATGAATCATCAATCTTGGTAGACAACAACACATCACATATTTGGACATAATAATTTGCTAACGAGGTTATTGTAATCAATGCAATATCATTGCACATCTTACTTTATATGTGCATGTGTGTCGTGTCCATTGCCCCTTATCAAAGTAATTTATCAGGCTTGAGTTATGTCATTGCGTGATGCTTCAGCGTATGAGTTAACTCGGCAAAAATTAGCGTCTTGTATAGCAATTCTTTTAGCAAAATCGGAATATTTAACGGTTTTATGGGCAACTTTTGTTTTTGTTCGGTTCTCTCTTTCTTTTCTATCGACGCATGTGGCCAACAGAAGTGACTAGACTTAGAGCTACAATTATAGATTTAACTCTTTTTTTCTTTTTCCTGTCTGGATGTTGCTTCAAAAAGCATGTAGTTTTTAGTCAACTCAAGTGATCTTAATATAATCACAGAGATTATCCACAAAATATAAGCAGAAATATCATTTCAAAGTTGATTTTGCCGATATAGATGACGGGATCGAGAATTAAAAGGGTAGAATACAACCATGCAACTTTTATTTCAAACACTTTCTCCACAAGCATGATGAACACTGGTAAAAAGATCAAAGAATTAGAAACTGGAGGGGGAATATGACAAAGAAAAAGATGTTAATAATCTTAGATGAAAGAGAAAGAGAGTGGTATGTCTCAATCAAGTGAAGGTTCTGTAGCACATGTTATGGGCCAGTTATTACAAAACTAGGGAAATTTTTTCTAGAGTTTGTGATTCTCCCTTGTGCACTAAACAAGCAGTCTATTAAAGTATTGTTAGCCCTATCATATGGTATGTACCTTGACCTATTTCATTGGGTACTGTACACACTTATATGCATAAACATACATCACATGCACATACTTTTAGAAGCATTAAACATTATGAGCAAAAGAAGACGTTTGCCAACTCAACTATATGGAAGTCACATCCCTGGATCATGGATGTCTATTTCACTGGATAAATTTTATCGTTTTTCAGAGCTGCAGTTGGAAAATGCTAGTTCTAATTCTCCATACATACAAATATATATATATATATATATATATATATATATATATATATATATATATATATATATATATATATGCAGATTTCGGTCGATTAAGGAGGAAAAAGGTATAGAAAGTGAGCATCCAGTGTTTCGATGAGTAGACTGCTAGAATGCTTAATTGCCAATTAGCTCGCAGTGCATGGGAGAGAAGAAAAGATGCGTGGAAGGTTTCTCCCAATAAATCGTTTAAATAAAAGAAATAAAAAAAATGTAAAAGAGATAAAGAAAAAAAAAAGGCTCTAAAATTCTATGTTAAACCACACACGAAACCTACTTCATTCTATTTCGATCTGGCAAGCGAACGGATAAACGGGAAAAAGTGGCTTCGAGTTCAGCACCAACCAGAAAGCTCATTCAACATTAACCCAGAAAAAGAAAAATACTATAAAGAAATTAGAACATCCAGCAAAACACTACTTAACATAATAATCATAATAATGCACACATATCCAAATGCTGTCGGTGTCAAGCAAAGCACACCACAGTCACGGCAAAACGAAAATGAAAATGAAAATGTATGTGCTCTAGAATTGAAAGGTGACAATGAGTTTAGTTTACCAATAAAATCAAAAATACCGATGAAAATCTGAATTGACATTCGGATAACACAAAACAACTATCCCCGGCCCATTTAATTTCATGCACTAGAATCATTGGCATAATCATTCTTTTAAGAATTATTAACTACTTTTTCCTTCTAGCTAGCTAGCTACTTCAGCTTGCATCAAGTTCAATGGATGTACCGAGGAGCAACCATAACCAATAATTCCAAGCAGACTCAATTAATGACAAAAAATAAGAGAGAAAAAAAGACTCGGTTTCTTCAATTACTGTCCGCATAGATAGAGAAAGAGACGTCTTTAGGACCTTGGGGGTTGGAAGAATTGTGTACCAGACATGAAAGCATTCAGCGGAGCGGGGTAAAGTGAAGGGTCAAACAGGTTGTTTCCACCGGCTGTTGTGGCCGTGGCTGCGGCTGCGGCGGTTATTAAACCAAAATGTCGGGGTTCACCACCGGAGGAACCCTCAGTAACTGCACTGGTGTAAGAACTTTCAGGACCTTGATCGTAGAGAATTCCCTTGAAAACATGCCCTCCGATGTTGACAGAGGTTTGATACGCGCACTGTTCATCCGAAGCGTCCACTGCGCTCACTCTCACACACCGAAACACAGCCGAAGTGCTCACTTCAGATGGGAATTGCCCCAGCTCTAACCCTAAGTACAACCAAATCACACAAATTAATTAAATCAAACAATTAATCATACAAAAAATAAAACTAGACTAATTAATTGTGTGTGTCTCTGTGCCCTCTACTTTTCCGCTATCATCACAGAAGGAAAAAAGGAAAAAAAAAAAAAATCATGGCAACTCTCACATGGATGGAACTCAAATAGTTTCGTCAGTTTTACTTAGAAACAGTGATGGAATATGGAAAAAAGAAGAAAGAGAGAGGGCAGAAAAAACAAGAGCGAAATGTGATGGGTGACCAAGGAGCATCGTTGCATTTTCATTGTTTCAGTCAAATACTGTGGACTAGTTAGGGGTATTTAGTCATAGAATAAAAGACTAGAATCAATGTTACATCGAGATCTCAGTGCATCATCGTCATCATCTGTGTGTAGTAGTGGTAACAGACTGGTTCCAAAAGAGTACATGGTTATCTGAAGAAAGTTACATTTATAGACAGAAGAGAGACAAAATTAATTAAACAATTTAATTTTTTTGATCTGAAGTGAGTATGATAGTGTAATGTGAAAGTTATAACCTGCGATGGGTTGTGGAGCGGAGAGGAGTTGAGTGTCTGTATGGTATCGTTTGGGAATATTGTGTGGACGAAATTGTTGTGGGTTGTGCAAGGCAGCGAGTTGTTGTTGTCGTTCGCGGCGTTTGGCTGCTGGAACCCAAGTGCTCTTAACGTGGGTTTGGCACTGAAACCCTCGGGTCTTACAGCAGGTTCTGCATCTGAGATGTGTACAATCTTTCTTGGCTTGGTTACCACAGTCCTGACAGTTCATGCCGCTGCTTCCTGCACCTCCGGACCTCATGACAGTTAATCCAAATCTCGTAGACTCATCAGACACACAGAGCGAAACCTCCTCCTCGTTCACGCTCGAGCAGTTCCTGCGACTAGGACCCACTCCAAACGCAAAGTAGTTGCTCAGGTTTTGGGGTGCAGCTTGAGCCTGATACGACTCTGGCCATATCTCGAACCCCTTGTTGTAGATCTCCTCGTTCCTGAACAACAATAGGTTATTCCCGCTGTTGCTGTTGTTGGTGTTGTTATTGTTATCTCCTTTTTCCACCTCTCCCTCTTCCTTGTTTTGTGGACCTCCCCTTCTAGTTCCACCTAGAGAGAAGAACCCGGCCATTTGTTGCACCCCAAAGCTGAATCGATTTTCCCCAATTCAGACACAATATCCATAGCAGAACCTTCGCCCAATCTTTAAATCTTTTACCCAAGATCGGGGCTACAGCTCTGAATTCTGGGTTAATTAAGGCTACCCTTGCACATACAAAAAAAAAAAAACAAAAA
>Ga0214542_1009253_pt1 | contig 15492 bp, 8 predicted proteins | sample CNSS1metaG_FD_160096 | JGI IMG/M metagenome (GOLD analysis project Ga0214542, IMG submission 160096) | Root nodule microbial communities from cowpea collected in UCLA plant growth center, Los Angeles, California, USA - CNSS1 | ecosystem: Host-associated > Plants > Roots > Nodule | place: USA... | reverse complement strand
GAATAATATATATATATATATATATATATATATATATATATATATATATATATATATATATATATATATATATATATATATATATATATATTTCTCTATTAGTATTTTATTTTTATGTTACATGTTTATTAATTATAGCTTTGTTAGGATTTTAATTATGATTAAAAATATTTTTCACCTATTCATGTGACGTTAAATAAAAAACAATATCGAATTCAAAACTTTTATTTGATTATTCAATACTTTATTTTTCACTCATCCATTCATTACATGAACACTATTTGACTATTTTACTGTTTTACTGAAATTTAAATATAATGATATTTTTCACTAACTTTGGAAGCAAAATGTTAGAGATGTCAATTTTACACTTAGTTGTTGGACTCTTTAATTTTGTGAGGGTTTGAGATGGTTAGAATAGTCTCACACTCGTCCAAATTTGCTTCAATCCTCATTGGGTTATTATAATTTGCTTTCCAATTCATTATGCACATTTCTCTATTATGTTCTCTCACCTTGACAAGGTTAAATGATTGGATGAAACCAAAAAAAAAAACATTAAGCATAGAGAAATATTTGAAAAAGAAGAAAACATTCAAAAGAGAAAAAAAAAGCAAGAAAAGAAACTTAAAAGATAAGATAACGAAAAAACACAAAACTAGCTAATAAATCATCATTACACTTATTCTTGAGACCTCTTGTCTTTTTCTTTTTTTATTTTATTATTATTATTTACACTTTGTTCCTTGACCTTAAGCTCCTAAAATCTTTGCGTTGAGTTTTTTTTGCATGAACTCCTCACCAAAAACACAAATTTGTGTAGCCTAATTTTATTTTTACTGAAATTCCACAAATACTTTTTTCTAAAATATAAGTCTCTTTTATCGAGCTATAAATAAAGTAAAATATTCACTCGAATTGTGAATACTGAACACAAGAAATAACATCTAAATAACCGTAATACACTTAAGTTAAATGAGATAATAATAAAAAAAGTAATTATAAATACAGAGAGCGTGAGTTAAAACGAGTATCCCTCTTGTAGAAATGTTCACATAGAGAAACTCTACTGATCTAATAAAAAACAGTCTAATATTTAAGTTCTACTTTTAAATAGTTATTAATTTTTTAATAATAATTAACTTCCGAAATATGTAAATTATACTTTGAATATTACATGTTCCGTGTAAAAGAGTTCAGCATATCTCCGTTTTTAAATTTTGTAATTTGATACAAATTATTGTTTTCTATTAAAAAATTATGTTCACATTATTGGAATCTCATTTAGGTAACTTTATTTTTCTTAGTCTAATAAAGGTCAGGATGAACTTCAGTGATGAGTCTTAGCATCCCATTGGATCAATTTTGCAAGTCATATGTCCCCTTACCATAATCAATCTAAAGGAGGTTACAGGCCCCAAATCATCGTCAGAAAATAATCAAAACTAACTTCAACAACGGAAATATTTTCTTACTCTAAAACCTCAATTCACCTGCTAGAAGCCTAATTTCATGATCATAAACAAGCTTGAAGCGCAACCCCAACTTCACGAAAGTGTTCCTTAATTTTTTTTATTTTTTTTTTCGAATTAGGAGATTCAATGGGTGTTATGTGATCTATCAAAAAAGTCTGATCAAAAGGAATGTATGGGGTATGCCTAGGATTGGATTTAACTGGCAGAGCAGTGCTGATACTAAGGTTAGGGGAAAGTGACTCGTATTCTCAAATGAATGCCACATATCTTAAGCTGTGATGTATGGCATCCGTGGAAACGAGAGAAATATCTCAAATATCTCAAACGGCATAATGTTGCATCCATTACACCTGAGGAAATCATACGTGTAAATTCCAGAAACTGCCACACCCGTAGAAATCTCGCTATTCCAATCCCACTAACCAGCCTTTCTTCTATTTTTATTTTTTATTTTTCACTCCATTTGTCATAATCTGAGTAGATCAGTGATAGATATGGCTCTACAAGGCATTGCATGGAACCCTCTACCTCTAATGGCAAATCTCCAAATTCCAAAAATAAGGAAAAAGCAAGAGCAGAACTATAGATGATCTCCATAATATTATTTTCTTTGATACCTTCACTGAGTGAAGTATGAACATCTAACCTACAGAAGATTGTCAACATAAGATATTTCATTATGCTGATTTATTAATATTTAAGGTTAAATAATTGCACATTTACTTGCTATGAGGCAATTACTTGCCACATCCAAATTTCAACTATTTCCTGACTCCTATCTTACTATGTATTGTGCCAGGTCTTACTTCACATTGGCTGGATCAGGATTAACTGATTTCTTTATACAGTCTACTATTCCTTCACAATCTGCTTCCATAGCACAGACTGAAACATCATCATCATCCTCTGCATATGAATGAGGTGACCGGAGGTTACCATGGATTTGGCAAGCCTTCATTGTCTTACAATGTTCAGCTTCGTCATCTCTGATATTTAAAAATACGTCGTACAGATTGTCTGGATGACAAAAAGTAAACTATTAATCATCGATGTGAGAATTTTTTACAGCATATTCAAAAATCCACTGCAAAGAAGCATTATTTTTGTTATAAACAAATAATTATACAAGAATAAAGGGATTGGGGAAAACCACAACAATGAAATTTCGGTACAAATATTCCCACTTCAGGACAGGAGCAATTAACAGCAGAAATAATATTCAATGTTGAAAACGTGATTAATGATCAGCCCACTTAAAAACTTGAGGCATTGATTATTCTGAAGGACCTGTGCCAAAAAAATCCCCTCCCCAGACACAACAGTTCAGATTAGAAAATTAGTAAAAAAGTAATGTTGGAACAGGTTCCGAAGCATACCTATCTTAGGTCTTCTAGAATTTGGAACTCTGGAAGTCTGAAATTCATCTGAGGAAAAATATGTGAAGTGAGAATTCCAGGTTTTTCCTCCAGAAGAAACCCTAGTTCATAAAAGAGAAAAGCTTACCAAATAAATACAAGTCATCTCCTGTATAATATTTCACAGCAACCTCAGGAGGCGGCATTTTTTTCAATTCCTCTGCAAAAAATTTACCAAACCATGTTAGAGTTATTTAAGCACCTGGCACAAATAGACACAATAAAATGGGCATGGGAAGGAAAGAGGAACAATCTAATAAGGAACTTTCATCAAATAAAATCACTAATATATTATTTTTGAATAAAAAATGCAGTATCATTTATCTGTTTTATTTTCTGTTGGCTTATACAACAAATAAGGTGATTTCAAGCCCAAGTTAAACCAAGGCAAAAGATGAAAAATGTAAGCATCCACATAAAGCTAGAATAACCACAGATTGTGGATATTAATCTGTGCTACGGGCTAACTGCTTTTCTGATCTATAATTAATTATCGTATCAAATAATCACGACCAATGAGCACGTATGACCCAATGGTTTTCCAGACCTCAATGAGAAAAGCATAAAACCAAGTGTAAACAAAGAATAAAAACATAAATGACAAAAAAAAAAGACAAAAGAAATATCCATAATACCTCCTTGGACCTTGAGAAATTTGTCATAAGTTTCAAATGCATGACTCTCTACACATTCAGAAAAGTGATCTGCGGCAGAATAAACCATTCACAGAATCAATAATTCAAGAACCAAGCTTCCAAGTAACTAACAGTAGAATATAATTCAATCAAACATGGTGACTAAATACTGATAATTTAGCAAAAGCAACAAAGGTCAGTTTCTCCATTCTTATTTGTTTGTGCTGAGCTGTTACTTTAGTGGTTTTAAGCTTCTCATTACAGTTTAATATCCTTTGTTTACCTCTTTTTTTTTCAGTTATTAGGGAAAAAGAGGCCCTCCGTGTCTCTATATTCTTTAAAAACTAAATAAATAAAAAGTGACAATTAAGGTTAAAGAATAAATGAGTGCTTTGTGGTATGCTATTGGAGGATTGGAGTGATCTGAAGAGCGTGGGAGGAAAATAATCATTCACAATGATAGTTACAAGGGTAAAATAGGACATACAAAATTTGTAACCTAATTATATTCCCTTTTTATATGGGTATAGATGCCAGAGAAAAAGAAGGCCATACGGGAGTCGAGGAAACTTTTGCAGTTACTCTTCCTTTACTACTGGTACAACCAACCAAGTAACAACTAGTGACAGTAGTAAAGGAAGAGTAATGTGCAGACAACTTCTATATTTTCAATCAAACAAATGGGAACTTTTCACTTGATGTCTTCAAAACTCCTCACATGATCACTCAAAGATAATACAAACAAACTAAAAGATGTAGCACTAGCAGGAATTGCAGTTAAAAAAAATCCAAGCATTTAATACTTACATGCCATTCTTGGGCTAATTGCATACATTAAAACTGTCATAATATAATAAAATATTGCTATATGTTGAGCAAGGAACCGATCAAACCACCAAGCATTCCCTCCTAGTTCCTGCAGTCAGAGGACCAAGCTTATCATCTCATGCAATTAGGTACATCAAAATAGAGTCAATACTAATGCATGTGAAACTACAAAACTTGCAAAGGCCCCTTCCTCAAGAAATATACTTTTAATCTCTATTTTCATTTTAAGGGCTCATTCGTCATACAAAAAATATCTTTCCTGAAAATATTTTTCAATTTTAGTGCAGATAAACATTTTATGTTGGTAGGTGCAGGAAAAACAAAGCTTTTTCTGAATACATTACACTTTGTTGATACTGTCATTCCATGAAAGTTCAATAAAACAGAAAATTACAACCATTACAAAATTGACTTCTCCTAAACTTAACAGCCAACAAAAAATAGTTAGAAATGCAACATTCTATGGATGCGTAAAAATAACTTTCTGATATTAATTTTTAATTTTGATTTGATTTTCTAGGATTTGGGTTGAAAGTTTTTGCAGAAACATGTTCTATTATTTTTGGTACCTCAAAACAACTATCAGAAAGCAGTTTTCAATGTTTGCTGTAGTGGTAAAAATGAGCATAGCTTCCTGGCCAATTGTTACAATCCATTGAAGATGGGCTTGAACAAAGTATAAATAGCTTTTATCTGAACAAAGGATAAATACCGATCCTCTAAAAACAAAACAACTGTTGGATGATCAACTAACAAGATTTGCAGGCTGGAATGAAATACTTTGTCAGAGATCTTACTTCCATGATGAGTAAATGATGCATTTCATTCCAGCTCTCAGCAAAATGTACTTTCAGATAATCTGCCCGCCTCCACCATCCAAAACTCTCATACATATGGAGAACTGACATAAAGGCTGCCATAGATAACAATACACAAAAATTAATACCGAAAAGTCACAATGGAAATGCCCAGGGACTCCATACATTTACAAGTAAATTAAGTTCAAAATTGACTGTGATGCTCAACGAGCATGGTAATTTTTACTACAGTATAGCTAAAATATTGCAAGTAACTTAAGATTAAAATCAAAACATAACACACAGTTTCACTTAAAAAATAAATACAGGATATTCAAGTGTAGCAGTAAGGATTCCAAGTACTTACCAAAGTAAGGAACCCTGGCAATAGTCTCCAGCACATAAAACCTGGCGTAGTATCTATCATTGTACAGAGTATCAAGTATCTTTATCACAGAATCCTGAAATTATCAGCCAAGCTGAAAATAAGTAAATAACGAACTAATACTCACATCCTTCTTCCTAACAATAACAATCCCCAAAAGCAGAGCTGACGAGTCAAGAAAGTTTCAACTGTGTAAGGTTATCTGTTTTCCGCCCAACATCAAGGTTGTCCAATTTTGACCACATCAACCTCATTTGTGTGTGGATTCCTTCAATACCAAGGAAACCGACAAAATTGCGACCGTTTTTTAAAACCTTGCGTAAGACGCTTGCTAAATACTCTTACTCTTACGAACTCAATTAAAATGTTTTGGTAAAAATTTGAACAATAAATAAGACTCCGCAACAATACAACAGTAACAGTGATTCTGACAGCGAATTTTAGTTGAGAATTGAAAGAGGATAATGAAATTACCGTGAGAAAGATATTGACCGATTGTTCGACCTTGATAATCCCTTTCTCAAACGCAGAGGTGCTAATTGAGTCCACAGAAGATTTTCCATTAGTGGTGTGAAGTGGAGATGATTTGGAGGGGAAGGAGTCCTGCACGATCACTTTCTCTTCGTTATCCTGAAGGAGAGAAGCGCGAGCCCTAGAGAATATGGAATCAGAGAATGGAACTGAAAAATAGGAATGGAATAATGAAGCTTAGGGTTACGAACCTGAGAAGTGGTGGAGCGGTATGAGTTCGGGAATGAGAAAGTGGTTTGGGGAGACAGGAGGAAGCAAAGAGTGAAGAAGAGAGAATCGCCGCCATGATTGAGAGGGAGAGAGAGGTGTGTGTGAGAGTGAGGAATTAATAGTGTTGAATAGAAAAAAGAAGAACGACAAGGTGAGAGGTCCACGGAGGCATTAGATTTATCAAATGCCGCATTTACGGCAATTCCGGCGACTTCCCGTGCCCCTGTATTGGATATTCTTTCTGCTCGGTTTTCCTTATTTTGTTTTTTTCTATCAACTACAAAATTCGGTATTTCGTTGTCCTTTCACGGAAAATTTAGTTTAATCGACCTTTGGGTTCATAGAATATACGTCACAAAAATTAAAAACCAGTTATATGTCAGGTAATAATAATTCTTATAGCCTTTTCTTCTTTCTGTATGTTAAGATGTAGAACATGTTTGGATAGTAAAGTATATAATTCAATATTTTAGATAGTGCATGGTTCATAAAAATAAATACATAAAAATAAATATATTTTTGTACCATAATTTTAAGTTAATTTTAAAATTTTGAACCAATTTATTCTTTTATCTTTTGAAATAGGTGAATTTAATTTTTTTAATCAAATTTTTTTAAGTTTATTTGACATCTCAAATACGTTTTATAATAGTATTTGACTTAACATTAGAGCAAAAATGTGTCAAACAGTATAAACAACTCAAATACAATCTTGAAATACATACGAAACATTAAATAAACCTAACAAAATTTGATTAAAAGAATTAAATTCACGTATTTCGAAAGATGAATGACTAGATTGGTTAAAGTTTCAAAATGACTAATTCCAAAATTCACAGAAAATTAAGGGATAAAAAACATATTTAACCCTACAAAACAAGTAGTGTGTAATTACGAAATTAAGATTTAACATTATGAGTTTTTTCTTAAAACATTTAAAAGATAAAAGTGAATTAATAATGATATAAATAGCACAAAATTTTAAAATAGGTAACACTCTTTTGTTATGCATTCATTAGTATATTTTACCATTATTAGTTTTTATTTTAAAAAGAAATATAGAGAGGTTTTAAAGTGTCATTTATTTTCTAATTATGTTAGAAGTGAGATTAAAATATAACTTAATCCCATAAAATCAGTTTGTAAATAAAGAATTATATTTATTTATATCTTATAAATGATCTTATCTTTAGTTTAGTCGGTCTGGGATTTCCAACAAATTAGCATAACAAAATTATTTATTGTTGGAAATCTATGTAAAAATTATATAATTTTGGTTAGTATATTTACAAAAATCCATAATTTGTAATTATTTATAATTTTAAAATTTAAAAAATATATTTAATAATTATCCATTATCCCTAGTCTTGTTATCGAATGTCCAAAGCAACATAACATTAAAATAATAAAGTTAGATATAATTAAAATTCAGAGATAAAAATTGTGTAAAAATTCAGAAGTTAAACTATAGATAATTAAAATTAAAGAATACAATTGTAAAAGAATAGAAACCCAAATTACTGAATTTTATAAAATATACGACGAAAGTTACATCTAAGCCTAAAGAATATAATTAAATAAAGATTAGAATATTTGTAATAAGCGAGAAACAAAAGGACAGAAAAATTGGCATTGAGCATGGAGAAAGGGTTTCGTAAGGAAGTTGAAGTGTTTGCAAAAATATGAGGCAGGTAATGGTAGGTATGAACAAATTGTGAAAATGATTTATTATTTGCAAGTTTGTGTACGTGTGTGGTGGTCTTATGCAGAACCGCCCAAGAAACATTTGTGAGCTGTTCATTGCTCTCATTAAAATCAAATCCGAACACACCAGTCTTTACGTGCCACTTTTCTCGCGGTTGGGTCCTCCATGTCTTCTAACTAAGTTCCTTGCACCAAACAACAACTACTTTCTTTCAATTAAGCCAATAATTTTTGGAGGTCTATTCAGATTTAAAATAACTCTAAACAAACACATATAAACATAAGTTTTCGGTGAAAATTTTATTTTTGAACTCTATTCCTGTTAGATTCTGTTCCCACTTCTCAATTTCTTTCCTTTATACCTTTTTTTGTTGTTAAAAAATAATTAAATATACTTTATTTGAATTGATATTATTTTAAAGTATTTTTTCTAAATTATTTTATTTTTTAAATATTTTAGGTTTTTAAAACAATTCAAAGTTATTATATTGATTAATTAAATATTTTAATTATTAAATATAAAAAATTATTTAAATATTAAATCATTATTGATAATTGAAAATATCGATATTAACGTTCTCTAATTGATTTTGATTGAAGTTACTTTTCAATTAAATCTTGATTAAACAAATCAGTTAAATTTGTCAAGATTTTTTCAAGTAACATTGATAAAGTTTTTTCTAAATCAACCTTACCTAAGATTATTTGGTAATTGATGTCTAGTATAATTGTTTAAACTAACATTTATTTAGGTTATATAAGTGATTAGAGCTTTTTGTTTGAATTCTTTTCATCAATTGACAACAAATATCATAGTTAATGTTATTTGTAAGTTTTTTAACTTAATCTTAGGAAAAAAAATCTAATTAAAATATATATATATATATATTAGATTATGGTCTATATTTTTTATTCTACCCAATCTATCACATATATTTATTTTTAAAATTTTAAATTATTGATTTTCTTTTCATTCAAAAATATTTCTTTCTCACTTAGTAATAACACACAAACTCATATGCAAGACAAAATCGAAAGTTTTAAAAAAATCAAGCTTACTCAATTGTCAACTTCACTCACTTAGCTACCCTTGGTACACTCATCCAACCAATTTTCTTTGAACTTTTTGGATTTTATCAAAATATTTTAACTAATCCATCCAAAATGAAATAATTTTATTCAATAAGACCAGACTTGTCCAATGATCCAACCACCTAATCTTTTTGAATTTCATAAAATATTTTCGTTTAGGAACTCAACCCTCCAGAAGCCTTTCTTACAAGACTCGTCCAATGAGTGAAGCGACATGAGCTCTCTGCATTTTAAATTTTTCACCAATAAGTATGCATAACTCAAAAACCTCAGCAAAGATATTAATTATTCAAATTGATTTGAGATGAGTATATTAATGTTTTCTCGAGCTAAAAGTAATATATTTGAACTAAAATAACTTTTTATTGAACTAATTTGACTCATTGATAAACCAATTTAGTGGATACTCATAAAAATCATCACCTCGTACAAATATTCGTATATTTTCACATCTCAAAATTAGACCATATCACTAATCATCTTTACTCATATGAGATATCATTCACACAACCAAATCAGTCTATTTCACCAAAAAGAATAATAAAATAATTAGCTTACCTTAATTAAACTTAGCTTTTAACTCAAGTATCTCTATAGGCTCTAACACACACGAAATACTTTACATACACAAAGTAAATTCAAATCAATGATCTCAACTCAATGATTTGAACAAATATAATGATCACATACATATGGATATTCATCTTGAACTCGAAAGAGCATATGCCAGCAAATTTTTAAAATAACTTATAATTTGGATGAACTACACTAGCGAAAATTCTAATAAGGACAAAAATGTTTTGCTTTATACTAAGACTTCTATGATAGTCTATAATCTTCAAATAGACTTCTATGATAGTCTATAATCTTCAAATAGATGGGAAAAAATTTAGAAACTTAAAAAAAAGGTAAAGAAAGAAAATAAATTTGTTTCTAAATGAATAATGATCTTTTATAAAATTAACTCGACTAATTGATTTTTCTATTTATAAGCTTAACATTTTAATAATAAAATAGTTAGTTTATACAAAATATTTTTTACTCTTAACTATTTTTTAGGTTTTGCAATAAATAAAATTATGAGTAATAAGATGTTGGAAAATAAGTGTGACTTCATATCAACAATAGAATAATAACTCTAGTAATATAACTACAAAAATAAACATGATAAACTTTGCTCCAAAAGAAATGTTCATCGATATTAATAGAAAATCAATGTTGAGATTGTGACACAAAAACTTTAATCAAACTTATATTATCTCAGTAGTCAAATTCAACATTTTATTAAATTGTTTATAAAAATAATGTTGGAAAATAAAATTGTTTTCAAAGAAATGTTTCCTTACAATAAATAAAATTATGACTAATAAGATGTTGGAAAATAAGTGACTTGATATCAACAATAGAATAATAACTGTAGTAATATCATTACAAAAATAAACATGATCAACGTCACTCTAAAAGAAACGTTCATCGCCATTAATAGACAAGCAATGTTGAGATTGTGACACAAAAACTTAAATCAAGCTAATATTATCTCAGTATTAGTCAAATCATCAATGTCCTAGTCAAAATAAAGTAGAGAATAGAATTCAATGAAAATCCATTAATTTGAGAAAGAAGAATTTTAAGTCTTTTATCTAAAATATAAAATAATTTAATTTTAAGTAATTTAATTACTCTTATAAAATTATAGAATTTTATTTTTTTTAAGTTTCCTACTCAAACAATTCCTTTCTGTGGTAAAACGTTTCAAATTCTTTGTAAAAGCTTAGTTACTTGTTAAAATTGTCTATCAATCACACTATAAGTAGACGAGTTGTTGTTTGATTGAGTTAGGCAAAATTGGTTTTGATAGAATTGACAGAAGAAGATGATGTTACAAGGTTTATAAACTCCGGGAGAACAAAAATCAATGACACTTGAGTCCAATCACATAAAACATTGATATTATTCTTAACCAAAAATCTTAAGACAATGAGTTTAGGAGTCTTTATCCTTACATAGTACTCTACTTTTTCATTTATAGTCAATGTGAGACTTAGACTCACACTTGGATTCTTAATGATCTCATTCTCAATGGTGAGCTCCTTCAAACACATTGGTACACTTCTTTTTTTGCATTCTCAACTACGAGTACTCATTTTTTTATTCTTTTTATGTATCGTCGTTCTTCTTAACGAGATACGTCTACCTAAAACTCTAGTTAGGAAGACTTCCGATATAAGGATCATGTTTGCATTTGCATCGAAAAGAAAGTATCTTTTAATTGAAAAGTGCAATAAAAGAAATAAAAATGTTGCTAATTGATTTTCTAAAGCAAACGCGCGGAAACAGTTTTGACATGTCCCACGTTGCTAGCGAGTTCCCGATCCATAAGGAGTCCAGTTGGGTTGTACAACAACATTTCTTAATCAGAATTCATGAGCGAAGCCAAATTGTGTTTTTTTTTTTTCTCTCGTAGTTTTACTAAAATATGATGACAGCTACGATGGTTAAAGTAATGGGATTAGTAACACTGACATCATGATCATAGCAACCATTCAGCTATTAAATTCCTCTGAAAGAGTCCATCCTAAACCCTTAACTAATATGAAATATTCAAAGGAGGGACACAAAACATTACATTATTGTTGCAGTTTAAACTTTAAAAAGCAAGCAGAGAGTGCAGAGAAAGGGACAACATTCACATCCAAATTAAGATCCCTCACAGTACTTCAGATTACAATCGTCAACGCAATACACAATCACATTCACACCCTTTTGGATCTTCAACTTCCATGTTCTTTTATCTGATTCTAGTGCATGCCTAGACTTCAATTTCAAGGCCATGGACGATGAAAGAGGGAGTTTCCTGCCAAACAACAAAGATGAGCACCTACTACCACTTGATGGAAGAACTGAATTGAAGAACTTCAGATCATACCTGAGATGGGTCTACGTGGATCACTCCAACGTGTGCAAAGCTGGTTTTTCTTGGTCTGTGTTCTTCACCTTGGCCTTTGTTGTGCCCGTACTTTCACACTTTCTACTTGATTGCCCCACCTGCGATCAAGATCATAGTCGACCGTACCACATACCAGTGCAGATTTCTCTCTCTGTCTTTGCAGCCCTTTCTTTCATCAGTATTTCTTCCTGGGATCGTAAATATGGCTTCAGCAAGTTTCTCTTCCTTGATAAATTAGGTGATGAAAGCCTCAAGATTCAACGAGGGTACTCGGAACAGATGCAGGTTTCTGCTCTCTTTTCTCTTTTTTCTTTTTCCCGTTTTATTTGGTATGAGTTCTATAAACAATTCCGAAGTGTCCCTCGTTCAATTTTTTGTTTGACTCATCCAATTACAATGCCTGTGTCCGAAGAAACTTGTTTTTAGTTAGCATTGACCACATGATTACGTGATATGAGTTGTTTAAGCTTAAGTAATACTATCAAATTTCAACTTAAGTATACATATATCATTAAGTACTAAGAAAAAGCTTTGACGACATTTTAGTCATGTAAAATCTGAATTGAACAAAATTATTTCCATAAAAAGTATACGTTTTTTAATTGCGAGTTCTGGTCTTTCTCCCTCGGCTTAACTGTGATGATAGATTTTGATACCACCAAAAATTCGAGTTTGATTCCAACTCTATTTTCTCTCTCAATTTCTATTATATCATTCATTAATACTATACTTTTATTTTTGGTACAATCCAGCCCTCTTTTATTTGCAATAATTAATCAGCGTATCCTCTGAATTGGCATGCAAATATCAATTTCAGAATTGTACGATATGCAATCAAAGAAGGGAACACACTCATGTTGTTTTGGCAATTACATTATCAGTCTTATGTGATAAATATTTGGTCAGTGTTGAATAATCTGTTTGTTGAAGAACATTCATTGGTCAACGAACATCAACTGAGAAGATCACTTGTTGGAGGATAAATTTAACTCGCATTTTTCAACGTTCACGCTAACTTGGTCTCATTATGCAGGGAACCATGAAGCTCATCATGAGGTGGGGGCTTCCCTGTTTCATAGCAGAATGTGGCTACAAGATATGGTGGTACGTCTCAGGAGTATCACAAATACCATATTACGGTAATATATACGCGAGCAGCATCATTCTGTGCGCATTTGAGCTATGTTCCTGGCTTTATAGAACCTCCATTTTCTTCCTGGTGTGTGTTCTCTTTCGACTTATCTGCTACTTGCAAATACTCAGACTAGATGAGTTTGCCCGAGTTTTTCATCGAGAAACTGAGGTGGGGTCAATCTTGCTGGAGCACCTTAGATTGAGAAGGAATCTTCGGATCATAAGCCATCGTTTCCGAGTTTTCATTCTATCTTCTCTGCTTTTGGTGACAGCAAGCCAACTCATTTTTCTGCTTATGGTTACAAGACCCCATGCTGATGTTGATATCATGAAGTCTGGAGAACTTGCGGTAAAGCCTCTTCACTCCTTTCATAAACAGATTAATCACGTACTTATTCAAACAACATTATGTCATAACACATTGTACTTATATAACAATTATACTCAAACTTAATCAATGTTTTTAATTTTCTTCATAAGGGTCCTTAATTGAGAATTCTACTATGCTTTTGTCCAAAATGTTTGGCATGTTTGAAGCACTAAATAGTGCAAATAGAATGTAATAGGTTGAGTTCAATGTTGCAGTTCGTGTCTATCACCCTGGTGAGTGGACTTTTCTTACTCTTGCGAGGTGCAACCAAGATCACACATAAAGCACACTCCGTTACAGGCCTTGCAGCTAAGTGGCATATATGTGCTACCATAAATTCATTTGACAACATTGATGGAGAGACACCAACAACTGCGCAAGCAATTTCAGCCCAAGCTATTGCTGCAAATATTAGTTGGGGATCATCGGATGATGAGGTGGGAGATGAGGAGGACGAGTTGGATAACACAAAATTGATGCCAATTTACACCCAAACAATCTCATTCCACAAGAGGCAGGCTCTAGGTAAGTGGGGAATTTCTTTCTTTATGGTAATTTTCTTGTCCAAAGTATTAGTCCAATTGTGTTTTGTCCTGAGTTATCTAGCTTTTGATGCAGTGACTTACTTGGAGAACAATAGAGCAGGAATCACAGTGTTTGGGTTCACGCTTGACAGAACCTGGCTCCACTCCATTTTTGGCATTCAATTGGCCCTTTGCCTTTGGCTACTTAACAAGACAGTTGGTGTTTAGGGACAGACTGTAACTGTTGTGATCTGATCCTCGTATCATGTTTGTTGTATATTTTTTTATTTTCAAGCGTTCATTTGGATCTATCTGGTTATGATCTGTGAAATGTGAACGATACACGTTTACACCACAAATTGCTGAGACTATTGTGAATGTGACTGCATGTTCTACTACAGTACAAAGGAACGAGTTCTAGTATCAGATGACACAGGTACAGCACATCGAATTGCAGAGGCAGAAACAAACTTTTGGTGGTGATACATGGCTGAAACGTATATGTAAGTGTTCATTCGGCTTATAGATCAAAACAAAATAGTTGTTAATAGTGTGATAAAACGTATTAGCGTACGTGGTTTTTGTATAAATTTATTTTTATTCATTAATAACTAAAATTATTTGATATTCCTCGAATTACAAAAGTGAAAATGTATTAGCTCCTTTCCACTTCTGAGCAAAAGCCTATGTTCAATCGCAAAGAGTGGACTGTGATACTACGTGTGTCAATCTGGATCCTTACCCTTTTAAGCTTATTTTATTAGCGTTGTTATTATTTTTTTCTTTAACTCGCCGTCTCATATGAAACAAAGGCCTATATGTTACAACTCATGTGGAGCTGGATCCTTATAAATCTTAATCTTTGTTATTTTCCATTTTAGCTACAGATACTTGGGACATTAATTTTCTTCCACCATCTTCTCAATAATTTCCCCTTTGCATCTATATTTTTGCTAAAAAAACATTTTCTTAAAACTAATTTATTTAGCATATTTTTGAGTATCATGAGCTCTAATATATCAAGATAGTTACATCTAATTTAATCTAAAATGAGATTTGTCTTCATTTATATATTATATAAGATCTTTAACATATTTCCACCACTAAGACCATCAGCTCTCCATCTTTGGTGAAATTCAACTTTCAGAACTCAATAACCAATTATTCTGTATGGTATAAACAAATTATACATTTGTATAGCTCACAACCGCCAGCAATGGTTCTAAAATTATTATTCTCTCACATTATTGCTTCCATTTATGATAGGTTAAAATACCTTTTTGGTCCCAATTTTCATCAAGTTTTTTGAAACAAGTCTTAATTTTGGTTTTGTGTTCAAATAGGTCCCAATTTTCGTCAATTTTGGTCAATTGGGTCCTTTTTTGCTAACACCGTTTAAATCATTAACGGCCATGAATAGTGACTGCCACGTGTCACTTCGTGGT